>Ga0307510_10001936_pt1 | contig 23271 bp, 21 predicted proteins | sample 12_EM_MG_FD_207224 | JGI IMG/M metagenome (GOLD analysis project Ga0307510, IMG submission 207224) | Populus trichocarpa ectomycorrhiza microbial communities from riparian zone in the Pacific Northwest, United States - 12_EM | ecosystem: Host-associated > Plants > Roots > Unclassified | place...
ATAAAATATCTATCCTTCGGCGGATAACTACATCTAAAATTTCTACCTCTCTTCCCTGGCACACTTATATCGTGAAAAAGAAAAACATAACTAGAGAATCTTCCTAAATCATCATAATCTCGAAACAGATCAAATAACTCACCACCCTCCTGAAGAATAAGAAACTTCCGCCATCGCGATCATAAGGCAAGAGCCGTATCCCAACTTCAACGGTTCTCTGCCCCGATCCCTTCTTCGCTTTGTGTACTAAGCTGATAAACAGGGGAAAGTGGTGACCAGAATGTGGTGATATTATTGTTAGATTGGTGGTAAACACTTCAAAGGGCTGGGATCTTTGTAAAAAAGAAAAAAAAGAAAGAAAAATAACGCTTCTACCATAGGCACAAGAGATAAATGTATTGGAGCAGAAGTGCATAAGAGAGAAACAACGATAAAGTGTGAGCAGAAAATCAACTATTACAGAGTATGACTTGGAAATGGTTAGAAAGTGGATCTCTGGCCGGTTCCGGGGCCTATTCCCCCTTGGTAGCAGCGCTACAAACAGCCTGCACACCCTCAAACGGTTGAATTTTAGACGGCAATTACGAATCCGTTCGCAGGCGAGCGGTGGCGGAGATGGAGAGTTCGGATGAGCCAGGTGGGGAACCACCAATGGACGGCGGAGAGCTTGCCGGATGTGTCAGTGAAGGGGGACAAGTCGCAAAGGGGATATCAAAACCTCCGGATCCTCTTGAGGGGCGGTTCGGGTATCTCGGACGGCTCAAATGTGAAGGGTTCGGAGAATCCCCCCTCAAATGGCGATTGGTCGAAGAGGTCGTACGGGCCTTCTCCCAGCTGTGCTGCTCTCGCATACCCATTCTCTGTAGCCCATGGGAATGGCGTTTGGCTAAACGGATTTGCTGGGTTGGGGTTGACATTGTTCTGCTCGAATAGTGTCTCCGGAATTGGATCACGCACATCTCCGGGAGCCAATGGAAATGGAATTCCACCGATCTCGTCTGCGGTGTCACGGTTGGAGTCGTTCCACTCCAATAATATGTCCATGTCTCCCTCATATCCACTACCGGAAGCTGGTATCGGGTCGGGGCTAATATCGCTCTGTTCCCATAACATGTCCACGATTTCATCATGCCCAAATATAGTATCATGGGATAATTGTGGTTGGGCACTCATATTCCCCAGCTCGTTATTAACGTCCCTCCTCTGCGATACCATCCCGACAATCCCCCCTCGCCCACTCTCGGCAGACCATGATAATGTGCTACTACTCTCATTTGCTGGGCCTAGATTGATATCGCTCCGCTGTAATGGCATCTCCGCAAGTCTCTCATATCCACCCCCAGCAGCGCCTGGTGATGGTCCTTGGCCCAAACCACCCGCTGTGGCGGGATTGATGTTATTCCGCTCCAATAGCATCTCCACAATTTTTTTGTTCCCTTCGCTAGAAGCCCATGAAAGGGGTGTCCACCCCCTCTCATCTTCCCTGCCAGGATTTACATCATTTCTCTTCAGTAAAATCTCCACACGTTCTATATACCCATACTCGGCAGCAAATGATAATGGTGTTGGGCCGCAGTGATCCGCTCTGTCAGGATTGACATCGCCCCTCCCCAACAGCATGTCCACAATTCCCTCCTGCTCACCAGTGACAGCCCATGATAATGGAGTACGGACATTCTCATCCGCCATGTCGAGATTGATCTTGTTCCACTCCAATAAAATCTCAACAACTTCCTTGTGACCATATATGACGACCCACAAAATTGGGGTTCGGCTCCTCCTATCTGGCGTGTCGGGGTTGACATCGTTCCGCCCCAATAGCATCTTCGCAACCCTCGCGTTTCCGTGACTGGCAGCCCATGATAAAGGTGTCCGGCCATTCTTATCTGCTATGTCGGGATTGACATCGTTCTGCTCCAATAGAATCTCCACTGTTCTTCCACACCGATTCTTGGCGTCCCGTATATATTCTCCCTGGTCACTCACGCCTTCCACGTCAGGATCGTCATTGTAGGCCTCAGTCCAGCCCCCTGCAGCCCATGAAAATGGTGTTCGCCCCCTCTCATCTTGACTGTTAGGATTGACATCGTTCCTCTCCAATAGAATCCTCACAATTTCAACCTCCCAGCTCTGGGCAGCCTATGAAAGTGGTGTTCGGCCACTCTTATCTGGGGCGTCGGGATTGACATTGTTCTTCTCTAATAGCATCTCTGCAATCACTTGAAATCCGATCTCAGCAGCGTGGGAAAGTGGTGTTCGGCCATTATTATCCGGGACTTCGGGGTTGACATAGTTTCGCTCTAATAAGATCTCCACAATTTCCTCTTGCCCTTCAAACATAGCCCAAGATAACGGTGTATGGCCATCCTTATCGATAGTGTTGGGATTGACATCGCTCCTCTGCAGCAGCACCTCCACAACCTCTTTCGCCCCAACTTCGGCGGCATATGATAACGGCGTCTGGCCCGAGTGATCGGCTGTATCAGGGTTGACATTTTTCTGCTCCAATAGCATCTTGACAATTTCACAGTGCCCACCCAGTGAAGCCCATGTCAATGGTGTATAGCCCTCGTTGTCTGCTATGTCGGGGTGGAGTCCTCCTTGCCCTAGCAAGAACTTCACATCCATATCGTGTCCTCTCTTCGCGGCCCATGACAACGCCGTGCCACCATGCACGTCAGTCGCGTTGAGATCCCAGTTCTGAATATCAAATGAAGGGACAATTGGCTCCAAAACCCCGAGCAAGGCTCCACCATGGAGCCCGGTGAATCCAATTGGGCAACCGTCAGTAGCGAAGGGCTGGGGCGAACTATATTCTTTCAACAGGAGGAGCTTGCAAGATATATGCATATCGAATCTATCGAGTAGCTTCAGGGCAAGTGGAATTGCTCCTTCGCTGATTTCCCTTCGAGCATGTGCTCCCCAGTGACAGGAAGCATATTCAAGAAAGGGAGTGGTTAGAGGGGGTGATGAAAGTGTCGGCGAAAGGTCCCTAATACACGCAAAGTTGAGATAAGTTAAGCAGGCCTCCACAATTATCGAATGGGGTCCCCGGAAAAGCGTCGGATTCGCTAGGATATACTCCTGTAGAGTGAAATGTACGAGCCGGACGGTTGACGATGATGAATCGACCGTGACCAGTCCTAGTCCGCACCGCAATATGGTCCGTATGTTGGGTTCGTTGTCCCTGTTGAGATCTTCCGACCCCACCTCCACCCCTAAAGCTTGACATAGTTCGTTTGGTTGCAATGGCCGCTCTGAATATGCTATCCACATGATGGCCTCCATTCCTAGTCGTGATCTGGCCTTCTCTTGCCCCTTGATCCTTTCGAAAGTGGCACTGTATACGTCTCCAACATCCTGACCGTTTGACATCTGCCTAAGCCTTTCCTTCCTTCGATGAATTGTTGGCTCGGCGAGAATTGCCTCGATACTGAGCGAGACAAGAAGAAATCTGTGCATAATCACTCGTAAGTAGGGTGACTTTAATGGAACATGGAAAACTAGGAGGGGTCTAAATCTACATCTCGGATATTGTTTTCGGAATGATTTCCATTATATCGGCTCTGAGATTCTCATCCATGGCATCAGGTTCTGGGTCCCTGTCTAACTTCATCCTCAAAAATGTCTTGGTGTCTTCCTCTGTTGGACTGATTGAGGTAGTATCCACATTGGGAAAGTACTTTTCAACCTCACTGGTGACGAAAGGCCTTCCAGTCAGGAATAACCGAATATTTGGCAATTCTCGGATAATCGCTTGCAGAGAGCGGAGAAGCCCATCCCGATGGGCCGCGAGAGATTCATCCAACCCGTCAATACATATAACCACCCGCTTCCGTTGCCCAATCGCCGTCTTCAGCATATTGACAAGTTCTGAGACCTGTGGCCGTACCCCGCCGAAATGATCCTTCGCGTCTTCAAAAGCTTTCCGTATGTCCTCCGGGATGTTTCCTCTCCCCACCAACTGCTTGAGCATGGCTCCTAGCATGTTCGATGTAGTCTGTTCCTTCCTATCGAGGTAATCACAATACAACCCAGCGACCGTTATATCCTGCCCACTTCCATAAAAGTGATCGATTACAAGAGAGCTAAAATCGCAAGTCGTTAGCGATCTAGGATCTCCCCCGCGATATCTTGTGTTACCTAAGATGAGTTTTTCCTACCCCCGGATCACCATGACAAAATAGCACAGAATGAGCCGATCCATCTTCTCCCGCGCTCCATCCCTGAAACTCGCTCGTTCGGAAAATCCATTCTCCCACACCCGCGAGTCGGCTCTCCCTCAAATGTTGATGTCTTTTTTGAGGCTCGAGTGATGATAACCACTGTAGGATTTGAGCCCTGTCATCGTTTATGGTTGTGTTGAAGCTGTTGACATAGTTGACATTGTTGAAGCTGTTGGCGTTGAATGGCCTAGTAATCGATCTATCCATACTGCCCAAATACCACCCGATTTGAGGGGAGCGGAAGGGTAATGGGTTGGGGTATGAAGGTTGTGGACAGCCTTCGGAGATTAGGAAAACATGTCAGAGGGTAAGGTTGAAAGATGTCACAAGCTGACATTCCATCCAATCGTTTCATGCCACGGACTCTCAACACTCATTCATGAGGCTCTTTGGAATTTTCTCTGAAAATCCAAACATCTGCTGCCTAAATGATCTAATCTTATGGCCGATTCCACCACCCGCCAGATGCGTATTCGAGCCTTTAATCACTGACATTCAAAGGATCTGAAAAAACTCTAGCACACCCACTACACTTTCGAACGAAATAGTTTTGTTTACCCGCTCTTACCCTATCGGCATGCCACATGAGGCGATTGTTCAAAGCTCCACCGATGTTACACAAGTGTGACAAGCGCACAATTCGAAGTTACTCCAACACAAGATGCCTATTGTACAAGGGATGGGATGGCTTATCGAGATTCTAATATCCTCAAGTACCGGTTTGCTCTGTCATTTCCTGTAGTGCGATCGCTCATCCTCGGGCTTTTTAGTTAGTACTGTACTGTGGCAGGTCTTCCCCGTCAGATGTTGTTTCGCGGGTATTGGCAATCTGCACTAGGAACCTTCCGAAGCTGGCAATTGGTAAGAGAGAGACAAAAGACACTGAAACTCATAAATTGAAGCGAAAGCAGAACTCTGGTGGTTATGATAAACTGAAATTGTCAACTCTCTGAAACTGATGAAGGATAATGATAATAGAACTGTTCTCATTATTCGAAGAAAAATCCACTGCTCGACCTCCGCTCCACTCAGGAGTTTTCCACACCAATTCAATAACAAAGGTCCGCCCACCCCGACTGCTCACTTGCTCCACTGCGTAACAGCCTACACAATACACGGAAATAACGAACGTTAACAGAGAGCTATCTAATGTTCCGACAGTACTCGAGTAATCACCCGTCTTTGCCAAGAATACCTCTGGGAACTGAATATTTGGTGAGAACTCCAGCAAAAAATCGGCTAGGGGAGGTATTCTTGGCAAAGACGAGCAAGTACCAACTCGAGCTCAAGTACCGGGGATATGTCATGGCAATGTACTCGTATCATACCTCAATGGCATGCGACAAGGTTTAACTTACGGCTTTCGCCTTCTGGTACATCGGAGCAATATGACCCATGTGAGGGTCTCTACCAGTATTTCCTCCCGCTTTCGCTGGCCTTGGAAAAATATAATTGGTAAATGAGGTGCCGGCCTTTGGTTCAATATAATACACAAGCCAAGAAAAAATTCTTTCCAGGCCACAGCTAAGCAATAGAAGGTTTACGTTTCCAGACAAACTAGCTGCAGTCCACCACTAAGTTTGAAGAAAACCGAGATCAATACCCCTGCTCCGTACGCGAGTAGCATGATATAATCCCCGACTTTCGTGGGGCTGGCGGATAAAATACCCGTTCTAGAGTGGTCTGACGGTTCCGCAAACATGCAATCTACGGCGGTTCTGGTAATTGCCTTACGCTGCTGCATTCAGGCCAAAAGTTGGGTAGAACCTCAGAATTTTCGCCCCCTACAAGCGCAGTCCAATTTTACAAATTTTATTCAATTAGGTGTAAACTTCTTATTTGCGCGCGTACTTTGTCGAATCTTCTAAGAACCTGAACACCCGGGAATCTGGCTTGGATGTTGGAGCTGCCTCTCCTACGGTGGTCCCAAACCCAAACAACAGTTCACCTCCTACACATTTTCGGAAACTCATAACATGACACTCCCTGGGTAAGAACTTTCTCAATTTCATCAACCTTCTACCTAGGAAAAGGTCTGGGAAATACTCTCTACTTGTTCCCCAATTCAATTTGGTCAGAAGCGGAACCACTAGATTGATTGGGGGTGATTAAATGGTTTGGTAACGAGTGCTTGGTTTTGGTGCGAAATGGTTGTGGGCTCGAGTTTTTTGTCACCTGACTTTAAGTGAGGAAAGCGGTGCAAGCGAAGCAAAGGGTTCACAATACATCACTCGAGAAATCGGGGCAACACTAGCGCAAGATCATCCGATTTGCTTGTCTATCAAAGTAGGGAAAAAACCAAGCCGTTATATAACCTCTCGTGGAGATTTTTTGGCTTCGTAGGACTTAGATCTCGAGTGGATGATGATATCAAGGACACGTAGTGCAGCAAATTCTAGGCTTGGACTTCGCAAAAGCACTAAGCCGGGAGTCCCGGTGTTCAAAATGAATCAGCTAAGTGTAAACTACGATGGCGAGGCCAGCGCCCGATTTGGTGGGAAAAATTGCGGAGGGGGCTATGGTACAGGTGCAGCACTCATATGTGCTCTTCAGGTTGATGTCCCACCACGTTTAGTGTGTCGCCTGTAAAAAAAAACAAAATAAACAAGACCTCAATCCGGAGAAAACCTTTGGAATACAGGTACCATGCGCTTGGTGGTGAACCTTTTTGTTGCTATGGGCCTAGATAAGACAAGAAACTAATACCGGTACTCAAACAATACAAGCGCCATCCCGCGCCCTCTCTCAGCCAAACGCTCTCGATGGACTACTCCAAAACCCTTACCGGTATTGTTGGTGAGAGAAATGCCCGCACCTTTTGGCAGCTGTGGTAAGCGAATCCATCAAAAGAGGAACACAAAATTCTAGAAAGTTTTTCATTTATTGGTTTTCCTTCCTGTCCTTTCCACGGCTTGATCTTCCTTTTCTTTTAATCTTTCCTTCCGACTTTCTTTCGACATACCTAGTGGAAGAAATAATGAACTCCTTCACTTCTTAATACAAGCCTCTTCTCGCTTGCTACACACAGCCGAGCATACCCCCCTCCCCCACTTACCGATATTTACCCCTGTTAGAATTATTTTCAACTTATCATTCCAGGTTCGCCTCCGCTCGGGGCTTACGAACCCTGGGGCCCTAGACCTTAGTGTACCGTGGGAGTAGTGCATAGGGGAATCATGAGCTTGAAGGGCCCCTGCCTCTCCTCCCATTATATTTCGCTCTATAAACATCCCTCCCTGGTCACATTGACCTCCCCCCCAAGCTACCTAGACCCAATACTACTCTCCCGGCACTGCGGTAACCCAATTCTTAAACCCCGACGGCTGAACAGCGGACGGCGGACGATGAAACGGCGGCTATGAAACGAAATGCTAGGCTCAAAGCAACCCGAGGGATAGATCGCCAACGCACAACTTAGGGAACTTCTTCTTATTCAACTGCTCGCTCACGCTCACCTCACGACACTTGACTAACTATCGGTAAAGACAGGATCATATATAACCCACAAATCCGTCCTTCCAGCCTTCCAGCAATCGCAACCCGAGTCCCTGCCTCTCCATGTATGTCCCCCTCTCTCTTCCGCAAACTCCCATGCTAACAAACCAAAGACAAAGACCACAAGGAACTCCGACTGCTTATGGCCTCCGCGCATCTGGCTCTTTCATGCCGTATTGCTTCCGGCACTGCATCGATCCCAAGCGCATATCCCAAGGCTTTGTCTGGACAGTAAAGAGATTTGATGTGTGCGCATGGGGTAGTCCGAACATGCCGGGCCGCACCAAAGACTTCCGACGTTCTGCGGTATTTCCTCCACCCCAGGGTCGATCAAAAGCGCTGTTCTGAAGTTTTCCTTCAAACATGAAACCATCGCGGAACACGATATACGTTATGCGATGGCAAGAATGCCGAGCAGCATCAAAGAATTCTAACATCGATTTCCATGCCTTGCGAATTGCTATTAGTTTTGCTTGTTTACACCTGTTACCCCCTGATGGAACCTAAGGAAAACACTAAAGGAGAAAGGAACAAAAATCACAACGGTAGACTAGGTGGCTGCTATCTCTCTACCCGAGGGCAGGCCAGGAGATACATCTCATCTTCTAGCTAACAACAACAAAACACTCCCGAAACTCAACAAGCTCTAAAGAAACACATGTAACCAACAAAACCTGATCCCTGACTAACTCAAGCAATCTAGAACTATCCTGATGCCGCATGATCCTCGATTTTCCCTAAGGGCTATGTCCTGTCAGTGTGCCAACTCCCGTATGCCTAATGATAAAGGGTAGCCTTGGGAGAAGAAAATGGAGTTCATGCTGATGGATTGGCACACAGTCAAGTATAGTAACACCCCCGCCTTCCCAACCTAGTGCCCAGCGACAAAATACCTTGCGCCGATGATGGCAGAAGACCAGAGCTAATCACTCCGGAGAGTATATAAACATGTATTGTAACAAGTTTCATTGATATAGGTGCAGTAATTCTCTCCCAGTAACCAAAAGTTGGTCGGTGATTATATTTGCCTAAGGTTTATAGTATCATTGTATGAACTCCACTTTTTCCCACGACCGAGGGTATGCAACTTCATAATGCGAGGAACAATGAAACCAAATACCCGACGCCTCATAGCCTATCGCAGGAGACACCAACAAAGTTATAAAACCAATACACTATGTCTAGCAACATAAGATATAAGAACAGCAGCCAATCGCGGAGTGCCTGACTAGCGAAAACTGGAAAGCCACATGCCCTATAACCGGATCTCTCCTAGCAGTATATCCGCATTCATGCATACCCGCGCAACAGACCAACCGCATGCTCTAGAGCAATCCAACACCCCCATGCCCTACTAACCCATTTGAGGGTACTCATATGCAAGGGAGACCAGTGAAAACCCCTTGATGGAGACGGATAATTGACTATCTGTGTATTTGCGTATTTCTGCGCACGGGGTTCGGGGGAAAGGGGATAGGATCCAGGATGGATGCTGTTTAAGATACTGTTTCTGCCGGTTATTTGCCAACTTAGGCTGCGGCCCAAGCCGTCAAGTCCCCCCCCGATTCGCGATTGGTCTATTATCCGCTAGCCCTATTCACTATGTCAATGCTTGACCACACTCCCGGTACCCGTATCCTTAAATAATTCCGTCTCTCAGATGAAACTCTCATACAAGCGAACTGTAGGCTGGGAATGCAGAATTAAGCAGAGGCCCCGAAACAATAGTATAGGAGAGGGAGTTGGCCAATGTTACGCGGAAGAGTCATTCCCTATTAGACAGTTTGATACCAGGATCCCAGGGCTCACAGTTAATATTACTTGATGCCTCTTTTTCGATAGCAGGTGATTCAATTCTCTTATCGGGTGGATGACTTGTGATGGAGGGGGTACACTTTCATCCCGCAATTTCTAGTGCACTCTGAATATGCGTCGGCTGGCGGGGATTGCTGCTGAGGGGAACCGCGGGGCTTTCGGCTTTTCAGACGAATGTTCCGGACCTGAAGGGATTTCTCGGCAGCCCACTCTTGTTGGCATATCGCATAAATGGCACATTTGCAGAGGGGCCAATTCACTGGGGACTTGAACATTGAGTAGGAAAGGTATAGTTATAGGCTTTTGACGCCTTCTTCCGTACTAGAGCGCTAGCGAAAGACAAAAATATATATAAAATAAAAATAAAAATGTATCCTTCGGCAGGTAGCCAAATACAAATTTTCTACCTCCGTTCCCTTGTCCACTTATATCGTGACAAAAGAGAAAAAATATAGCTAGAGAATCCTCCTCCTAAATCACCATAACCTCGGAACAGATCAAATAGCCCACCACGCTCCTGAAGAATAAGAAACTTCCGCCATCGCGATGGATACGCAAGAACCATCTCCAAACTTCAACGGTTCTCTGCTTTGATCCCTTCTTCGTTTTGTGTAACAATCTGATAAACCGGGGAAAGTGGGGAATGTAATAATATGGTGGTATGAGTGTTTTATTGGTGGTAAACATGTCGAACGGGTAGGGTCTTTTTGTAAAAGAAAAAAGGAAATAAAAACAACACCTCTACCGTGGGCACAAAAGATAGATATATTGGAGCAGAGGAGCGTAAGAGAGAAACAACAGGGGGCGGGCAGAAAATAAAGCATTACAGAGCATGACTTGGAAATGATTAGAAAGTGGATCTCTCGCCCTTTCCGGCCCCTATTCCCCCTTCATGGCAGAGCTACGAACAGCTTGCCCACCATCAAAGGGTTGAATTTTAGATGACAATTACTAATTCGTTCGCAGGCAAGCGGTGGCCGAGGTGGAGGGAGGAGCAGGTAGTTGAACGAGACAGGTTCAGATGAGCAAGGTGGGGGACCACCGATGGACGGTAGAGAGTGGGCCGGATGTGTCAGTGAAGGTGGGAAAGTGGCAGAGGCGAGATCAAAGCCTCCGGATCCTTTTGAGGGGCGGTTCGAGTATCTCGGACGGCTCAGATATGAAGGGTTCGGAGAACCCCCCCTCGAATGGTAATTGGGCGAAGGGGTCGTACGTGCCTTCTACTAGCTGTGATACTCTATCATACTCATTCCGTGTAGCCCATGGGAATGGCGTTTGGCTACACGGATATGCCGGGTTGGGGTTGTCATTGTTCTGCTCGAATAGTGTCTCCGGAATTGCCTCACCCACATCTCCGGGAGCCCATGGAAATGGCACTCCACCGATCTCGTCTGCGGTGCCCCGGTTGATATCGTTCCACTCCAATAATATGTCCATATCTCCCTCATATCCACTCCCGGTAGCTGGTATCGGGTCGGGGCTAATATCGCTCTGTTCCCACAACATGTCCACGATTTCATCATGCCTAAATATAGTATCATGTGATAATTGTGGTTGGACGCTCATACTCCCCAGGTCGTAATTAACGTCGCTCTGCTGCAATGCCCCTACAACCCCCCCATACCCAGTCTCGGTGGGCCGGGATGATGTGCTACCACTCTCATTTGCTGGGCCGGGATTGATATCGCTCCACTGCAGTGGCATCTCCGAAACTCTCTCATACCCACTCCCAGCGGCTCCTGGTGATGGTGCTTGGCCCGAACCACCCGCTGTGGCGCGATTGATGTTATTCCGCTCCGATAGCATCTCCACGATTTGCTCATACCCTTCTCTGGAAGCCCATGAAAGGGGTGTCCGCCCGCTCACATCTGCTCTGCCAGAATTTACATCATTTCTCTTCAATAAAATCTCCACATCTTCTATAAACCCATACTCGGCAGCAAATGATAATGGTGTTCGGCCGCAGTGATCCGCTCTGTCAGGATTGACATCGCCCCGCCCCAACAGCATCTCCACAATTCCATCCTCCTCACCAGTGACAGCCCATGATAATGGCGTACGGCCACTCTCATCCGCCACGTCGGGGTTGATCCTGTTCCGCTCCAATAAAATCTCAACAACTTCCTTATGACCATATATGACGGCCCACAAAATTGGGGTTCGGCTCCTCCTATCTGGCGTGTCTGGGTTGACATCGTTCCGCTCCAATAGCATCTTCACAACTTTCGCGTTTCCGTGACTGGCAGCCCATGATAACGGTGTGCGGCCAGTCTTGTCTGCTATGTCGGGATTGACATCGTTCCGCTCTAATAGAATCTCAATGGTGCTTCGACACAGATTGTCGGTATCATATCTCGGGTCACTCTCGCCTTCCACGTTAGGATCGACATCGTAGGCCTCAGTCCAGCCCGCTGCAGCCCATGAAAAGGGTGTTCGCCCCCTCTCATCTTGAGTGTCAGGATTGACATCGTTCCTCTCCAATAGAATCCTCACAATTTCAACCTCCCCGCTCTGGGCAGCCCATGAAAGTGGTGTTCGGCCACTCTCATCTGCTACGTCGGGATTGATCCTGTTCCGTTCCAATAAAATCTCAACAACTTCCTTATGACCATATATGACGGCCCACAAAATTGGGGTTCGGCTCCTCCTATCTGGCGTGTCTGGGTTGACATCGTTCCGCTCCAATAGCATCTTCACAACTGTCGCGTTTCCGAAACTGGCAGACAATGATAACGGTGTGCGGCCATTCTTATCTGCTAGGTCGGGATTGACATCGTTCCGCGCTAATAGAATCTCTACTGTTCTTACACACTGATTCGTGGAGTTCCACATATCGTGCTCTAGGCTAGTCATTCCTTCCACGTCAGGATCTTTAGCCCAGGCCTCAGTCAAGCCCCCTGCAGCCCATGAAAGGGGTGTTCGCCCCCATTCATCTTGAGTGTCAGGATTGACATCGTTCCTGTCTAGTAGAATCCTCACAATTTCAACCTCCCATGACTGGGCAGCCCATGAAAGTGGTGTTCGGCCACTCTTATCTGGGGTATCAGGATTGACATTGTTCTTCCGTAACAGCATCTCAACAACCTCCTTACGCCCACACTCGGCGGCTAATGTGAATGGTGTCTGGCCCCAGTTATCCCCGGCATCGGGGTTGACATTGTTCTGCTCCAATAGCATCTTGACAATTTTACAGTGCCCATGTTCTGAAGCCGATGACAATGGTGTTTGGCCCCTGTCGTCTGCTATGTCAGGGCGGAGTCCTACTTGCTCTAGTAAAACCTTCACATCCATATCATGTCCTTTCCCCACCGCCCATGCCAATGCCGTTCTACCATACAAGTCTGTTGCGTTGAGATCCCATTTTTTAATATCAAATAAAGAGACCATGAGTTCCAAAGTCCCGAGCAAGACTCCACAATGGAGCCCGGTCACTCCAATTGGGCTACCCTCAGTATCGAAGGACCGCATCCAACTATCTTGTTTCAATAGGAGGAGCTTGCAAGATATGTGCCCATCGAATCTATGGAGTAGATTTAGTGCAAGTGGTATTGCCTTTTCACTGATTTCTCTTCGGGCATGGGCTCCCCAGTAGCAGGAAGCATATTCAAGAAAGGAGGCAGCTGGAGGGGGTGAAGAAAGAGTAGGCGAAAGGCCCCTGATGTATGCAAAGTTGAGGTAAGTTAAGCAAGCCTCCGCAATTACCGAATGGGGACTCTGGAAAATAATGGGATTGGCTAGGATGTGTTCTTGTAGGGTGAAATGCACAAGCCGGACAGTTGACGATGATGAATCGACCGTGACCAGTCCTAGTCCGCACCTGATTATGGTCCGTATGTTGGGTGTGTTGTCTTTGTTTAGATCTTCCGACCCCACTTCAACCCCTAAGGCTTGACATAATTCGCCTGGTTTCAACGGCCGCTCTGAATATGCTATCCACATGATGGCCTCCATTCCTAGCCGTGATCTGGCCTCCTCCTGCCCCTTGATCCTTTCCAAAGTGGCACCGTATACGTCCCCGACGCCCTGCCCTTTTGACATCTGCTTAAGTCTTTCCTTCCTTCGATGAATTGTTGGCTCGGCCAGAATTGACTCGATGCTGAGCGAGACAAGAAGAAATCTGTGCATAATCGTTCGTGAGCAGCGTGACTTTAATACAACATGGGAAAACCAGGGATCTAGATATACATCTCAGATATTGTTTTCGGAATGATTTCCATTATATCGGTTCTCAGATCATGATCCATGGCCTCCGGTTCTGGGTCCCCGTCTAACTTCATCCTCAACAATGTCTTGGTGTCTTCCTTGGTTGGACTGATGGAGGTAGTATCCACATTAAGAAAATATTTTTTAACCTCACTGCTGATAAAAGGCCTTCCAGTCATGAATAACCGAACATTTGGCAATTCCCGGATAATACCTTGCAGAGAGCGGAGAAGCCCATCCCGATGTGCCGCGAGAGATTCATCCAACCCGTCAATACATATAACCACCCGTTGCCGTTGCTCAATCGCCGTCTTCAGCATATTGACAAGTTGTCTAACTTGTGGCCGTACCCCGCCGAAATGATCCTTCGCGTCTTCAAAAGCTTTCCGTATGTCCTCCGGGATGTTTCCACTCCCCACCAACTGCTTAAGCATGGCTCCTAGCATGTTCGATGTAGTCTGTTCCTTCCTATCGAGGTAGTCACAATACAACCCAGCGACCGTTATATCCTGCCCACTTCCATAAAAGTGATCGATTACAAGAGAGCTAAAATGCCAGGTAGTTAGCGATCTAGGATCTTCCCCGCGATATCTTGTGTTACCTAAGATGAGTCTTCCCCACCCCCGGATCACCATGACAAAATAGCACAGAATGAGCGAATCCATCTTCTCCCGCATTCCATCTCCGAAACTCACTCGTTCGGAAAATCCATTCTCCCACACCCTCGAGTCGGCTCTCCCTTAAATGTTGATGTCTTTTTTGAGGCTCGAGTGACGACAGCCACTGTAGGACTTGAGCCTTGTCATCGTTTATAGTTGTGTTGAAACTGTTGACATAGTTGAAGCTGTCGGAGTTGAATGATCTAGTAATCAATCCATCCATACTGCCCAAACACTAGCGATTTGAGGGAAATAGAAAGGTAACAACTTGGGGTATCAAGGTTGTGGATAGTCTCCGGATATTAGGAAAACATGTCGGGGGGTAAGGCTGCAAGATGTCACAGGCCCGCATTTCATCCAATCATTTTATGCCACGGACTTTCAGCACCCTTCCATGAGGCTCTTTCGAATTTCCCTAGAAAATCTGGGCATTTGCTGCTAAAATAGTCTAATCGCATTCCCGATTCCACCAACTGACAAAAACAGTACGGAGCCTTTAATCACCGAGATTCAAAGGGTCTAGGCAAACTCGAGTACAACCACTACACTTTCGAAGCAAAAAGTTTTGTTTACCCATTATTACCTAATCGGCATACCACATGAGGTGATTGTTCCAAGGCGCAATGATGCCGCACAAGGGTGACAAACGCACAATTCGAAGTTACACCAGAGCAAGATGCTTACAGGGGATGAGATACTCGTAGCTTATCTAAATTTTAATACCCTCGCATGCCGGTTTTCTCTGTCATTTCCTGTAGTGCCACCACTCATCCTCTGACTTTTTGACTAGTATCATACGGTACTCTACAATATTTACCCTTTTAATTAGCTATGTCGGAACATCTTTATAAGGTGCGACATCAGCCCAAACAAGTTTAGTTTAGCATGTTGACAAAATTGAGAAAGTCAGTTATGAGACCCAGCAAAGCCAGAAGACTCGTGTCATATCGTGTCGGGAAGGCACTAATCATGCCTGTCTCAGGATCCTGAGATCAGTGACTAGCGGGGGTAGCGATTGAAAGGGTAAATACCGTACTCGAATACCGTAAAAAATCGCTAGATCTGCCCTCGGGGATCTCAATAGCACCACTTCGCCAAACACCACAACAGAGTAGGTCATCAAAATAACGAATACTCGCTCGTCCTCCTCGCCAAGAATACCTCCACCAGCCGATATTTTGCTAGAGTTCTCATCAAATATTCGGCACCCGGAGGTATCCTTGGAAAAGACGGGTGGGTACTAAAACTATGATTTCCGGCTAGAGGAAGATAACCTCCCAGTAAAGTCCCTAGATCAACCAGATGGAAATGCCATAGTAGAACCTAAGTGGGCAAACGCCGCTCACACTTATAGGAACTGGTAAAGTATCGTGAGTGTTGATCAGGAAAACTCTGATGAAAAAAAAATCCGCGAAGTGAAAAACCTTCTATGTCCTGAGTGTAGGTACAAAGCAGCCTTCGTCCGTGCTCCCTTGTGCATACCTCCGCTCAAAACCCCACGATACAACCTGCTGATTACAAATCATTCACTGTCCGGGAGTCACAACACTGTCCACCTCCTAAGTAAACGGCTCGCTCGAGCCCATGGTCATAAAGAAATAAAATATCTAGCTAACGATCCATAGTCGCACGTTTTTGCCCCACAGTTCCAGTCAATGATATCCAAACACTGTTCCTTGATAGAGTTTTTAGTCTAGGATTGCAACGCCGAGGGCCTGATTGCCTACAGTGGATCTACAGAGGTTTTACTGTATCTGTAAAATGCGCCGGCGAAGCATGGTTGCAACACAGCCCAGGAAACAGTAATTTGCGCGTTTACGTGGTCGCCTAGACTTGAAATTTGAGTGGTAAGAATACGGTGCCGGTAGACGGTGGAGTCTTAACCGGCTTCATTTGCCATAGGTGGCGCAACTGTGTTTACATAATTTTCCGCCCTCTTTAATTCTTGCAGCCTGGCGGTCATACTGTGTTGCTGCCTTGGAGGTGCATTTGCAAATTCCGCCTCCGGCTCCACAGGACGCTGCTCTAGGGGAACATCGTAAATTTAGTACTTTCTCCGCAATATGAGAACGGCAAACCACCTCCCAGAACCCTACTCTTTCTATCTCAGTGCACTGGGGATATACGGAGCACAGGGCATAAGTTTTGTAGGTTCCACAAGCGAGGTTTGCTGCCCTCACCCCTTGTGTAACCTACAAAACTTATGCCCTGTACTCGAGTACCGTACCGTACTCCCAGGCAAGAAGTATCCGGAAACAAGGGTGATCCTGGAGTCCGAATTTTGTATGCGACTTAGATAAGCACGGATTTTGTACCATACAAAACTCCCACTCCCGGATCACTCCTATTTCCGGATACTTCTTGCCTGGGACAAGTACCTCTGTAAAACTGGATGACCCTGAGAGTTGCTTATTCATCCTATGTCTTGGGCCCCATCCTTGCGCAATTCGCTGGAGCACTGAATTCCATTGTTTCACTACTTTAGTAAGCAATAGCTTTGGGTCAGCGGCTATGGCAAAAACAAAACACAATAGAGTCCGGTACTTCCCGGCACACCTACGAGTACCGGTAGAGCGATATACTACCGGTATTACTCAAACAATACAGAGCCTCCAAACGATATCTCGCAGTCATGCGCTCTCACTGGACTACCCCAAAACCCTTGTTGTTTGAAGTAGCTGCACCCACTGTGGGAAATCACGGCACATTTTTGGGGCAGCAGTACTTGTACGAGTATGCATCATTGCAGGGATACAGATGTCGAGAAAGTTTTTTCTCTTATTTGTTTTCCTTCCTTGCTGTCCTTTTCTCGGCTTAACCCCTCCCTTCTTTCTTTCAACTCTCTTCCCGACATGCTCTATGGAACAAATCATGAACCTCTCTACTACTTAGTACAAACTCCAAGCGCTCGCATGGGCTGCTCCACGCAGCCGCTAAAAACCACACTCACCGATAATTTCCTCGGCGGTGACTATTTTCAACACTTATCATTCTAGGTTCTCCCGCTCGGTGCTCGCGAACCCAGGGGCCCCAAACCTTAGTGGGCCGCGGGAATGGCGTATCGGGGAACCATGAACTTGAAGGACCTCTGCCTCTCTTCCCATCAAATTTCGCTCTCCAAACACCCCCCCTGGGCCACACTGACCCCCCCCTCTAGCTATTTTGACCGAATACTACCCTCCCGGCACTACGGCAACCAAATTCTTCGACTTCGACGGCTGAACAGGGGAGGGTGGACGTCGAAACGGCGCCCATGGAACGGAATGCCAAGCTTAAAGCAACACCGAGAGACCGATCGCCAACGGACAACTTAGAGGGGAACTTCTTCTCATTCAACTTCTCGCTCACCCTCACGGCTCAGGAAGCTTGACTAACTAACCAGCGATAAGAACAGGACTATATATAGGCCACAAATCGTCCTCCCAGCCTTCCATCGATCGCGACCCAAGTCCCTGCCTCTCCACGTATGTCCCCCTCTCTTCTGCAAACTCTCATGCTAACAAATGAAATACGAAGATCACAAAGAACTCTGACTGTTTATAGCCTCCGCACATCTGACTCTTTCATGCCGTATTCCTTCCGGCACTGTATCGATCCCGGGCACCTATCCGGAGGCTTTGCCCAGGCGGTAAAGAGATAGGATGTGTGCGCATGGGGTAGTCTGAACATGTCGGGCCACAGCAAAGACTTCCAACCTTCTACAGTATTTCCTCCGCCCCAGGATCCATCGAAAGAGCAGTTATGAAGTTTTCCTTCAAACGCGAAATGATCGCGGAACACGATTTACGTTATGCGATATGGTGAGAATGCCGAGCAGCATCAAAGAATCCCAACATCCATTTCCATGCCGTGGGAATTGCTATTAGTTTTGGTTGTTCACACCTATGTTACCTCCAGATAGAGCCTAAGGAATGCACTAAAGAATAAAATCGCAATAGGCTCTAAGCGGAGCGGTGAAAGATAGAGGAACGGCAGACCAGGTGACTACTCTCTCTTTAGCTAAGAACGGGCCAGGAGATATATCCCCCCGTCTAACTAACAAAACAAAACACTCCCGAAACTCAACAAACTCTAACTAAACACACGTAGCTAACAAAACCTGATCCCTAACGAACCTAAGCAATTTAGAACCATCCTGATGCCACATGACCCTCTGTTGTCCCTAAAGGCTATGTCCTGCCAGTGTGCCAACTCCCGTATGCCTAGTGGTAAGGGGTAGCTGTTGGCGAAAAATGTGGTTATAATGCTGATGGCTTAGCACACAGTGAGTATAGTAACACACCCACTTTCCCAACCTAGTGCTCAGCGATAAAACTCCTTTCGCCGATAATGGCAGAAGACGAGAGTTAATCACTCCGGAGAGCATATAAGCATGCTATTGTAATAAGTTTCATAGGTATAGGTGCAGTCATTCTCTCTTAGTGGGAAAAGGTTGGTCGGTGAATGTGGTTGCCGAACGTCTATAGCAGTATAAACACCACTTTTTCCCACGGCCGAGGGTATGCAACTTCATAATGCAAGGAACAATGAGACCAAATACCCGATACCTCATACCCTATGACAGGAGACACCAACCAAGCAATAAAACCAATACACTATGTCTAGCAACATAAGATATAAGAACAACAACCAACCGCAGAGTGCCTGGCTACCGAAAGCTACAAAAAACATGCCCTATAACCGCATCTCTCCTGGCAGTATTGTTCGGGCAAAATTAACCGCCGATCAACAATCGATGGCAACCCACCCCTACTCATCACGCTGCGCTTTAAACCCCACTTAAACAACTTTCTCTCTCTCAAATATGAACTTCTGTGTATTCTATCTTATACCTATATCCTTGATCGCTCTCCTCTGCCTTTAGTGAAGGTGAGGTTGGTGGGGGAGTTGTTGTCATGGCTTAAGCCTTTCCCTCTTTGTTGATCCGCGGTTAATTTTGTCCACGGACAATAGGGAGATTTTGCACCCGGTATAAGATAACAATAACAACCGAACCTTGGCGCTGAGGCTGGGGCTGGTAGTTCTCTAATTCTGAGCGACAGAAGGAGGTTTTGCCAATAGAAGAAGATTGGGGAATAAAAAATAGGGAGCTGCTTGGTAAGCCTCAACATCCGAGTCGTCACATCTCTACACCTCCTATCATGACATCACGATATCACCATCGTGCCTCAAAGAAGCCATGAGCAGAAAGTAGCTGCTGCAACGGCTGCCTCGCTTACCATCCTTGCTTCGGCCATCACTGTAACATTTCTTCAGCTGCAGCAGCAGCAGCGGAGGCAGAGCAGTGGATCTGTGCAAAAGTACCATCGTACATTTTACCGACTTCCGCTCTCTATCGTCCCAGGTTTGAAGTTCAGCCTTGAGTATTATAATGGGACATGGTGCAAGGAATTTCTCCGGTAATTCACCTTGAACTCCAGTGTCATAACCCAGCTGAAAGGCTACATCTGAGCCCAAGTTCAGTTCTTTCACACACAATAATAATGGTGAATTGTTAGCATGAAGCTGATGTAGAGATAGATTTTCTCTGATAGAAATTAGAACTATCCTTGCCTATCTCCTCATGGATGTTATCTCATACCGCTCCCGATATATCTGTGATCTGGAGACTGCACTTCGCATTCTTCTTACCGACTTTCTGCTCCCTGCCGGCTGAAGACTATGATGCATGTCTTCCAACGGTCACGCACTTGGCTAAGCATTATCTTCAATGATGTGGTAGGACATCTCATTGGGCGCTACAGGGATTTGTTGTTTTGGGATGAGAATCGGCTTACTCGAGAAACGATAGAGGTATATCCTACTGCAATTGAGCGTAAAGGTGGGGTACGGAAAGTGTGGGGTTTTATTGATGGTACAATGAGAGCTGTTTGCCGGCAAAATAAGAACCAGGAATTATATTATTCGGGATATAAGAAATGCCATGCAGTCAAATATCAGGCGTTAAGTACACCAGACGGCTTAATCGTACATCTTGCCGGGCCATCTACCGGACAGGAAAGTGCCTGGACCGCTTACCAAAGCTCTGGTCTTGTGGAAAAACTCCGGGAACTCCAGCTTGTCGATGATCGAGACCCAGTCAGAAGATTTCATATCTACGGTAACCCAGCCTATAGTCTCTCGTATGGGATTTTATGTGCATACCAGGCCCAGCCCAACCAACCACTTTCCCCACTGCTGCAAGAGGTTAATACCCATATGCCAAGCTTACGCATAAGTGTGCAACATGGATTTGCAAGGCTCATGATGTTATGGGGATATAACGGGTTCAAGATGGGTCTTAAGATTGGATTATCTCCTGTAGCTACGTACTTTATGGTATTAGTTTTGTTTTGTAACATTCATAGCTGTTTTCATGGAAATCAGACAAGTAAAAAGTTTCATTGGAGTTCCCCTTCTGTACATACCTATCTATCTGGTGCCTAGGCGGGATAAAATTAACTGCAACATATCCTTTGTTTCCGCATTGGTAGCCTTCTTCGTCTCTTCTAGTCTATCAATTCTGTTGCTCATTGCCACTGCAGCCTCGGTTCCTGCACTCATACCCTCAGATGGCCCAAGCTTTCCAAGTGCTTCTGACACCTTCTGACCCATTCCGGTTAAGGTATCAATAAGCTGGGAATTGATTTCCTGGTCTTTCTTTTGGTTATCCTCATGCCCGGGTTTTTTGTGCATATGTTGTATCCTTTGAAACCCTTCCTCAGTCTTCTCCTGGGAATCAGGAATACAGATGTTCCTTTCTGGTTGTCACTTCCAGGGCAATTACAACCACCCCTGCCTGCAGTTGGTAGGATTGCTTCGGTGCAGTCACTTTTATCGTCTGAGGAGCCGGAGGAGTAGTATCGTTTGCGACTATGGGATACCAGCAAGTTATCCCGATGGATTGCTGCCTGTAGAGCCTCTCTCTGTAGAACCTCTTTTGGTTTTTTCGCATCTTCTTGCTCACGTAGAAGTTCATTCTCGCGCTCAATCCAAAGATCAAGGTTGTGGTCCAGTTCTGTATCTGTCTGGACTGTTCCAGACTCTATCTTCTGCATTGCAACCACAGCTCGGCGCTCATTTACAAGCTGACGAATTGTTATATCAGGATTTTTCGGGTCCTTATCAATTTCGGCCCACAGGAGAGCCCGGATTTTATTCCAGAAGGGTGTCTTGGTGCCTTTCTTGTAGCTAAATTGCATCCGGCGTACAACACATAGCTTCACAAGAACCTCGCGGTTCTGCTCTGTAAGGTGCACACGGTTTACACCACGGCTCGTACCCGGGCCAGCACAAAGTCCTACTCCCATTAATTATTATAATTTCTTACAATTTATGTTCATTTTTTGTAATAGATACCATTTCCCACTTGAGAAACGAGTACTGGGGGGGTGTTCCGTGCAGACTGGCCTTCACTCTGTCCAGGTTGAGAACCTGATTGTGCCGATGCCGACATCCTAGTTTAGTCTTACAGGTGGTAGAGGCTCGAGCTTGTCAGGCAGGCTGTTAGGACACAGCCGATCGGGTGTTTAGGTTTTGATAGAGGAAAGTACAGGCAGAGGAGTGTGAGGAATTGAAATCTCATCCTAGCCGCAGTCTGTCATGAGAAAAATCATTCTTAGGTACAACAACTACTTGTGCTGTGCTGAGATACACGCTGTAGTTGCTAGTAATATTTTTATTTTAGACTCACCGTTATCTGGGATAAGCCAATTTTCCGAAGTCAGACGAGTATATTACAAGTAGCTAGGAATTACAGAAAGAAAGTGAAAGAAACCAAGACAAAAGTACAAACAAGGAAATACCAATAGGACGAAATTCCTGCCAGTTGAATAGCTAGTTCCACTGCCGGAGGCTATGCCAAGGAAGCCGCTGCCCTTGCCAGGGAGATCGTTACCGCCGATGTTTCCCGGGTCGAGGCAGGCTATGTGACTGGAGCCTGAGTGGGCCTGCCTGCGGTTGGTAACGTCTCTGGCCCATATAGAGGCAGGCGGGGTTGTGTAGCTAGTTGGTTGCAGTTTGGGAAGTCTGGAAACACTTAGAGAGTGAGATCCTGTCCGCGTTTGAGTACTCCATGTATGTCTTATACGCGTCGGATTTCCAGCGGCCCAGTGTTTGGATTTGGGCTTCGGGGATACCCACCTCTGCAGCCCAGGTTGCAGCACCCCGGCGGAAGCTGTGTCCGTTCCACGTCCCTTGGTTCAAGCCAGCAGTGAAGGCGAGGCCTTGTAGCCTGTTGACGACATATCGTCTGGAGAAGGCTTGCTGTTGAGTGTGCCCGACACAGAAGAGGGGAGCATGTTGAGGTCGGTGTCTGTCGCAGGCAAAAAATGCTTGCATTGCTCGTACTGGGCAAGCGTTCATCAGCAAAAAAACTCGATTTTGCATCCACACGCATCTGAACGCACCCTGTAGTGGAGTTTGCATCTGGTCAGCATCCTGTGCATCCCATGAATCTAGTTTTAAACTTCAGAAGCCAAAATGGACATGTAAATATTGTCTGTTAGGGCTGAAAATTCATGTTTGTCTACGTAATTGTTAGATTAATCTTAAAATGAAACGGGTTTTTTGATTACATAACTTCAAAAAAATTGTCCCACAGAACGTAGCTAGAAGATGCAGGGTGCGCTGAAATGCAAATAACGCAAACTGATTTTTTTTGCTGATGTTATCGTGGCTTGCAGCAATGGTGAGTTTGATTCCTTTCCGGAATGGGTCGGTTTTAGAGGAAGGCAGTGTAACCTTCATATATTCCCCCCTTGCTGGTACTCTAATGCTGTTCTTGGTGAGGAACCACTTAGGAAACAGGTGCTCCGGCTGGCGGTCGGTTTCCGTATACGTAAACTCGCCTACCCGGAGGAATCCGGCGAATGCTAATGTGAAGGCTGCTCGGG
>Ga0307510_10001937_pt1 | contig 23268 bp, 23 predicted proteins | sample 12_EM_MG_FD_207224 | JGI IMG/M metagenome (GOLD analysis project Ga0307510, IMG submission 207224) | Populus trichocarpa ectomycorrhiza microbial communities from riparian zone in the Pacific Northwest, United States - 12_EM | ecosystem: Host-associated > Plants > Roots > Unclassified | place...
AAAAAACAAAACTGCTACAGTGAAAAACCTATGCGTTAAAAAAAATGTAAAAAAAACAAAAAGAAAAAAACTGCTATAGAAAAACAAAACCAAAAACGAAAAAAAAAGCAAGAAAAAAAACGAAAAAAAACTGAAAAAAAAACGAAAAAAAAAAACTGAAAAAAACGAAAAAACAGTCCCTAAAAAAAAAAAAAATGCTTTAGCTACAGTGAATTCCCTATGTATTTTAGTATATTACTTAATATTTCCGATTTCATGTCAAATGTGGATCCAATCCCATTATTTAGCTCAACACTCCCTTGATTAAAAATCTTAATTTAAAAAATCGCTGTACTTTTTTGAGAAAAATTATTTTCAACAGCAGCAGGTCTAAAGAATTTTGGAGGAGCTGCAATATCCTTCATGCGTGCATTATAATACACATTTAAAGAGATGTTCGCTGTGTCAACGTCTGAGCTAAAGCTTTCTGTTAGGACAAATATGCCATTAACAAATTCCCTCTCCCTCTCCCTCTCCCTCTCCTTTTTTAAATCTTAGGAATAGTAGACTAAAAAAGAGTTTCTGCGTTAGCATCATCGTCAAAAAGGACGGAAGCTGAATAGGGCTGCAGAATATGAGAGTTTTACCACTACTCACCTAAAACCTAATTACTATGCTTTCTTCAAATGTTTCATTTTCTATATTAACAAGTAAAGTTGCATTCCACTCTGCAACCCGTTTCTTTTTCTCCGTTCCCGCCAGAGATAAATAGTCAATTAAACAATGTCGAATTCCTCTAACTACTACTCTTCCCTGCTAAAACTTTGCTGCGAAACCCGAAACCAAACACAAGCCAAGAAGCTCCATTGCCTCATAATCAAGTCCTTAACAAACCCAGAAACCTTTCTCTATAACAATCTCATCAACGCTTACAGTAAATTAGGCAATATAACCTATGCACGCCATGTGTTTGACAAAATGCCTCAACCTAACTCATTTTCATGGAACACCATGCTTTCTGCTTATTCGAAATCTGGGGATTTATCAACAATGCAAGAGATCTTTAGTATCATGCCAAATCGAGATGGGGTCTCTTGGAACTCGCTTATTTCTGGGTATGTGTGTTATGGCTCAGTCGTGGAGGCTGTTAAAACTTATAACTCGATGATGAAAGATGGAGTTTTAAATTTGAACAGGATTACATTTTCTACTATGCTTTTGTTGGTGTCGAGTCAAGGGTGTGTCGATTTGGGTAGGCAGATTCATGGGCAGATTGTGAAATTTGGGTTTGGGGCTTATGTTTTTGTAGGGAGTTCTTTGGTGGATATGTATGCTAAAATGGGGTTAGTTTCTGTGGCAAGTCAGGTTTTTGATGAGGTTCAAGAGAGGAATGTGGTGATGTATAATACAATGATTACAGGGCTTCTGAGAAGTGGGATGGTAAAGGATTCGAAGAGGCTGTTTCATGGTATGAAGGAAAGAGATTCCATTTCGTGGACAACAATGATCACAGGGCTTATACAAAATGGATTGGAGGCCGAAGCTATGGATTTGTTTAGAGATATGAGGCAAGAAGGGATGGCGATGGATCAGTATACGTTTGGTAGTGTGTTGACTGCATGCGGGGGGCTTAGGGCTTTGAAAGAGGGAAAGGAAATTCATACTCTTATAATTAGGAGTGGATATAACCATAATGTCTTTGTTGGTAGTGCTCTCGTTGACATGTATTGTAAGTGTAGAAGTGTACGGTACGCGGAAGCAGTGTTCAAGAGAATGGCAAATAAGAATGTTGTATCATGGACTGCTATGTTAGTGGGTTATGGCCAGAATGGGTTCAGTGAAGAAGCTGTCAGGGTTTTTTGTGACATGCAAAGAAACGGGATTGAGCCAGATGATTTCACTTTAGGAAGTGTTATTAGCTCATGTGCAAATCTAGCTAGCTTAGAAGAAGGTGCACAATTTCATTGTCAAGCCCTAGTTTCTGGGTTGATTTCTTTTATAACAGTCTCCAATGCGCTCATTACTTTGTATGGTAAATGTGGAAGTATAGAAGATTCCAATCAGCTGTTTGATGAAATGAGCTTCAGGGATGAAGTTTCTTGGACTGCTTTGGTTTCAGGATACGCACAATTTGGAAAAGCCAACGAGACAATTGATTTATTTGAAAGAATGCTGGTCCAAGGTTTAAAACCTGATGCTGTTACATTCATTGCAGTCCTCTCAGCATGCAGTAGAGCGGGGTTGGTAGAGAGAGGACAACAGTATTTTGAATCAATGCTGAAGGACCATGGAATAATTCCTTTTTCTGATCACTACACCTGCATGATTGACCTTTTCGGTCGAGCAGGAAGGTTAGAAGAAGCCAAAAATTTTATCAACAAGATGCCTTTCAGTCCTGATTCAATAGGCTGGGCAACTTTGCTGAGTTCTTGCAGACTTTATGGCAATGAGGAAATCGGCAAATGGGCAGCCGAGTCTCTTCTAGAACTAGATCCCCAGAACCCTGCAGGCTATATCTTGCTCTCCAGCATCTATGCTGCTAAAGGAAAATGGAGCAATGTGGCCCAATTAAGGAGAGGAATGAGAGAAAAGGGAGCAAGAAAGGAACCAGGATTCAGTTGGATCAAGTATAAAAGCAAAGTTTATATTTTCTCCGCAGATGACCAGTCAAGTCCCTTTTCTGATCAGATATATGCTGAGCTGGAGAAACTAAACCACAAGATGATAGAGGAGGGGTATGTGCCTGATGCAAGTTCAGTTCTTCATGATGTTGAAGATTCAGAGAAGATGAAGATGCTTAACCACCATAGTGAGAAGCTTGCTATTGCTTTTGGGTTATTATTTATTCCCCATGGCCTTCCTATACGAGTGGTAAAAAATCTGAGGGTGTGTGGGGATTGCCACAATGCAACTAAATATATTTCCAAGATTTCTCAGAGAGAGATACTTGTAAGAGATGCTGTCAGGTTTCATTTATTTAAAGATGGAACATGTTCATGTGGAGATTTCTGGTGATATGCTTCTGTTACAGTTCAAAGCTGTGTGAACAAGATTAAAACCCAGCATGCACCAGAGGTTAACCAAGATCAAGATTTTTTGTGAAGTGGGACCGTGATGATGCCTGCTCTGCAGGAGTATCACTAAAGTTCTTGAGGAATCCTTTTTTCTCTATCTAGGATTCTAGAAGAATGCCTTTATTATCTTGAAAAAATCAAGGATCCGTGATAGTAAAAAATGCTGGTATGTCTCTAAACTTAAGCTACATTTTTTTTATCTTATTTAGTTCCATTTACCATGCCATGGATGTTATTCTCATGTATGTGACTCTAATGTCATCTATGTCCCATGCCCTTCTTCTATGCATCATAAGTTCTATGACATCACACACACACACACACACACACACACACACACACCAAAATCGAGCAGAAGTGTATGGCACAAAACCCTAAGTGGGATTCAGAAAGTATGGTCAGCTCCAAGTTGCAGCTGATAGTTCCATGTATCATCGATTTTACTTTGTTAGTGAAAAAACTGTTACATTGATCAAACTGGTGAGGCTGAGAATTATCATATAGCTGCCTATCTTTCTTAAGACACTTAATAATAACATTGCACCTCCATTTATCTGATTAAATCAATAAATAGATTCATTTGGGTTGAGAGCAGATCCTGAACTGTGTTATTAGCAGGTCTGCAGAACTCAATTTGAAAATTTGTCTAGACATGCCATACAAAGCAACAACCCACATCTGTGAAAAAGAATCAGTAAATTATTAGGGTGGTATATCACTGCTGCATCATGGAGTCTCCCTGGGCTCGCACGCTGACAACAAGTTACCTTTCAGAAATGAAATAATAAAGAAATAGGAGTATTTCCCATTTTGGAATCTGAAGGAATATAAATATACAAAAGGTAAATCTGAAGAACACATGGATGATGAGGACAGACTTCATTCATCTTGCTGTGATGTTTTGATGGACTCCTCTTGACTTTGTTGCTGGTTCTGCATCAGGTTGAAGAGAAGCTGGTTAAAGTGAAAAAAGAAAAAAAGGCATGATAGATTGCAACCTCAGTATGGGATTAGAGAAGCTAAGAAACCCGCAACTTGCTACATATGTCAATTACTTCAGCTACAGGAGCCCAATCACCAAAGTTCCTTTCAATAAACTGATAAGCTATGCCACTCTTATCCCTTCCAACTATAAAGAGGCCACCCTTTATTTCACCTTCTCCTTTGAAGTTTTGATCAATTCCCATAGCTTTTGCACGCTTGTAATTTGCAATAGCTCGGGGGTTGAAAATAAATCCTGATATAAATTTGTCCCTAAGCAGCTGCCCACCACCAAGAGCTTTGAAGAACTCCATACTCCTATCGAAGAGCACAACACCACCCCAATATCGAGGCCAGAAGTCTTTTACCTGCAGGCCAACAATAGCACATCAATTTTCCAGAGAGAGAGTTGATTAGATTGTGAAGCTGAAATTCTCTGGATACCTCTGACTCTATATGTTCATGGAGAACTGCAAATAATCGAATTCCCAGTGCATCAAATATGGGTTTTTTGGCATAAAGCTGGTGAGCTTCAGCCCTGCACATGATGCACCTGTTTTGAAATTCACAAGTAAAAGAAATGTCAATGTCATTGCATAAAGGACAGCTGACCATTCTTGAAAGTTGATTTATCCATGTTATTGGGTAGCTCTAAGACATTCAAGTTTAAGTATTTTTCAGTACCTATTGAATGAGGTTTTGATTTCTTAAGTTTCCCACTTGTTACCCTCTCATCCAATTGTCATGTGTGATTACTCTAATAAACTCATACAGTTTGCAAATATGTGTTATCTCACACAAGTTTAGCTGATAAAGCAAGGCTATCTACACGAAAGCCACAACAAAGCAGAATACAGGTGTTTACCCAGGTCGCCTGATGCAAAGGATTACAGCTGGTTTATCTCGCCATAATTCTACAGCCTTCATTGGAGGTGTCTTGGTTTTCACCAAATGCTCCATCCCAATCTTATACTCTGGTGTTAGTTTCTGAACTGAGATGTTTTCAATAGAAGAATAAGGGGCAACACTGTCAACTACTGGAGGAGGTTGTACACAACCACATGCTCTGAGCTCAGCTGGCCCTGCAGCTACAATCCCTTTGAAGATGTATCCATCTTTAATCTTAAAATCAGCGAGTGATTGTTCAAGTGATTTATCATAATTCATACTACTAATGGTTTGCATCTTTTTTGAACTGACAGATGAATAACTCTTGAAATTGCTATTATTTCTTGAGACTGTGCTGTTCATTTTCCTTGCAGTGAGAGGAGCATATGATTTGAGCAAGGGATCTTCACATGCACCGGTTCTGTCCATGAAACGGGCTATGTGACCTCTCTTCATCCCAAAATGAGAGGAGAGATCCCCAGTGCTTAGGCTAAGAAGCTCAGGCAAACATTTCCAAGAGGCCTCTAGCTTATCCCCATATTGCAGCAGAGCACGATCATGCAGGTATGATCTGATTTCCAACGCATCCTAGAGTAAGAGAGAGAGAATTAGAAGTTGATAGTTTATAATGAGATGGTTCAAATTTCGACATGTTCCAGTAGTTGACAGTTAAGAAGCCAATGTTTGTTAAATAACAGATTTTGATCAAATGAAAAGCGAGAAGCAAATTCTAAGTAACCAACCTTTTGCTGCCGTGTCATGTTCATTGCATCTGTATCCTCTGAATTCATAATCTTCAAAGTCGGAATATCATCCCAACCTTCTTCCAACAACGTTGGAAGCAAGTCCTTCAAAACTCCATTACCTACAAAATCCTCCACTGAAAAGGAAGCCATTTTCCTCAGCAGCAGAGGATAGTGTGTTCTCTTGTTGCTCAACGGGACCTGGATGAACAAGCTGGTGTTGTCGTCCTCAAATATAAAATACACACCTTGAGTGTCTACTTGGACAATGTTAATGACGAAACATGGATTGGCATAAACCTTTTATACAAGTTTTCATATCTTTTGATAAGTTCAACACACCTGCCCTAGTTGATGAAAATATTTTATAAAATCTCCTTACACCGCACAGTTTGGTGACTTGATTGACCAAGCGTTTTGATATCATCAATTATAGTTATTTTGTCTTTTTGTATAGCATTGAACTCCATTTTCCTGTCCTGTTTACACCAACATTTGCAATCAGGTGGTACATGTCATGAGAAAGTATGCCATATTAGACAGAGAATGGAGGATAAAGTACAAGAGGTAGAAACAATGTGAACACTAAGAACATTGCTTGGAGACGGTCAAAGGATTGCCATAGAGATTGAGAGAAAGGAAAATGAAGCGGCCCAGGAAGAACCCAAGCAGTGGACGACGATAGAATATTGAAATTATAACAGAATTGACCCACAGTGGTGGTGGGTTTTCCTTTGCCGGCCGAAACCCACCTCATTTGATAAGTGAAATTTTGTGCCGATGTTGCGTTTGTCTAATATCGTCCAATGTCTTGCAAGTGACGTGGAATTTTTATTGAATTTGTAAACAATCCCCCCCCCCCCCTTCCTTTCACATCGTTGCCTGCTGCCTGCAATACAAAATAAATAAAAAAAGCCGTTCGGTCCAAAAGGTATGAGCCATTGCTTTGTGTGACTTGGGAGACATACCCGTGCTTCAAATTGCCGCTCTTTTCTTGAATCACTTTGGGACAGTTTGGAACAAGAAGAGCGAACGATTGAAAATTTGATGATGGCTTCTCAGATGCCTTCTTTTGCAGATCTGGTTCAGGTGTACCGGATGTTTCAAGCATCCATTCTTGTCGAAACATCCGGTTCAGCCTTACTTGATGTTTTTGATTTGTCAATACGGAAAAGGCCTTTCAAGACCAGTGCCTTTGAACTTCCCCAGAAGCACTTGAGACACCACCAAAATCTTTTTCTTTTTTGAAAATAAAAGGCAAGCCCCAGCACCTTTTTTTTTTTTTTTCTTGAATGACATGAAACTACATCTCACATGCTTTTTCTATATTATCTCATCTTTTCAACTCTACCAAATGTAAAAACAAATAAATAAAGAGAATAAAAGATTTGGCTATTCATTAATGATTTCTTAGCATTCCCTAGCCAACACTGAATACTTCACATGATAACACCCCAATGCTTGATGTACATTTATCATGATGAGATTACACACAAAAACCAGAACTTGTTTGCATTCAAAAGCAGCAGTATATTACACTAGGATTCTACATGGTATAGTGGGAAGTAGGGAAATCAGGCATCTTATTCAAATGCCGTAGGATCTTCTCAGCCATCTGCCTTGTATCAATATCTCCATGGTGGAAAGCACTGACCAAAGTGGCAGGTAGCAACCTGTCCTGTGATATATCTGAAGCAGGCCTTTTCCCTCCTTTCAGCAAGAATCTATCAATTAACCAGAAGGATTTTTTCCGCAAACCTTCTCCCTTGTGCTCTTTCACAACGTTCAGAACATGCTGCGTGGCATTCACTTCACACAACATGCCAACACTCTTGTCGACATCGACTTTGTCATCTAACAAAGTACATATTGCTGACAATGCAGCTTCAACAACCTCAACATTCTCGTGGTCCAAACATGCCAGCAATCTCTCCACTGCTTTTGCATCAACTAAGCAGAATGTGTTTTGCGAGGAACAAGCCCCTCTATGAACCGGGCAGACTGGTAGTTTTCTCTTCTTTGATGATCCAGAAAATAGGAATTTTGGTGGGTAGAAGAGTTTCAAGAACTTGGTTTTCTTTATTACTGGTGGTTTTGATAGACTTATCGATTCCAATGAGAGATTCTCCAAGCCAACTGCTGCTAACCTCTGAACTTCATCACTTGATGTTTTCATGAGCATTTCTGTAAGTACTGAGGTGAAGTTGTAGTTTCTTGCTAGAAACAGAATTCGAGGTTCGTAAAGTGTGGTTGTGAATCTGACTAGAATGCCCACAAGTCCTTCCAAGTAAGGAATTGCATACCTGCTTGTTCTTATACCAGTTCTTTGGATTTGATTGATTTGTTGTAGGATTGCAGGGACTGTGTTCTTGCTGAGAAGAGCGAGATTTAGTGTCAGGCTCTGGTGGGGGAGTTTAGCAAGAAATGTTGCTGAAACTGCCTGCTTCTGTGTGATTCGGCCTGTTTCATTTTGGCCAAGGATTAGGTTCTCAGGTTGCCCTGCAGTTCTGCATAGTCTCTCTGCTATAGAGTGTCCCATGTAAGGTATGAGCGCCATGAGTAGCTTGATTGCTACGATCCCAAGTTCTGCATGGGGATTATTGAGGAGTTCAACCAGGGTGTTGCTTGCTTCAGTCTCTTTGACCATGGAGACAATGGTGCCCATTGATTTGGGAGACTTTGTCAGGCACAAAAGAACTCTAATGAGATTGATGTTGAGTTCAACAGGAGTGGAATGTTTGATCATGTCAATGATGTTATACAGAACATAGTCTGAAGCTAATCCGTGATAATTTACTTGGAGGTTCTCAAGGTCGATCCCAGCCTCAAATATATTTGCAAGTATTGCAGCAGCTTCACCTTTTGAGTTAATTGGTTCACCATTAATTCTTCGAGTGAGCATCTCATCAACCATGATTTGAATAATTCCAGATTTTGCAAGTATTTTGGCGTTAGGATGGTAGGATGAAATCTGTGCTAGAGCTTTGAATGCCGCTGTTCTGGTCATAGTGTTTCCACTATGCACCATTTTGATGAGAGCAGGAGAGGCCCTCTCAGCAACATAAGTTTTGCTGTCATGTCCTAGTGCAATTTCCCCAAGGTATCCTGCCATTTCTGTCTGCATCTCCTCAGTACCTGTTTATTTTGAATCTTCATTGACTTTGTTGTGAGAGCATATTTATTTGTATGTACATAAGGAAATTATTTTTTATTATTTAAACCATCCAGAAAAACCAAGTCTCTTGAATTTGTTAGCCGCTATCTTAAAAAAAAAAAAAAAAAAACTCTTCTGCCATTCTGTACTTGCTATGCTTATGGTAGAGTGTGAGAGCATTAGAAGTTACCTTCAGTGAGATGCTTTAGAAGGGGTTCCAAGAATCCATTTTCCGCCATCATCTTGATATTTTCTGGAGACCTCTCTAGATTCCTTAAGATTTCATCTGCTGTTTCTGAAGAGAAGGCATCGACAGACAGATTATATTTAATTCTGATTAGCATCAGAATTCCTCCAGGAACTGACCCAATCTTTTCCCATAATGATTGGGACCTTGATATCTCAAGTAATAACAGTAATGCCGCATGCCTTATGGGCCGGTGACCAATTGACATCATCTTGATTACTGTTGAAATGTCGACCATTTCAGAAATCACCATCTGCACAAAAAATCACCGAAGTTGAGTTATAATTCCTGAAAATTCCAGTGGCTTATTTCTAGACAAAATTGTATTCACTCATATTTAGATTCAATTCAGACCAAAGAGAACAATTCGAATTACTGAAGCTTCTTTGAAAGTTTCCATGGTTTGGTCAATTATGGTAGTCTTGTAGCTAAATAATTGCAGGTGAGGTTCCTTACAGGCCAGTGACTGATTCACATCAAAGCCTCCCGCCAAGGGAATGGCTTAGTGGATTATGAGTTGGCCAGTGATTAGCAGTCCTTGCGCAAAATAGGGTGGAGAAATTTAGGTTTGTTGTTGAAATTGATCAATTTTTGAACCAGATGATATTAGCAGGAATTGGTAACCAAGTAAAATTCTCTTTTTCTACATCGCTCCATTCTCAAAATTGTGAGAACGGAAACATACCTGTGACTTCAAATTTCCTCCAGGTGACTTGCTAAAAACATGACAAACGCCCACAAACACACACATACTCTTATCCTTTTCTTTTATTTATGATATTACGTAAAAAATTTAGGAAAAAAGAGCTGAACCTTGGAAACATCGTCCTCTTTGGTCAATTCTCGTAATAACTCCAGCGCTTCATAGATAACATCTCTATCTCTGTACTCCAGAAGCTTAAAAAGCAATGGAAGTATTCCAGCATTGTGAACTTGTATCTTGTTATGTTGTTTCCTTTTGCAAATTTCTTGCAAATCTCTTATTGCTTCAAGAACCATACTTGGTGAAGCGGACAAAACTAAAGCTGAACGGGAACATTTTATCCTTGCCACTTCATTTCTTTCTTTCCATTCCTCTATTGTGGTCTTCAGAGCTACGTTTGTCCTTAGAACTCTACTCAACAGCTTCTTCCCTGTAATTGGGCAGAAAATTTCTTGTGAGTTCTCGGACTCTTCCAACCACTTGGTAATTGCTTTCCTATCATATGTCTCTCCACTTTGTATGGTAACTGGATCATCCATAATCTGCTTTGTTAACGGACAGAAGAAAGTTTCATACATTGGCTCTATGTACTCGGTCATCTTTAGCAATGATGTTGATGAGCTGCTGCTGCTGCGTTTCCTTTGCCTGTTGAAACTTGTGGGTTTCTGGATTTCTATGAAGTGTGGGGTATTTAAGAACCGGGAATTATCTGTGGACACTTCAAGACTGACAGGGTAGAGATCTGATTCTACCATTACAGGTTCTTCGTTTGGTTCCTCCTCCGAGAAAGACTTGTGTGGATCCAGCTCTTTGGTCTGCAATGCTTGGCTTTGGCCAACTTCAAAATGAGCACTTCGCATTTCATTTGAAAGAGCTTGGACAGCAACTTCTGCATATTCTTGGTCCTGAAATGTTGATGAAGGTATCGAGCTCAAGCATTCGCCCATGTCTTCTATCACCCTTTCCAGCAGTGATATGGTGCTTTTCAATTCAGAATCAAAATTTGAGTTGGTGCCTCTTTGACATTTGTTTACAAGATCCTTGGCCTCAGTGATGCTTCTGGATAGGGATTGAAGGATCACCATTGCATTTTTCGGGGTGTGCTCAGTTTTCTGCAACTCCATTATGACTGGGAAAACTCGGTAGAGGTAGCATCCAATTTCAGCAAAGCTTTCCTTTTCTTGTTCTATGCAAGTTACAGATTCAATGATCTCTGAAATTGATGTCAGCAAGGATTCAGCAACACTAGCCATAGCAGTTGAATCTTTGCTGAGCTGGAGAAACCAAAAAAAAAACAAGAAGAAGAGAAGATTACCATACCTCTCAAGATCAGATGCTTTTTTTTTTAAAGTTTGATTATCGGCATGAAACTTCAATTAAGAGCTTAGGAACTCAATTCTAGGTAAATTTGTAGATTCCATTTAAGCAGGACACTGAATTTAGAGAATATTCTCAACCAGGTAATAGTTTAAACTTACCCAAAATAGGGGGGGAAAAGAGAAAAACACAATCACTTCGATGCCATAGCATATTCATTTTGAGAAAACATGCAAATGGAGGTAGGATGTCAAAGAATTTCTTCTATCCTTCTTTTCAATGAATAAAAATAGGACAAGCATGCTCTGGTGCTTTACTGACATTTTAATTCCTTAAAATCTGAAGTTTCTAAGTGATTATGTTGTCCATGGTTCCGGACTTGTTGCACAAATTGTGCTTCAAAACAAAACAAACGTAACTAGCAGAAGTTTAAGGTCACCAGATTGATGTGCCTGTAAAAAAAAACCTGAATTTGATAGCTGACTAGTATTTTTTGACACCAAGTGGATGAACAAATTTGGCAGGCTACTCCCTCTTTTGTTTGAAAATGGAATTTTTGAAGCCAAAATATCTTGAACTCTTTCCACCCAACTCTAATCCTGAGAACCAGATCAAACGCAGTGGTGTATGCACATGGAAGTTGATTTAAAGCTTAATTCAGTTCAAACTTTTGAGGCTTACTCAAACTTTTAAATACTAGACAGAAGCAAGATACAATTGACAATCACATACCGACATCGAACCAGAGCTACCACTTCTGATGCCTTCCAGGTACATACACTTGACCGGTCTCTACTTGGGTAAGCAGCAACTTAGTCTTGTTGTAGAAGGCATCCCAGAAGACAATATATTTTACCAATGAACAAGTCTCTGATAGCTTATTTATACTATTGCTAATCTTACCAGCAAGTGATTTACGTTCGCAGAATGCTATAATTTACTGGCCAACACCAACGACTGAAATATAATAATACTACGTATTTTGGAGTGTGACAGTATCCTTTCTATATCGATGCTTGAGATAAACAGCTTGTCAAAGGAAGCTATAAGGCATAGAAAAAGAAGACTCGGTCAGCTGACTGTATTGGGACATGGGGTGTTGACAAATTGCATGTAGTTTGGTTTAAGGTTACTATCCGACTTTAGCAGGTAACCTTCAAGATGTAAGCTTCATGGATCGGTATTTGTTGCAAAGTCAATATGCATTTTCTCAGTCAAGTAGACCTCTCTATTTCCAGACGCTGCAGCGTTAAGTAGAATCATAATTTCATTGAAGTTGGAGATGATTTTATGCTGTTATGGCAGATATATCTGCTTTTAATCTCCCAACTTTAGTACATTCAAGGTACTGATTTGATCATGCCGGCAGTCTTCTGATCTGATGTTTGGAGAAGGATTGGCCTTTAAAAAATAAAAAAAAAGACTTGCTGCAGGGGATTAAACTACTGCTTTGACTTTCAGTACCGTGTAAAATTTGTTAGTGGTAGGATTAGTCAATCTACCTGGTTATATTTTATGAAACTCGTTGAATTCAATGTGATTCAGATTAATTTACTTTTCTCTCGTACGCCATGGCAAAAGATAATCCCTTTCTTTTTCCAGAATTTGTAACTAATTGGGTTAAGAGGCATCTGCACACAGCGAACAGGACAAACAACTGTCCTTTCAGAGACCAAAAAGCTAGTTTTGTAACCGTGTTGATAAGAATGCTAGCAATGCACTGATCAATGGCGCTGGGGTCATGGCATTGCCTGCAACCATGAAGGTGCTTGGACTTGGCCTTGGGATTGGTTTGATAGTGTTCGTTGCTGTGCTCACTGACTGTTCTGTTGAGATGCTCTTAAGGTGTAGTAAGGCTGGAAAGGCGGGAGACTTATGGTGGGCTCATGGGTGATGCATTTGGGAATGTTGGGAGAAGAGTGCTTCAGATTTTTGTGATGCTTAACAATGTCAGGGTCCTCATTGTTTACATGATTATCATTGGTAAGTGTGCGTAACTGCATATGAATCTTGATAATTGGTTTGATAATTATGCATTTTGCATTTTAATTCGTGGGTTTGAGACAATTGTGTGAATTACGTGCTTCACTTTAATTTAGTCTTATGGTTAAGAACAGAGATATCTCAGATTGAAGTGGCTGTTATTTGCTGATATCTATGAGGGTGTCCAAGTTTATGGGGCGCATCAGTGTGCGTAACTGCATGTGAATTATCATTGCTTGCTAATCATGCTTTTCCATTTCTTTTGTGGTTTTGAGATTACCATGTAAACTGGGTGATGCAGTTCTAGATAGTTGTTTTGCATACGAGTAGAGGAGTCAGTAGGCAGTGTACTTCAATGCTGGGATTAGTTACCAGTTCGAATTTAATCCAAATTTATATCTTTTGGGAATTGGTTGGAATGTGCTCTTACCTATTAATAGGTTTTTGGTTCACACGATCTATTGTGTCCAATGCTTGTCAAAAAGCATTCGTAACTAATCGTGTAGGCGATTTTGGTTTATTATTAGGAATTATTAGCTAAGCTATTAGAAATGTACCAATTATCAGGGATCTGGACCTAAATAACTGATTGCGGATTGATTTTTCTGATGTCAATTTTATGTAGCGCCATCAAACTCCTAGTTTTGGAGATGCTAAATGGAATAGGATTATAAATAACATGTACAATTAAAGTGCTTTTATTTTCAAAACCCCCCAAAATTACAAACATAAAAGCTGGAAGCTCTTAGCAATAGTGAAGCAGTGCAGCTGACAGCATGTGATGGCAGCTGTAAAATTGCAATACATGCCTAAAGTTGCTGAGCCAAAACTTCAGTGGGAGATGCTGCTGGAAAGTCTGATTTCCATAGTACGAAATTCTTGTGGTTGTAAAATGCATTTTGTTTCTCGTCTTCTTTCCAACAATTAGACAAGTTCAAATATTCTTACATGTTTCAATGGTTTACATGACAAGCTGATGTGTTGTCTGGAACATCTTCGTGTGGAGTTCATCATGCTGGTGCATTGGAAGAAACCACTGGTGGAATGGCCGTGCCTTTCTTCTTCTTTTCATTACCCTTTCCATATTTTCTCCACTGGCATGTTTCAAGCATTTGGGCCAGTACTAAATAATGCAGTCGTTTTTTTCTATATATTGCTTAGATTAATAAGAAATCGATAGCACAAACCTCTTTGTTGTGTAGCGCTGATGGTTTCTTTCAAATGAAAGCAGATTCGTTGAGATACACATCTGCCCTAGCTGTTGCACTAGCAGTTGTTTTTCTCGTTATTACTGCAGGAATCACTGCGGTTATATTGGTTAATGGAAGTGCTAACATGCCCAGGTGCTTCCTAATATTGCCGATATCACTTCATTTTGGAGTGTCTTCACTGTGGTTCCCATTCTTGATACAGTATTTATCTGTCATTTTAATGTTGAGTAGGCTGATCTTCATATCCTCTAAATTGCTTGGTCTGTGGGTTTGATTTGGGCACATGAGTAACATCCTTTTGGCAGATGTGTAGAAGTAATTTCTTTACTGGTTCTTTCAACGAAAATTGGTCAAAAGATGCCAATTGCCCCCGGGGATAGGGAGTGACTAGGCTTATCTGGGCTCTTCTGTCTATTCTCCAAGACCAGGTACTTGACAAGTAGCTATTTTTAGGATTAACAATTTGATTCCTTAGAGCACAAGCTGTACAGAAACTTGTACCTTTTTGGTTGTATGATACTTTATAGATAGAAGTTTATGTCCTGCCAGTACGTAGTAGTCCCTGGGAAGGTTTAGCCCCTTGCTGGTAGATGTGTTGATGTCGGGAGTCGGGACAGCCATGCTTAGAGAATAAGAATTACTATGATAGCATGACGAAAAGTTTGTGTCTTGATTTCTGACATTAGTGGATGGGAAGGCTTATACGATAGCAAACTCCATCTTGTATTTGCTAGCATTTGTTATGCATTAGAGTATGGTTACTGGATTAGAGTAAGGCCTGAGATGCCTGGGATTGGTACTTTCTTCTCCCTTCTCTGCAGTGAGGAGAGAAGCTGACTTAAATGATCTTCAATATTTTGACTCAAGCTAAGCATTCTGTAGTTTACTTGCATTCGAATAAATGAATTATATTATGGAAAACCTCAATAAGAAAATACATCTTCTGCAGTTCATACTATTGAAAATGAGCTTGAAGATTCCTCTATGATACAGCCAGTTGTGCAGACTTCATTAGCTCTATGCTCAGCTGTCCATATAATGACAAGCTTCTTTGGCTTCCTCCTATTTGGTGACTCAACCCTTGATGATATGTTGGCCAACTTCGACACTGACCTTGGCGTTCCTTACAGCTCTTTGCTCAATGATATCGTTTGCATTAGCTATGCTTTGCATCTCATGCTCGTTTTCCATGTGATCTTCCATCCACTGCGCCTAAATCTGGATGGTCTTCTCTTTCCTTCAGCCACGCCATTGGTTTCAGATAACCATAGGTTTTCATTAATCATCACAGCACTCATTTCTCTCATCTTCTTGGGTGCTTTATACCCAGCATCAGGGTTGCTTTCCAGTTCACTGGAGCAACTTCTGCAGCTTGTCTTGGATTTATTTTTCTAGCTGCTATTGCTTTAAGGTGAGTAATTTAACTCTAGCTCGGAGTTGTGATTACGCATATATATAGTTCGGATTTCAGAACAAAAGAGGAATACATTTCGCATTATAGTGTTTATAAATATTACATATGAAGGCCTTAAAACCTCTAAGATGGGATTCTAGTGCATTGATTTTTTTTTTCATTTTTCTCCAAGCATGTGAGCACATTTATCTTGGTTGGTGGGTCTGATTCTATGTTGCCTACCATATATCCCAAATTCGTATCCATTTCGAAGTTTCAGTGCACTTTGATTGCATTCAAAACTAAAAGCTGATATTGCTTCCAATTTGTTAGGTGGTCTATCTAATATCTTGTTCATTTGTTGGTTCAAACCTACGATCTTTCAGAGATCCCCATTTCGCAGCAGCAAAGAAGGATAAGGTCATGTCTGTCCTCGTTATTTTTCTTGCTTTATTCTCAAGTTTGGTGGCCATCTACAGTGATGCTTGTGCCCTATTCAGAAGAAATCCCTCTCCACATGCATGATTTCATGGTCTTCTCATTATCTGCTTGAAGATCTCTAGTGTGAATGTCATGCAGACACAGTAAAATATGCAAATTTTTTGGGAACTGCTTATGTAAAAATCCAGATCTTTTCCTCACTGTAGTGTTCTGCAAGGACGAAGGTGCTGGTGGCAATTCGTACAACTTTTGATTCATGCTTAATTACACCTGGACCCTTAAAGCTTGTTATGGTTAATTAAAAAGATAATAGATTGGTCTTGCTGTGTTTGTAATAAATTTTGCGGCTTTGGATCCAACTCATGGAAAGAACAAACCAATAGCCAGTCTATGCATCCATTTATAGATCCTATACAACAATTGATACAAAGGTGGCAAAACACCACGAAAGAGACATGTTCGTCATCCACTAGATTGCTTTCCCCGTCGACGTGATTATTTTAAGAAATCTAAGTTAAATCTGTTGCAGTTAGCATCTCTGAAGATATGGCAACCGAAGCTTTCATCCATCCTCAAACTGTTTAAATGACTTCATCAACATAATAATCCATTCCCGCGCGAAGCTTCAATTCCATTTTACACCGAGCCAACTAATGACAAAGCAGCTTGCTTAATAATGAGTGTCGATCCTTCAAGCCATTGAATGTCGCATCATGCTATTTCTTAATCTTTTTACAAAGCAGATACAGAAGGTGTCATTTATCAGGTGTGTAGCAGGACGGTGTCACAGATATCTCCAGCTAATAATTAATAAGTTCCTGTGCTTGGATATGTACAAAGGTGCCCATTGGATACCAAATGAGGGGTAGCCATGCCTCGAGCTTCTATTCTTCTCAACCTTTTCTGCTCAATGCGGTTTAGAGTTCTTTTATCACAAGACTAAACCCATTGATAAGCGAGTACAGCTGCCATCACCTTGGGACCAAATGCCAGAGGCGCAGAGTACAATTTTAAGGTAACTGACAAGGTTAGTGTCCAGTTCAGACTAGTTGAAGAAATAGGTTGATTGCAGGACATCTCTTAGATCAAAGTCTCCTCGCTCAGGCAAGGGAGGAAATTTCAAGTTGGGGAACGAACTTTGGAAGCTTTCCAATAACTGCAAGCACATAAACAAACCAATAAATCTGATATCATCACTCAACATGTAAGATTCTCGGTTTAAAAATAATAAATTTCAAACCACCATGAACATATTGAGAAGCACTGTTAAGATCACAAATCACCAAATAGAATCAACAAATGCATCACGGTTTGCTGTAAAGAGAGGATAAATTTCTAGGAATGCCCTCCCATTTCATTGCTCTCCCAAGGAATAGAATTCTCAAACTTTAGAAAACTTCAGAAAACTATTTCTTTAAAGCGCATAAAAGAAGTAACAGCAGGTTCAAATTGTAATGTTCTTCAGTTCATGTTGGAAAGCTAATTGAAGTAACCAATCGAAAGGTCTGCTCTCTCCCAAGGACATGACTTCAATTGCAATAGGTGTGAGCTCATGGTTTATAGATAAAGATCTATGCAGAATTTTTTATAGAACAATTTACCTGGATCATGGTCATCAACTACTATCTTACATGTCAAGTCATTTTAAAAGAAAGCAAACACTGGCAGTAAGAACTAGTGAAGCACAAGCTTGAACCATGTTAAAACCAAGAAAACAATTACTTCCTAGGGGCAGTCTGCTTATATAAGGTTTGATGAGCTTATAGATAAAGATACTTTACATTCTCTAGTATTGGTGTCTCGTAGAGTTCAACAAACTTTTCTCTCAGAATCCTGTTCATTTCATCAACATCGCATGCATGTGTCCAGTATGAATCATGAACCCCTGTAAATGGACATCAAAATGAAACAATAAGATTTCCCAAAAAAATTTACCAGGTGTCTGGAAGGAGAGAGAGAACTGCTAACCCACACAAACCTGCAAAGTTCAAACCTGCCTCTTTGCAGGCAACAGCAGTCATCATCATGTGAGAACCATCAAGGGAGTGGACAAAATTTGGAGGAAAGGCTGTTCTTTGCCGCTTGACCATGACCTATACCAATCACAAAATTGTGGAATCAATAACTGAGTGCAACATGAAGCTGTTCTTCACCCCTTGCCCACAGATTTTACATCCCTTGCCTTTTTTTTTTCAAGGATTAAGATCGAAGAAATTACGCGGGGGGGGGGGGGGTTGGGGTTTGTTGGAGCCTATCAGAAAAACACAGGAAAAATGACACTACCTTGTCGGTTTCTCTTTGTAGCGTCAGCACCTGAAGGGAAGTCTTAATCTGCATATAAATCAAGAAAGCATCTTAGTCACCTTCAAAATAAACGTTGGTTTTCTACATTCATTATATAATTGAAAACAAGAAATCAGCCAATTAAAATTAGTATTAATTTCTTAGAACATTACAAGTTGCCTTCCCAACTGTCGGTAAGGCTGTACAACAGGGAGTCCAAAAGGAGTGGTCCACTGCACAGGCTGATTCTCTGAAGCTATCACCTGTTTATATTACATTCAGCAGTCAGAAATTCCAGAACACAGCAAGATTTTCTCAAGCAGAGCAAAGTGTTAATGAGAGCAAATAGCTATATTTAACTGGAAACTAAAAAGTTTCTGAAAATCTATTAAGCTTGAGCGCTGATGATACAGTATGCATATTACATAGAACATTATCCATTGGGCAAGTAACTAAGTTCTATAACATCTTTCCTCTATTTTCTTCCCTTTACATTTATTGTTGAAAAGATTAGAATCCTGTATCTATTCAACCTATCCCACCCTTCAACCATTGGAAACAATGTCCACAAAAAACAATTCAACTGCCTTCTCGTAACACAAAATCCCTCCTGATTTATATGATCATGCAGTTACAAAACATGATCTGAATATGGAAATGATCTGGCAAAGAAGAAGCCATATATGACAGTTGGTATTGGATACTGAAGGCAAATGGGAAACTATCAAATGAGAGGTAGAAAAATTGGCTTGAGATGAAATAATAAGAATTGATTTAATCTCAAAACATCCCTTTGATAAGACAATTCAAGATAAGGTGGGATTGAAAACAGGATTCAGGTGACCAGCTTTAACTAGTCTAGAAGTCTGGAACTAAGGACATTGTTGAATTGAATATGCTTATCCCCACATTGACCATCTAAATCCATTAGAAGTCTGGAACTAAGGGAATTGTTGAATTGAATATGCTTAATCCCACATTGACTATCTAAATCCATCAAAGCCCATTAATGATATAACTTAAGCAGGTCATAAATGAGATCCAAAGTGGGGCCAAACCTTTTCCAAGCCATTAAATAAATTACCGGATCAGGATTTTAGGGGATATAAGGAAAAAGGACATGACCAAAATGAGGTATCATCAGGATTCCATATGTGGGACCCCCCATCAAATGACAGGGCAAAAACTACCCTCCTATGCAAAGCAAATGATAGCAGGATAAAAGAAACATACCTTAGCACATTCTCCAAGCCAAGCCATAATTCCTCTCGCGCCTTCAAACATCTCTTCTAAGGCTGTCAAGGTGGTCTGTTCATGTGGTAAAATAATTAACAAAATCCTCCTTTACTGGCATACACAAACACACACCACTTACTTTTGCTGCATAGCAGGCTGCAGAATACAGCTGTGGATCATCAGCAATGTTACAACGCTCTTTTAACCTCCTTTTGATTTGGTCACGGGCACCAATATAAGTAACCCCATACACTGATGTCATTACTGTCTGCTTCACCAACTTCCGGTCCACCTGGGTTCCAATAATGAAGGAAAGCTGTTAGCAATATATCATAGGGAGTCGTGTACAAGCATGCCCAAGAATGTTTGGCTACAAAATGAGTCGCCTGATCCTACAACCTAATTAATTATGTATGTGTATGTTGTTGAAACTGAGGAATCATTCATAAATTTAGCAATTCAAACAGTGTTAAAATTGAATAATCTCAGGCATATTTAACACCATTAATAAACACAAGGCAGGCAGAAACCTGATTGATTAAAAGCTTAGCATGCACTGAATTTGGATTAATTGCAGGGTCATTTTCTGCATCTCTTCGCATGATATCAAGAACTCTACATCAAAAGCAACAATTGTGTTAAACATTAGATATGCTAACAAAACAACAAAGTAATTTTCAATGTACAGTTGAACATGAGTTGCTGGCAATTGTTCCAGAAGCAATACATATGATGAAATTCCAATAATTCCTACTATATTGAATTAAAGTGACATTTAAAAATCATAGATATAGATTGCTGTCATAACCAGATTCTGGTATTCCAGGATTTACTATGGTATTACCCTTTTTTTTTCAGACAGTCAGCCTGCATACTCCCCGTAGATACATGTTAAAATCCAATTTAAGTAAAAAGGTTCGCCCACTGCCCAACCATAGCAAGGGCTGTTAGTCATCATTTTGTAGTTGGCTGCCCCAACCACCTTCACTACCCCCACCCCAATTTCCACAGAGATGCAGTAAGAGAAAGAGCCCACCTGGCCGCAATTCCTGAGTAAACATCAGCAGGTTTTCCTCCTCCAACTAGATTTACTGCAGCTGCTCCCAACTGATTAAAAGTTCAATTCAGTTTATTGCTCAATGTAAAACATAAGAGAAGTACAACAAAATCACACCATGCACTGGAACACGTGATGCTTCCAATTCAAACAAAGATTAGAAATCCTTGGTCATAGTTGTGCATTCAAAAACACTTAAAACATGGTTCTGGCAGAGTATAAGTTGTGTAAGAAAAATTTATGAACCTTGATGCAAAATCTAAAAAGTTCCAGATTTCCAAATTTAGGATTGGGAGATGTTTTGCAATTTTCTCAAGTCAACGTGAACAAAAACTATTTACCTTGTCCCTTCCAAGGGCAGCATAGTGTTGCAAGCCATTGCACGAACCATCCTTGGAAAAGAAAAAAAAAGGAAATATAAGAATAAATTCTTGATCATGGTATGTTTCTGTACTGCACATTTAATATGAAAAACGATATCACAAAGAAAGCAAAGGTTTAATATAAAGCCTCTAAACTTCTTTGAAGACAATACAGCAAGCATCAGCCAATGAATAACATTGAAGCAACAAGTCTGCTCCAGAGCTCATCGCAACTCATCATATGCAGTCATCAGCTTGATTTTATCACAGAACTCAAAAGCAGTAACTACAGAGAGAAAAGGTACCTGGTGAACAGGTGTATGTGAAATAGCAGTCTCTGGAGAAGGGCTTCTCAAAGCTTCTGAGAGATTAATGCATACTGCCAAGCATTGAAAAGGATCCTCCGCACCCAACCACCAGCGTTGTCCTTCAAGAGGTCGGTCAGCAGAATCAAAGATATCATCCAGATGATTCTCAGTAAATGATATTCGACCATCATAGGATAATTTGTCTACACCACCAGCATACAGATTTGCTAAATGTATCTTCAGCCAGCGCAAACCAGACTTCCCAAGAGGTCGCCCCTCTGCAAACTCAAGGATGCCCCGGCACACATCAGAGCCAAGATGATTCAAATATGGGTGCATAGGGTAAGCACGACCCCGAAAATCAACATTGTGTGGATAGTAGAAGCCTTCCTCGTCCTTCATCTTTCTAGCTACCTGCTCCAAGTTATAGCAATTTAACAAGCCATCTACAAAAACATGCACACACTTGTTATTTGCTGAAACAAGGGAGCTTCTTACCGCAAGTTTTAGTTCCACATCACAACGCTGTGAATGTCGCTCACTGTTCTCCTTTTTCACACTTTTAACTTTCCACCTCCATTTCCGAATTTCAGCTTCATCTTCTGTTTGTGGCTCCTCAGGCAAAGGAACCTATCAAGTTTTTATAAGTGAAAACGAAGGAGTTCGAGGGGAGGGGTTCAATAAAAGAAAGGAGGGAAAGAGTAAGAACTGGCATAAGCAGTGTTAAATACTATTCTAAATGAAAATTATATGAACTTCAGCTCGTATAAATAACCCACATCTTCACGGTCAACCAAGCCAGCAAGATGGCCTCCACTAGCCCATATTCTATCAATGACTCCAAGAATCCTTTTATTTACTCTCCATTTGGTATTTCCAAGAGTATCCAGGGCCTGATTCATCAAAAAAAAAAAACAGAATTATAGTGAGGGTAAGGGTGCAAGCATGAAGTTGGTTACAAATCATCACCATTCATCAAGAAAATGTGTCAATTATAGTGACATAGTTGTCAGTGGAAAATAGATAGAATCAACTCAAGCAGTGATTTCTAACCTTAAAAACAGGCTCTAATTGATTCCTTGAAGCCCTTTTAATTGCGACACGTTGTTGTTTTGCTCCATGGATTCGCATAACATAGGATGGTAAGAAAAAGTATGCACCTTGGTCATACCTGTCAAATTATTACAAAGGTTAGGGGGAAAGAAACCAGCACCCCCAATGATATTAATGTCTAGCTAGCTGTCTTAAAGAAGATTTGACAAGGTTGGTCTTTTATTTTATTTTGTAAAGCAGTAAGCTTGACAGCCCAATATTTGACCAAGAACAACTGAAATAAAACAAATTATTTTTAATAATTATTCTTACAAGGAGAATATATCACTACTTAGAACCAGGTTGTTCCATTAAACAAGATTTAACTAGAAACTTTGCACACGGATTGGTATAAACAAAAAGAAAATGGGTCAAAAGATAGAATTGAAACTCATACCCTGTCCAGTTTAGAGGAGGCACCAGCATTGGCATATAAGGGATGACCATGTGCCTAGCCTGTTCAGATGACAAGAATTAGTATCATCACAATACCTAAAGGAAGATATAATCTTTAAACATAATCAAAATAGATACTAGCAGAGCCACAACAGCATAAACTGTGGTTACTTACAGATTTCTCAAGGCCTTTGCGAACAAGTGGATCACACTCAATAACACCGTATCTCCTACTACTTTTCCTATCCAAATGTAGGCCAAAAAAATTTTAGATGGTGATATGCAAGAGAGAGAGAGAGAGAGTCATAGATTCCAATTTCTCACTGTGTATCTTTTGTGATGGTTTTAAGGGTATGCACAAATGCAGGGCGAATATCAGGCGGACCATCTCCTATTTGATCAATTGGAGGTTGTATATAG
>Ga0307510_10001938_pt1 | contig 23267 bp, 18 predicted proteins | sample 12_EM_MG_FD_207224 | JGI IMG/M metagenome (GOLD analysis project Ga0307510, IMG submission 207224) | Populus trichocarpa ectomycorrhiza microbial communities from riparian zone in the Pacific Northwest, United States - 12_EM | ecosystem: Host-associated > Plants > Roots > Unclassified | place...
GATGACGCCGCAACGCAAGACACCGAGGAGTACCGCGCATGAATGCGCCGCAGCGATCCGTGCTATCCCTGAAACGTGACGTCAAGCCCGAAGTGGCTGGACTGGAAGAACGCCTGCACAAAGTGCTGGCCAATGCGGGCCTGGGCTCGCGCCGAATGCTCGAACAGCGCATCCAGGCCGGCGAGATCGAGGTCAACGGCGGCGCCGCCGGCATTGGTTCGTCGGTCCACGCCGGCGACAGGGTGGTGATCGACGGCAAGCAGTTCGTGGTGTCCACCGACTCGCGCAGCGACGCCGAAGTCATCATCTACCACAAGCCCGAGGGCGTGGTGACCACGCGCGAAGATCCCGACGGCCGTCCCACCGTTTTCGAACAGCTGCCGCGTCTGAAGAATGCGCGCTGGGTCGCCGTAGGCCGCCTGGACATCAACACCACGGGCCTGCTGCTGCTCACCACCGACGGGGAGCTCGCCAATGCGCTGATGCACCCGAAGAGCGGCCTGGAACGTGAATATCTTTGCCGCGTGCACGGCGAGGTGCCCGACGAAACCATCGAGCGCCTGAAGTCGGGCGTGGAACTGGATGACGGCCCTGCCCGCTTCGACGATATCGGCGTGATCAGCCGCGGCGGCAGCCACAGCTGGTTCCGCGTAGTGATCCGTGAAGGCCGCAACCGCGAGGTGCGCCGCCTGTGGGATTCGCAAGGTTTCCTCGTCAGCCGCCTGAAGCGCATCCGCTACGGCAGCGTGGAACTGCCGCGCGCGCTGCGTCGCGGCGACACGGAAAACCTGGGAGAGGACGCCGTCAAGGAACTGCGCACGCGCGCAGGCCTGGGGGATCCGGCTCCCGTGCTTACGCTCAGCCCCGTGCTTCATCAGCGCCGCGCCCCGCGCAATGTCACCGAGTACAAGCCCGAAGGCCGCGGCACCAGCAGTGCCTGGAACAGCGCCAAGGACGAAGCCCGCGAGCTTTCCGCCTACGACCGCATCCGCGATGAGCCCTTCCGTCCGGGCCCGGGTGGCAAGCGCCGCAAGGCCGGTGCACCCGGAGCCGGCGGTCCCCGTCCGGGCCGCGAGGTCAACGGCAACGTCGACCGTCCCGCGCGCCCGCAGGGCCAGCGCCGTGGGCGCGTCGCCCCGGGTCAGGAACTGCCCTCGATGCGCACATGGCTCGCCGGGGAAACCCGTGGAAACACCGCGGGCGGTCCGGCCGGCGGCGGTGCCCGCCCGGGTGGCCCGCGCAGCCAACAGCGCCGTGGTCCAAACCCCGGCCAGGGCGGCCAGGGCGGCGCCTCGCGCTACGCGGACAACCGCGGCAACGTGGCTCCCGGTTACGGTGGGTTTGGCGGCAACGACAACCGTGGCAACACCAATGGCCCGCGTCCGGGCAATCGCGGCCCCCGTCCGGGCGGCGCCGGCGGCCAGGGTGCCGCCAACCGCGGACCCGGTGGCCAGAACCGTGGACCGGGTGGCAACCGCGGACCGGGCGGCGGCAACCGTGGCCCGCGTCCTGGCGGCGGCGGTAACCGTGGTGGTACGGGTGGTGGTGGCGGCAACCGCGGCGGTAATCGCTAAGCTTCCCGCCGGCCCGCTATCGCCCGCTTGATCCCGATGCTGGCATGGGCGCCTGGCCTACCGGGTGGCCTGCGGCATCGAGCTTGTGGCCTTGCGCGTCGAGCGCATGATCGTTGGCGTGTTCCAGTCGGCGGGTGACGCCGGGCGCATCGCCCTGGACGGGCATGGCCGCCGTCGAGGAAGCCGCAGGCTTCAACTTGCCATGATGCTTGGCAGCCGCCTGATCCATGGCGCGGATCAGCCCCGGCGGATCGGCCAGGACGGGGGTTGCGATGGCGACAAGCGCCATCGTTGCAAGCTTGACGAAGACTCCCATGCATGTGTCCTCTTCGGTCCCGCCATGACATAAGCATCGCACGCCGCTCAATGCGGCGTGCGTGAATCCTTGCGGCACTCGACACCCTGGGGGGCCGCGGCGCACCATATGCAGGTCACGCACCGACCCTGCGCATTGTCCCCGACCCCGCACTTCCGAACGCTCGCCCTGATCATTGCCAGTGCGCTCTTCATGGAGCAGCTCGACGGCACGATCCTGGCCACCGCGTTGCCGTCGATGGCCCAGACCTTCGGCGTGTCGCCACTGATGATGAGCGTGGCGCTCACGTCCTACATGTTGAGCCTGGCGGTGTTCATCCCGGCCAGCGGCACCGTGGCCGACCGCTATGGTGCCCGGCGCGTCTTCTGCGCGGCCATCGCCGTGTTCACGTTCGGTTCGATCCTTTGCGCCCAGGCCACCACGCTGCCTTTTCTCGTGGGCGCGCGGCTGATCCAGGGCATGGGCGGCGCGATGATGGTGCCCGTCGGCAGGCTTGTCCTGCTTCGCGCCGTGAGCAAGCAGGATCTGGTCTCGGCGATGTCGTGGCTGCTGGTACCGGCGATGATCGGCCCGGTACTGGGTCCGCCGCTGGGCGGTCTGATCGTGCAGGTGTTGTCGTGGCGGTGGATCTTCTACGTCAACCTGCCGATCGGGCTTATCGGCTTCGTCCTGGCGGCGCGAATAGTGCCGGACGTGCGCGGCGAGGTGCGCCACCGCTTCGATATGCTTGGTTTCTTTCTATCCGGCTTGGGGCTTTCGTGCCTGGTGTTCGGACTGGAACTGGCCTCGCGCGGCATCGGGGGAATGCTCATGTCGTTGGGCCTGCTCGGCGGCGGCGCGCTCACCCTGGTGGTGTATGTGCTCCATGCGCGCCGCATCGAGCATCCGATCCTGGACATTTCGCTGCTGCGCTTCGACACCTTCCGGCTGTCGTTGATCGCAGGCTCGCTCACGCGCATCAGCGCCGGTGCATTGCCGTTCCTGCTGCCACTGATGATGCAGCTGGGCTTCGGCATGTCGGCCGCGCAGAGCGGCCTGATCACCTTCATATCCGCCGCCGGCGCGGTGCTGATGAAAACCACCGCCAAACCCTTCCTGCGCCGCTTCGGTTTCCGCAATGTGCTGGTGTGGAACGGTATCTTCAGCACCTTGATGATCACCGCATGCGCGGCCTTCCGACCCGACTGGTCGTTGACGGCGATCTACCTGGTGCTTGGCGTGGGCGGGTTCTTCCAGTCGCTGCAGTTCACCGCCTACAACACCATCGCCTACGCGGAGCTACCCAGCCAGGCCTTGAGCGCGGCCACCAGCTTCTACACCACATTCCAGCAATTGATGCTGTCGCTGGGCATCTGCGTGGCAGCCGGCGTCCTGCACGCAAGCGTGCATTGGCATGGCCGCGAGCATGCCGTTCCGGGCGATTTTTCCGTGGCCTTCCTGGTGGTCACCGCGATATCGATCCTTTCCGTGCCGGTCAGTGCACGGCTTGCCGCCAACGCGGGGATGGAGATGAGCGGGCATCGCGCCCGCCCATCCCGCGTACGCTGACGAGGGGCTAGATCATGCCCAACAGCAGCAGGATCACCAGGATCAGGACGATCAATCCCAAGCCACCCGTCGGGTAGTAGCCCCAGCCACGGCTATAGGGCCACGCGGGCGCCGCGAACACGGCCAGCAAGACGATCAGCACGATCAACCAGAGCATGAAAAACTCCTAGCGTCGAAGGTGGTGTCAGCATGCCGTGGCAACGCGTGTGGCTGGCGTAGCCCGCGGGTGATGGCGATCTTCAGAAAGGAGTTCGCCCCGCAAGCGGCGCGACGACATGGGCTTCGGGGGGGAGGAGGAGCCAGATGTCGCTAAAGCAGCGCCGCTGCGGAGCGAAGGGTCCGCCGACCCAGGGGGAGGGTTGGTGGCGGACAGGTGCATTATGGGCTTACGGTTTGATAAGCGCCAATATATATTGTGATTGGTACTTATTCGGTAATCGACTATGTTCGACCTGCGCCAGCTTCGCTATTTCGTCGCCGTGGCCGACACCTTGAGCTTCACCCGCGCCGCCCAGGCGCTGCACATGTCCCAGCCGCCGCTTTCCCAGCAGATCCAGGCACTGGAGGCGGGGCTGGACGTACGCCTGTTCGACCGTACCCGCCGCCGCGTGGCACTGACCGAGCCCGGGCGGCTGTTCCTGGCCGAAGCCAGGAAATTGCTGGCGCAGGCCGAATCGGCACGGCAGGTGGTCACCGATGCCGCGGCCGGTTTCTCCGGGCAGCTGCGGTTGGCCTATGCGATATCGGTGTCCTTCCATCCCGCCCTGCCCGAAGCCCTGCTGCGCTTCCGCCAGGATGCTCCCCGGGTCCGGCTGGCCTTGCGCGAGATGTACACCACCGAGCAATACGACGCCCTGGCCAATGGCGACATCGACGTGGGTTTCCTTCGTGGCGCCCCGCGTACGGCCCTGCAGGCAAAGGTATTCCGCCTGGATGTGGTCGACCAGGAGCGCCTGGTGGTGGCCCTGCCCGCCGCCCATCCGCTGGCCGGCAAGGCATCGCTGCGGATGCGCCAGCTCGCCAACGAAACCTTCCTGGCCCAGCCCCGGGAGCTGGCCGTCACCTTGTACGACCGCCTGATGCACCTGTGCACCAAGGCCGGCTTCCAGCCAGAGGTGCGGCAGATCAGCCAGCAGGTAAGCTCCCTGCTGTCGCTGGTAGCCGCGGGCCTGGGACTGGCCCTGGTCCCCGCCTCGCTATGCGCCGTGCGTCTGTCTGGGGTAAGTTTCGTGCCCGTGGACGACGCCGACGCCTGGCTATTGCTGGCGGTAGCCAGCCGCGCCGGCGACCCCTCGCCAGCCCTGGAAGCCTTCCTGCGCACGGTAGCCACATCGAAACAGTCACTTGGCTTGCCCTGAGGGTAAGACGTAGCTATAATTCCCGTTTTCCATTGTCCATAAGTTTCCCAGGAGCTTGCCGTGAAGGTGCTGTCATCCCTGAAGTCCGCCAAGCTGCGGCACCGTGACTGCAAGGTCGTCCGTCGTCGCGGCAAAACGTTCGTCATCTGCAAGAGCAACCCCCGCTTCAAGGCCCGCCAGCGCTAATCCACCAGCAGCGGCGACCGAAAAAGAGACCGCCTCGGCGGTCTTTTTTTTGCGCGTCTGCTGCCGGTGCCGGCTCGCCTTCGGCATCGCAGCAGTGGGGGTGGGGCTCGGACGGGTCGCAGGAGCCGGGGGCCGTTGCCCTCGTCGCTCCGGCTACACCGGCGCTTGGGATATGAGGCCGCTGCGCGGCTTTGTCTTATGGCTTCGCCCCTGCGCGCCCGCGCTGCGGGCGGGGATTTTCGAGGCGGCCTGCGGCCTTCGCGAAAACGGCCGGCCAGGGGCCGGCCCCCTTCGGGCCTATTCCGCCCACAGCGCTCGGTTCCACAAGTCGCTGACGAGGGCAACGGCCCCCGGCTCTGGACACGTCCGAGGCAGCCTGAAGAGAGAGCACGGCGATTACGCAGCTCAGGTCGTGCCCTCCCCTCGCGAACCTCACCGTTCAGGCGTGGCGGGCAGAGCGGATGGGGCCCCCCAGCGGCGGTGCTCCGTGCGAAGGCGAAGGGCTTCGGACGGATCAGGCCCGCAGGGGGCCGGCCATGGATGGCCGGCCGTTTTCGCTGAGCCATGGATGGCGAATCGAAAACCCCCGGCCGAAGCCCGTCCCGATGGGGGCGCAGCCATAAGACATGGCCGCGAAGCGGCCTCCTTCCCCCGAGGATCGCCGCAGCCCGGAGCGCCGCCGCTGGGGGGCCCCATCCGCTCTGCCCGCCACGCCACCCGAGCCGCGCGAGGCTCAACTCTCGTAGCGAACGCCGGTGATCTCGTAGTGCTTGACGCCATTGGGGGCGGTGAATTCGAAGCTGTCGCCTTCGCTCTTGCCGATCAGGGCGCGGGCGATGGGAGAGGAGACGGCGATCAGGCGTTGTTTGATGTCGGCTTCCAGGTCGCCGACGATTTGGTAGGTTACCGAGTCGCCGGAGTCTTCGTCTTCGAGGTCGACGATGGCGCCGAATACTACGCGGCTGCCAGCTGAGAGGCGCGAGGTGTCGAAGACCTCGGCGGTGGAGAGCGCGGCTTCCAGTTCGTTGATGCGGCCTTCGCAGAAGCTTTGTTGCTCGCGGGCGGCGTGGTACTCGGCGTTTTCCTTCAGGTCGCCGTGGGCGCGGGCCTCGGCGATGGCCGCGATGATGCGCGGGCGATCGGACGACTTCAGGCGCTCGAGTTCCGCGCGGAGGCGCTCGGCGCCTTTCTTGGTCATGGGTGCACGACTCATGCGTTCAGTTCCTTGTGCAGTTCCTGCAGGCTGTGCACGCTGCCGGCACCGTGGAAGTCCAGCGAATGCACCAGTGCCCGCGCGCCCGCCACGGTGGTTGAATAGGTGACGCGGTGCTGCAGGGCCTCGCGCCGGATGGAGAACGAATCGGAGATGGCTTGCTTGCCCTCCGTCGTGTTGACGATATAGACGATCTCGCCGTTCTTGATCAGGTCGACGATGTGTGGGCGCCCCTCCAGTACCTTGTTGATGCGCTCGCACGAAACGTCATGGGACGACAGGAACGACGCGGTACCTTGCGTCGCCACCAGGCTGAAGCCGCGGCGGATGAGTTCCTGGGCGATCGGTAGCAGGCGGTCCTTGTCGGCGTCGCGCACGGAAAGGAATACCTTGCCCACCGCCGGTTCGCGGATGCCCGCAGCCTCGTGACCGCGCGCGAAGGCGGCGCCGAAGGTGCGGCCCACGCCCATGACTTCGCCCGTCGAGCGCATTTCGGGGCCGAGGATCGGATCGACGTTCTGGAACTTCAGGAACGGGAAGATCGCTTCCTTCACCGAGTAGTAGCTGGGGATGACTTCGCGCAGGTTGCCCTGGTCGACGAGTGAACGGCCGGCCATCGCGCGGGCGGCGATCTTGGCCAGCGACACGCCGGTGGCCTTGCAGACGAACGGCACCGTGCGCGAGGCGCGTGGGTTCACTTCCAGGATGAATACTTCATCGCCCTGGATGGCGAACTGGGTGTTCATCAGGCCAACGACCTTCAGTTCCTTCGCCAGCAGCTTCACCTGGCGGCGCATTTCATCCTGCACTTCCTGGCTGAGCGAATGGGCGGGCAACGAGCAGGACGAATCGCCCGAGTGCACGCCGGCTTCCTCGATGTGCTCCATGATGCCGCCGACCAGCACGTTGCCTTCGGCGTCGGCGACGATGTCAACATCCACTTCCACCGCGTGGTCGAGGAAGCGGTCCAGCAGCACCGGGGAATCGTTGGAGACCTTCACCGCATCGCGGATGTAGCGCGAGAGGTCGGCGTCGCTGTAGACGATTTCCATCGCGCGGCCGCCGAGCACGTAGCTCGGGCGCACCACCATCGGGTAGCCGATCTCGCGGGCCAGGGCCAGCGCTTCCTCGGCATTGCGGGCGGTACGGTTGGGGGGCTGGCGCAGCTTCACGCGCTCGATCAGCTGCTGGAAGCGTTCGCGGTCTTCGGCAAGGTCGATCGAATCGGGGCTGGTACCGATCACCGGGGCGCCGGCGGCCTCCAGCGCACGGGCCAGCTTCAGCGGGGTCTGTCCGCCGTACTGCACGATGATGCCCTTGGGCTTTTCAAGATCCACGATCTCGAGCACGTCTTCGAGCGTGAGCGGTTCGAAGTACAGGCGGTCGGAGGTGTCGTAGTCGGTGGAAACCGTCTCGGGGTTGCAGTTGATCATGATGGTTTCGAAACCATCCTCGCGCAGCGCCAGGGAGGCATGCACGCAGCAGTAGTCGAACTCGATGCCCTGACCGATGCGGTTCGGACCGCCGCCGAGCACGATGATCTTGTCGCGGTTGGTAGGCGCGGCCTCGCATTCCTCCTCGTAGGTGGAATACATGTACGCGGTGGTGGTGGCGAATTCCGCGGCGCAGGAATCAACGCGCTTGTACACCGGGCGCACGCCCAGGGTATGGCGCAGGTGGCGCATGGTGTTTTCGTCGCCATCGACGAGTTCGGCCAGGCGCGCGTCGGAGAAGCCCATGCGCTTCAATTCACGCATGCGCGGCGCGTCGAGGCTGGATACACCAAGACGCTGCACCTCGCCCTCGGTCATCACGATGTCCTCGAAGGCGGCGAGGAACCATGGGTCGATGTGCGTGAGCTCGTGCACTTCCTGCAGCGACAGGCCGGCGCGGAAGGCGTCGGCCACGTGGAACACGCGATCCGGGCGCGGTTCGCGCAGTTCGCGCTTCAAGGTGAGGAAGCCTTCCTCGCTGCCGATGTCCAGGCCCGTGGGGTTCAGGCCCGTCTTGCCGATCTCCAGGCCGCGAAGCGCCTTCTGCAGCGACTCGGAGAAGCTGCGGCCCATCGCCATCACCTCGCCCACCGACTTCATCTGGGTGGTCAGGCGGGCATCGGCGGCGGGGAATTTCTCGAACGCAAAGCGCGGGATCTTGGTGACGACGTAATCGATGCTTGGCTCGAACGATGCCGGGGTGAGGCCGCCGGTGATGTCGTTCTTCAGTTCATCGAGCGTGTAACCCACTGCAAGCTTGGCCGCGATCTTGGCGATCGGGAAACCGGTGGCCTTGGAGGCCAGGGCGGACGAGCGCGATACGCGCGGGTTCATTTCGATCACCACCACGCGGCCGTCGCGGGCGTTGATGCCGAACTGCACGTTGGAGCCGCCGGTATCCACGCCGATCTTGCGCAGCACCGCGATGGAGGCGTCGCGCAGGCGCTGGTATTCCTTGTCGGTAAGCGTCTGAGCCGGCGCAACGGTGATGGAATCGCCGGTGTGCACGCCCATCGGGTCGAAGTTCTCGATCGAGCACACGATGATGCAGTTGTCCGCCTTGTCGCGGACCACTTCCATCTCGAATTCCTTCCAGCCCAGGACTGACTCTTCCACCAGCACTTCATGCACCGGTGACAGTTCCAGGCCTCGGCCGACGATCTCGATGAATTCCTCGCGGTTGTAGGCGATGCCGCCGCCGGAGCCGCCCAGAGTGAAGCTGGGGCGGATGATGGTGGGAAAGCCCACCGTGGCCTGGATCTCATGCGCCTGCTCCATCGAGCGGGCGACGCCGGCCTTCGGGCAGTCCAGGCCGATATCGGCCATGGCGTGGCGGAACAGGTCGCGGTCCTCGGCCATGCGGATGGCTTCGCGCGAAGCGCCGATCAGTTCGACGTTGTACTTGTCGAGCACGCCATGGTCGGCGAGATCAAGCGCGCAGTTCAGGCCCGTCTGGCCGCCCATGGTGGGAAGCACGGCATCAGGCCGTTCCTTCTCGATGATGCGCTCGACCGTCTGCCAGTTGATCGGCTCGATGTATACCGCGTCCGCGGTGTCCGGGTCGGTCATGATGGTGGCGGGGTTGGAGTTCACCAGCACCACGCGGAAACCTTCCTCCTTCAGCGCCTTGCAGGCCTGGGCGCCGGAGTAGTCGAACTCACAGGCCTGGCCGATCACGATGGGGCCGGCGCCGATGATGAGGATGGTCTTGATGTCTTGGCGCTTAGGCATGGCGTGCTGTATCTCCGGGCGTGGTGGCGGTGGCTTGGCGGGACGGTGCGCGGTTGCGTCTTATCCGGCTTTCTCGCGCTTGGCCTTGTCCATCAGGTCAATGAATCGGTCGAAGAGGTAACCCAGGTCGTGCGGGCCGGGCGCCGCTTCCGGATGGCCCTGGAAGCAGAAGGCCGGGCGGTCGGTGAGCGCGAAGCCCTGCAGCGAGCCATCGAACAGCGAGGTGTGGGTGACCTTGGCAGTCGATGGCAGCGTCGCGGCGTCCACCGCGAAGCCATGGTTCTGCGAGGTGATCAGCACGCGGCCGTCGTCGTGGTCTTTCACCGGATGGTTGGCACCGTGGTGGCCGAACTTCATCTTCAGCGTCTTTGCACCGATGGCCAGGCCCATCACCTGATGCCCAAGGCAGATGCCGAAGGTGGGCACGCGGGCGTCCAGCACCTGGCGCGTGGCCTCGATCGCGTAATCGCAGGCCGCCGGATCACCCGGGCCGTTGGACAGGAACACACCATCGGGCTGCATGGCCAGCACCTCGGACGCCGGTGTTTGCGCCGGCACCACGGTGACCTCGCAGCCGCGCGCGGCCAACAGGCGCAGGATCTGGCGCTTGGTGCCGAAGTCCCAGGCGACGACCTTCAGGCGCGAAGGCACGCTGCGGAAGGCGGTGGCATCCAAATCGTAGTGGCCAGCGGTCCAGGTGAAGCGGTTTTTCGTGCTGACCACCTTGGCCAGGTCCAGGCCGTTCAAGCCCGGGAAGGCGCGCGCCTTGGCCAGCGCGGCATCGGCGTCGATGGCGTCACCGGCAACGATGGCGCCGGCCAGGGCGCCCTTCTCGCGCAGGATGCGGGTGAGGCGGCGGGTGTCGATGCCGGCGATGGCCACGATGTTGTTGCGGGCCAGGTACGAGGGCAGGCTTTCCTCACTGCGCCAGTTGCTGGCCAGGCGAGGTACGTCGCGGACGATCAGGCCGGCGGCGTGCACGCGGTCGGATTCGGCATCGACCTCGTTCACGCCGGTGTTGCCGATGTGGGGATAGGTCAGGGTGACGATCTGCTGGGCATAGGAGGGATCGGTGAGGATCTCCTGGTAGCCCGTCATGGCGGTATTGAAAACCACTTCCCCGACCGTCTCGCCGAGGGCGCCGACGGCATGGCCGTGAAAAATGCTGCCGTCTTCGAGGGCAAGCAGAGCGGGAGTGAGCATGGGACCGCCTTTTAGGTGCAGCAAGGTCCGCAAGCCTGCCTGGGGCGGCTCGAGGACCTGGGGGAGGATGTTGCTTGGGCGGGTGCAAATGATACGTTCCCGGCCCATTTCTGTCCACCGCGCCGAACCTGCTTGCCGGCCCGCCGCTGGCGTTACAATGCGACCGAAGCGCACTGCCGGTACCTCGATGAACGCCATCCTGCTCGACCCTGCCCGTCTTGATCGTCCCGATACGACGCTGCGGCACGACCCGTTTCCGTTCATGATTGCCCACGGCCAGCTGCCCGAAGAAGCCCGCGCCGAGCTCGACCGGGACTTCCCCAGGTATTCCAGCGCCGGGTTCTTCCCCTATGACGCCAGCGACTGCGGCCCCGCGGTCAACGCGCTGATCGACCGCATGACGTCGGGCGATTTCGCCGATGCCATCGGCAAGCGCCTGGGGATCGAGAAGCTTGGCCAATACCCCACCCTGGTCACCCTGTGCCGGCTGCTGAACAAGCGCCACGGCACCATCCATACCGATTCGAAAAGCAAGGTGGCCACGGCGCTCATCTACCTCAACGCGCAATGGCCCGACACCAGCGATGGCTGCCTGCGGTTCCTGGGCAAGATCGACGACATCGACAGCATGGTTTCGCCGGAGCTCAAACCGCTATACGGGGAATTCGCCGTGTTCAAGCGCGCGGAGAATTCCTTCCACGGCCACCTGCCTTACGAGGGCGAGCGCCGTGTCATCCAGGTGGCGTGGCTTACCAGCGAGGAAGAAAAACTTCGCAAGACCAAGCGCGGCAAGTTCAGCCGGGTCTTCAAGAAGATCTTCGGCTCGCTGGACAAGAAGATCGGCGCCGGGCGCGACCGCAACGCCTCGCACCCGGACTGATCTACTGCGCCCCAACGGGGTCAGAGTATTTACTCTGACCCCTAACCCTCAGCGTGACAGATACCAGCCCGCGAACAGGGCAAACACGCCGTAGAGCAAGCCCACCGGCATCAGCCACCGGGCATTGACCGCGCCGCGCCGGAACATCACCCACAGGGCGATCACCGCGATCATCGTTACCACGCCCGCCGCCATCAGCGGCACGTCGAACAGCCAGGGCGTGGCGAACAGCGCAAGGGAACTGGGAATGGTCGCCTGGATCATCATCGCGCCGGAGATATTGGCAAGCGCCAGGCGTTCCTTGCCCTGCCGCACCCAGATCACCGCATTGACGGTTTCGGGAAGCTCGGTTGCGACGGGACTCAAGACCAGCGCCACCAGATGTGGCGAAAGATGCAGCGCTTCGCCGATGGCCTCGAGCTGGCCGACGAACACACGCGATGCGATGGCGATCACGGTGAGCGCGAGAGCCGCCTGGAACGCCACCCACGCCATGGAAGGATCTTCATCGCGCGGACGGAATTTCAGCGGCTCCAGTTCCTCGTCTTCCGGCGCCGTGTCGTCGTCGCGCATCTCGCGCCACACGTAAGCCGCATAGGCAGCCAGGAACACCACGCCCAGCCATGGCTTGATGGCGAAGGCCACCAGGCCCAGGCCGCACTTGACGATGAAGATGGCCAGGAACCACGACTGGTCTCGCGCCAGGCGCCGGTTGTCCACCCGCAATACCTGGTCGGCACGGGCGAGCTTGCGGCGGCAACTCCACAGCGAAATGCCCACGACCGCGTAGGCGATGGTGGCCAGCACCAGTGGGCCGCCCAGGGCGGCACCCACGCCGATATCACGGGCTTCGGGCGTCTTGCCGAAGACCACGGCCACGAAGGTCACCGCACTCTCGGGCAAGGCGGTACCGAACGCGGCAAGCACGGTGCCCGTGGCCGTGGCCCCGAGCTTCAATTTGCGCCCGAACCATTCGATGCCGTTGACGAAGTATTCGCAGGCGAGGTAAATCGCCACGGCGGCGCCGAGGAAGAGCGCGAGAGTGATCAGCATTTAATTCAACTTCGCCGGGCGAACCGCTGGAACCAATGGCGCAACGACGCGGCTCGCCCGGCACGGGTGAACACGTCGATGGCCAAAGGTCTCGCCGGGCGGGTTGCCGGGAAACCGGCAACTGCTGTTCGCGCCATGCGGCAAGCCGCAAGTGTGTTGACGCGAACTCCTCGGGGGTAAGAGGATGGCTACTCCCCAATGACATCGACGGGAAGGTTAGCGGGGTTGGTGACCCGTGACAACCGCAGGGCGCTTAAGCGGTTCAGCCGCCGCCGATGACGTGATCGATGGTCCATGATCCAGGGGCGCGCCCCGTCAGCCACTTGGCCGCTTCCAGGGCGCCACGGGCGAAGATCGCACGGTCGGTGGCGCGGTGGCCCAGTTCCAGGCGCTCGCCCCCGGACATCAGCCAGGCCGTGTGCTCACCGACGATGTCGCCGCCGCGGACCACGGCAAAACCGATCGTGCCGTCCTTGCGCGCGCCTGTGCGCCCCTCGCGGGCGTACACCGCGGCATCGGCCAGGCTGGTACCCCGAGCGCTCGCAGCCGCTTCCCCGAGCGCCAGGGCGGTACCGGAAGGTGCATCTTCCTTGCGCCCGTGATGTGCCTCGACGATGTCCAGGTCCCAGTGGGGCAAGGCGGCCGCTGCTTCCTTCAACAGCCGCGTGAGCACCGCGATGCCGAGGCTGAAATTCGCCGCACGGAGAATCGCAATGCGTTCGGCCGCCCGCACCAGGCCTGCTTCGAGGCCCGCGTCGATGCCGGTGGTGCCTGTCACCAGGGGAATACCGTGGGCCTGGCAATGCTCCAGGGCCGATGCCAGCCCCGCCGGGCCGCTGAAGTCCACCACGATGTCGATGCCCGTGGCGTCATGCCAGTCGCTGACGTAGCGCAAGCCGGTGCCTGGATCGCGCACGGGCTTGCCTTCGTGCGGCGAGCCCGCCGTCACCAGCGCACGGGCCAGTTCGAAGCGGTCGTCCAGACCCACCAGGCCCACAAGAGCGCGCCCCATGCGCCCGGAGGCTCCATTGATGGCAATGCGGATCGGTCTGGTCATGCGTTGAGTCCTGGCCAAATGAAAACGGGTGGCTCACGCCACCCGTCCAGTGTGCCGCGTCAGGAGGTGACGCGCGACCAGAATTGCTTCACGCCATCGATGAAATTGCTCGAGCGCGGGGTATGCCGCCCCACTTCGGCGCTTTCGAAGGTGGCTTCGAGCTGCTCGAACAACTCGCGCTGTTCGCGTGTCAGGCGAACGGGTGTTTCCACCACCACGCGGCAGATGAGATCGCCCGTGCGGCCACCACGGACGGACTTGACGCCACGACCGCGCAACTTGAACTGGTGGCCTGTCTGCGTTTCCGGCGGCACCGCGATGGGCACCTCGCCATCGAGCGTGGGCACCAGCAACTCCGCACCGAGGGCGGCCTGCGAGAACCGGATCGGCACTTCGCAGAAGAGGTCGCTGCCTTCGCGCTGGAAGATCGAGTGCTCCTTGACGCGCACTTCCACGTAGAGGTCGCCGGCGGGCGATCCGGCGGGACCGGCTTCACCCTGGCCGGTAAGGCGGATGCGGTCGCCGGTATCCACACCGGCGGGAATACGCACGCTCAACGTGCGCTCTTCCTGCAGCAGACCCTCGCCGTGGCATTTCTTGCAGGGTTTCTCGATTGCCTGGCCACTGCCGCCGCAATGCGGGCAGGCCTGCTGGATGGAGAAGATGCCGTTCTGCATGCGCACGCGGCCATGACCGGCGCAGGTTTTGCAGGTACTGACCTTGCCGTCTTCCGAACCTGTGCCATTGCAATGCTGGCAGTTCACCTGCGTGGGGATCTGGATCTTCTTCTCGATGCCGAAGACGGCTTCCTCGAGATCAAGGTCCATCATGTAGCGCAGGTCGCTGCCGCGGCGCGCGCGCTGGCGCCCACCGCCGAAGATGTCACCAAAAATATCGCCGAAGATGTCGCCGACATCGCCGAAGCCGGCACCGCCGCCACGGCCAAAGCCGTTTTCGAAAGCAGCATGCCCGCGCTGGTCGTACATCGACCGCTTCTGCGGATCGGAGAGTACTTCGTAGGCCTCCTTGGCCTCCTTGAATTTCTCCTGTGCTTCCGGATCGTCCGGGCAGCGGTCGGGATGGCACTTCATGGCCACGCGACGAAATGCCTTCTTGAGCTCGGCCTCGTTCACCGTGCGCTCGACACTCAGCACTTCGTAGTAGTCACGCTTGCTCATTGGTTCGGTAGTCCATGTGCGCCAATGCGCAGGTCATATGCCGCAAGGTGCGAAAAGCGGCGAATCATAACGGGTCGGCGGACGGCTTTTCACTCGCCGTCCGCCTGGGATGCTGCTTACTTCTTGTCTTCTTTGACTTCGGTAAATTCAGCATCGACCACGTCGTCGGGCTGGGCCGAGCCGCCGCCGGGGGCCGACTGGGCCGACTCGGGGGTGGGGCCGGCCTGGGCCGCGGCGTAAAGCGCCTGGGCCACCTGCTCGAGCGCGGTGATCTTCGACTCGATCAGGTTCTTGTCGTCACCTTCCTTGGCTTTCTCAAGGTCGGACACGGCGCTGTCGATGCCGGCGAGCTGGTCGGCCGGGATCTTGCCGCCATGTTCCTTCAGCGCGCTGCGCGTGGCATGCACCAGCTGGTCGGCCTTGTTGCGCGTACCCACCAGTTCTTGGAACTTCTTGTCTTCCTCGCGGTTGGCCTCGGCATCAGCCACCATGCGCTGGATCTCGTCGTCGGACAGGCCCGAACCGGACTTGATCTCCACGCGCTGTTCCTTGCCCGTCTTCTTGTCCTTGGCGGACACGTGCAGGATGCCGTTGGCGTCGATGTCGAAGGTGACGTCGATCTGCGGCTGGCCGCGCGGGGCCGAATCGATGCCGGCCAGGTCGAACTTGGCCAGCGACTTGTTGAAGCGGGCCTGGTCGCGCTCGCCCTGCAGCACGTGCACGGTGACGGCGGTCTGGTTGTCGTCGGCGGTGGAGAAGGTCTGCGAAGCCTTGGTCGGGATCGTGGTGTTCTTCTCGATCAGCTTGGTGAACACGCCGCCCATGGTCTCGATGCCCAGCGACAGCGGTGTGACGTCCAGCAACAACACATCCTTCACCGTGCCACCCAGCACGCCGCCCTGGATGGCCGCGCCCACGGCGACGGCTTCATCGGGGTTGACGTCCTTGCGCGGTTCCTTGCCGAAGAAATCCTTGACCGCTTCCTGCACCTTGGGCATGCGGGTCTGGCCGCCGACCAGCAGCACTTCGTCGATGTCCGAGACACGCAGGCCCGCATCGTTCAGCGCCGTGCGGCACGGATCGATGGTGCGCTTGACGAGGTCTTCGACCAGCGCCTCGAGCTTGGCGCGGGTGAGCTTGATGTTCAGATGCTTCGGGCCGGAGGCATCGGCCGTGACGTAAGGCAGGTTCACGTCGGTCTGGTGCGAGGAAGACAGTTCGATCTTCGCGCGTTCGGCGGCATCCTTCAGGCGCTGCAGGGCGAGATGATCCTTGCGCAGGTCGATGCCCTGCTCCTTGTTGAATTCATCGACGAGGTAGTCGATGACGCGCTTGTCGAAGTCTTCGCCGCCCAGGAAGGTGTCGCCATTGGTGGCCAGCACCTCGAACTGCTTCTCGCCATCGACTTCGGCGATCTCGATGATGGATACGTCGAACGTACCGCCGCCTAAGTCGTACACGGCGATCTTGCGGTCGGCGCCCTTCTTGTCCAGACCATAGGCAAGCGCCGCCGCGGTGGGCTCGTTGATGATGCGCTTGACGTCGAGGCCGGCGATCTTGCCGGCGTCCTTGGTGGCCTGGCGCTGGCTGTCGTTGAAGTAGGCCGGCACCGTGATCACCGCTTCGGTGACTGCCTCACCGAGGTAATCCTCGGCGGTCTTCTTCATCTTCATCAGCACCTTGGCCGAGATCTCCTGCGGCGCCATCTTCTTGCCGTCGCCGGTCTGCACCCAGGCGTCGCCGTTGTCGTGCGCGGCGATGCCGTAGGGGACGATGTCGAGGTCTTTCTGCACTTCAGCGTCGGTGAACTTGCGGCCGATCAGGCGCTTCACCGCATAGAAGGTGTTCTTGGGGTTGGTTACGCTCTGGCGCTTGGCCGGCGCGCCTACCAGCACTTCGCCGTCCTTGGTGAAGGCCACGATGGACGGCGTGGTGCGGTCGCCTTCGGAGTTCTCGATCACCCGTGCGGTCGAGCCGTCCATGACGGCGACGCAGGAGTTGGTCGTACCAAGGTCGATACCGATGATCTTGCCCATGTTTCGTTGCTCCGGATTTCAAGGCGGCCCCCGCGGCCGCGACTAGGTCAAATAAGTGGGGCCCGAGCCCCTCGATTCAATGCTTTAGCGTCGACATTGCGACGCCTTGGAAAAACGGCCTATTCCGCTTCCTTCGCCACCGCCACCAGGGCCGGACGCAGCAGGCGGTCGTTGAGAACGAAGCCTTTCTGCAGTACCGCCACCACCGTATTGGGCTCGAACTCACGCGACTGGACCATGCTCATGGCCTGGTGGTGGTCCGGGTTGAACGGCTGGTGGAGGGGGTCGATGACCTTCAACCCATGGGTCTGGCCCAGCTTGTCCAGTGCCTTCAGGGTGAGCTCCATGCCTTCGCGCAGCGCCGCCGCGTCCTCGGTCTCGATCGCCAGGCCCCGGTCCAGTCCGTCGAACACGGGCAGGAGGTCGGCCAGGATCTTCTCGTTGGCGAAGCGTCGGGCCTGGTCGAGGTCCCGCTGCAGGCGGCGCCGCTGGTTTTCGATCTCGGCCCGCTCGCGCAGGACGATTTCGCGCATCTGCGCCAGTTCGCCTTCAGCCTGGACCAGGCGGATGGTGAGCGCCTCGATCTCGGCGTTGCGCTCGTCGCCGCCGGTGGCCGCGCTGTCGTCCGGCGCCGGGTTCGGCGCGTGCGGGTCGGTGTTTTGCATGCTGACTCCAAATGTCGACGTAAAAAACCACGGGCAATACCACCCGGGTATGAACATTCGCGGTAAAAAACCGCCTCCCGCGGCGGTTATGAGGCCGTCGCCGCCCGATTCAAGGCATCGGAGAGCAAACCGGCCGTCGCCTGCACCACGGGAATGACGCGTTCGTAGGCCATGCGCGTGGGCCCGATCACGCCCACCGCGCCCAGGACCCTGCCCTGCGCCCCGTAGGAGGCCGTAACCACGCTGCAGCCGTCGAGAGCCGAAAAACCCGACTCCTCGCCGATGAAAAGCCGTACCCCCGGCGCCCTGGCACATACCTCCATCAGCTGCAGGAGGTCGCGTTTCTGCTGGAAGGCATCGAAAAGATCGCGCAGGCGCTCGATGTCGGCCAGCTCCGAATAACCCATGAGGTTGGTCTGGCCGGTGACCAGCACGTCGGGTGCCCCTTCAGGGGCGAACGACGCCGCCGCCAGCTCCACGGTGCTGGTGAGCAGCCGGTTCAGTTCGCTGCTGGCGGCACGCAGCTCGCCAAGCAGGAAGCTGCGGATATCGTCGATGCGAAAGCCGGCGAACTGGTGGTTGAGGTAATTGGCGGCCTCTTCGAGCTGCCCCGGCGACAACGGCTTGGTGAGCTGGACGATGCGGTTCTGCACGTGGTTGTCGGAGAACTGCAGGATCACCAGTACCCGGTCGTCGGGCAACGCCACGAAATCGATGTGCCTGAGCGGGAAGTCGGCCTGGCGCGGCACGCTGACCACGCCTGCGAAATGGGTCATCGCCGACAGCAGGTTCGATACATTGCCCAGCAGGTCGCGCGTGTTCGTTTGCTGCGGTGGAAGCTGCCGCTGCAGGAAAACCATTTCTTCGCGCGGCAATGGCTTCAGTTCGATCAGGCTGTCGACGAACAGGCGCAGGCCGCGCGGCGTGGGGATGCGGCCGGCGGACGTGTGCGGCGAGGACACCAGCCCTGCGTCTTCCAGGTCAGCCATGATGTTGCGGATGGTGGCCGGACTCACTTCCAGGCCCGACGATCGCGAAAGGGTGCGCGAGCCCACCGGTTCCCCGTCCACCAGGTACTGGGCGATCAGCGTCCGGAGCAGCCGGCGCGCCCGCGCATCGAGTTCGGTACCTTCAGGCGGGATCATGGACACGGTTTGGGCGGGTATCTGGTGGTGGAATGAATACGAGCGGTTGACCTTAGCTTCAATAAGGCCGGAGCGGGAGACTTGCAATAGGCGGCGGCATTGTCGCATTCCGTGCGACGGGAAGGCAGCTACAATCGCCGCAACCCAAACGGCCGTACCCACTTCCATGCTGACATCGCTCTATGTTCGCCAGTTTGCCGTGGTCGAGGAAGCGGAAATCGCCTTCGGGCCGGGGCTTACCGTGGTCAGTGGCGAGACGGGCGCGGGCAAATCCCTGCTGGTGGATGCGCTCATGTTGCTGGCCGGCGGACGTGCCGACAGCGGCATGATCCGCGCCGGCAGCGACCGTGCGGAGCTGTCGGCCGAATTCGACCTGGCCGCCCTGCCCCTGGCCCTGGCCTGGCTGCGCCAGGAGGAACTGGACGATGGCCAAGGTTGCCAGCTGCGCCGGGTGATCCGCGACGGCAGCTCGCGGGCATGGATCAACGGCCGGCCGGCCAGCCTGGCCCAACTGTCGGAATTGGCCACCCAGCTGGTGGAGATCCACGGCCAGCACGAGCACCAGGCGCTGCTTTCGCGCAGCCACCAGCTCGCCCTGCTCGACGCCTACGCCGGCAACGAGGGGCTTCTGGCCGAGGTCGCCGCCACCGCCGGCGCCTGGCGCGACGCAGGTTTACGCATCAGGAAGCTCTCCGGCGGCGACGACCGCGAACACCGCATCGAGATGCTCGGCCACGAAACAGCCGAGCTTGAGCGATGGGCGCTGGATCCGTCGGCCTTCGAAGAACTCGAAGCCAACCACCGCCGACTGGCCAACGCCGGTCGGCTGGCCGAGGGCGCTTCGGCCGTGGTCGAATTGATCGACGGCGAAAGCGAACTGGCGATCGGCCGGGCCCTGCTGCGCGCGCAACTGGAATTGCAGCGCCTGGCAGAGATCGACCCCCGCCTGGCGCCGCAGGTGGAACTGATCGACAACGCGCAAATCCAGCTTGGCGAAGCCGTCGATGCCCTGGGCCGCTACGCGCAGGACGTCGATCTCGATCCCGAGCGCTTCGCCGAAAGCGAAGAACACCTGTCGCACCTGCACGACCTCGCCCGCCGCTACCGCCTGCCGATGGCCGAGCTCGGCGCCAAGGCAGTGGAACTGCGCGAGGAACTCACGGAACTTGAAGGCGCAGGCGAGGCGCTTGAAAACCTCGGACGCGAACGCGACAGGCACCTGACCGCCTGGACCGCTGCCGCCACCTCGCTATCGAAGGCACGCCGTGACGCATCTACCCGGCTGGGCGATGAAGTGACCGCGCTCATGGCGGGGCTTGGCATGGCTGGCGGCGTACTCCGCATCGAACTCACCGACGAAACCGGCACCGACCCGGATCCGCAAGGCCGCGAGCGCTGCGAGTTCCTCGTCAGCGCCAATCCCGGGCAGCCTCCCCGCGCCCTGCGCAAGGTGGCCTCGGGCGGCGAACTGGCACGCATCAGCCTTGCCATCGAGGTCGCCACCCTGGGTAGCGATACCATCGGCTGCATGGTTTTCGACGAAGTTGACACCGGCATCGGCGGCGCCGTGGCGGAAGTGGTCGGGCAGAAGTTGCGCGCACTGGGCGAGCGTTGCCAGGTGCTCTGCGTCACCCACCTGCCGCAGGTCGCGGCGCAGGGCCACGCGCACCTGCGCGTGTCCAAGACCACCGATGGAACCTCCACCCGCACCGAAGTGGACGTACTGGACACCGCCGGCCGCCGCGATGAACTCTCGCGCATGCTCGGCGGCGTTGAAATCACCAAACAGACCCGTGCCCACGCCAAGCAGATGCTCGACAGCGTCAAGGGCTAACCGGCAAGGCCCCGCTCGCTGGCCATGCGGTACAGATCCAGTTCCGAGCCCGCTCCCAGCTTGTTCATGACGCTGGCACGGTGGATATATACCGTTTTCTGGCCTATCCCCAAGGCTGCGGCGACCTGCTTGGGCGCCCTGCCTGAAGCCAGCAACAGGAATACCTCGCGCTCGCGGGCGGTAAGCCGGTTGATCGGATCGAGCGTTTCCGGCGCCCGCCCGGCACGCTTCTCCTTCAGGTCGGAGCTTAGGTATTCCTCGCCGCGCATCACCGCGCGCATGCCGGCCACCAGCTCCTCGGGGGCCACGCCCTTGGTAACGTAGCCCGACGCGCCACGGCGCAGGGCCTCCGAAACGTAGGGCTCGCCATCGTGCATGCTCAGCACCACGATGCGCGTGTCAGGCGCCACGCTGCGCAAGTGCTCGATCAGAGGCAGGCCGCTGCCGTCGGGCAGGGAAAGATCCACCGCGACGAGATCCGGCCGATGCAGGGCAACCGCCTCCACCGCTTCGTCGGCGTTGCGGCATTCGGCGATCACGTCGAGGTCCGCCTCCATGTCGATGAGGCGCTTGAACCCTTCGCGCACGATAGCGTGGTCATCGACCAGAACGATGCTGTACATGATTTGTACTTTACGCAGGTTCTCCCGCCGACGCGAATATCCTCATAAGATCGCCACCATGCACGCGAATCGATCCTGGGCCAGCTCCGGCCCCTTCCTTGGCCTGGTCTACTTCCTTGCCTGGGTGGCGTTGTGGCCCGGCCACCAGCCTTACTGGGTACTGCCCTTCGGCTTCCGCTTCGGCGTGCTGCTGCTTTCCCGCAGCCGTGCGTGGCCGTGGGTCATCGGCGCGGAACTTGCCGCCAGCGCGTTCTGCGACTGGCGCTCGGGAAGCCATTTCGGGGTACTCGGGTTCGTCGCCGGCGACATGCCCGAACCCTTGATCGTGGCTTTCACCCTGTGGCTGCTTCGCCGAGCCCACCTGCACGCGAGCCTTGACGATCCCGATGGCGTGGCCCGCCTGCTGCTTTCGGCGATGCTCACCGCACTGGCGGCCACCGTGGGCAACGCCACGATCCTTGCCGCCCTGCATCCGGCCTCGGCCTTCCAGGCCCTGACCGATTCGCTCGGCAGCGACCTTCTGGGTTACTACCTGGGCGTGCTGCTGGTGGTGCCGGTGCTGGTGTTGCTGGTGCGCGAGCGCCCGGGGCGCCAGGCCATGGCGGCGCTCGCCATCGACGGGCTGCTGGTGCTGCTACCGGCGCTGGCGATCCTGATCACGCTCACCGAATACTCCCCGCACGCCCAATATGCCCGCGTGCTGTCGCTGGCCCCCGGCCTGTTCTTCGCTTTCCGCCATGGCTGGCGCGGCGCCACGCTGTCGATGCTGATCATCAGCGTCGGCCTGAACCTCACCGAGAGCATGACCGGTCTTGGCGCCCCCACTGCGGCCGCCCACCTGTTCATCGCCGTCGCCGGCACCGGCACCCTGATGCTGGGCGCCGCCACCGACGCCTTGCGCCGCAGCAGCGAACGCGTGGCCCAACAGAATTCCCACCTGGCCGAGGCCAACCGCCGGCTCGACAAACTCGCCCGCCAGCTCCGGGACGCCGCACGCGGCAACCTGCAGGCGGAGGAAACCCAACGCCGGCACATGGCGCGGGAGCTGCACGATGAGCTGGGCCAGAACCTCACCGCCATCCAGACCCACCTGAAGCTGGCCCAGGGCCGCCTGCGCGATGCGGGACTGGACGACATCAGTACCTCGATCAACGGCATCCTCGGCTTCATGCGCCGGGCCCTGCACCGCATGCTCGACAGCCTGCGGCCTTCGGTGCTGGACGAATTCGGCCTGGACCGAGCCCTGGACGAAGGTCCACTACGGGACATGCTGGCCGCCGCGGGTGTGGCCTATCACTTTGAGATGGTGGGCGACCCACGCACCCTCGACGACGACACGCGCACCGCGATCTACCGCATCGTCCAGGAGAGCGCGACCAACGTGGTCCGGCATTCACATGCACAGAGCCTGCTGGTTCGCCTGCGCATTGGTCAGCGATCAGGAAGCACCCTGGCCATCTTGAGCGTTCAAGACGACGGCGACGGCTTACCGCCAGAACCAGTCTTCACGGGCGGTCGCGGCCTCAAGGGCATGCGCGACCGGATTACCGCGCTCAGTGGCAGCTTCCGCATTCAGCCTTCAGTTAAAGGCTTGCATTTCAAGGTTTTGTTGCGCAGCGACGGCATCAACGTGAAGCCGGCACCCGACAGCATCGTGTAGGGGAAACCTTATAGGAATTATTCCGATACCGGGAAAGTGAAGAGCTCGTTAGGATGCCGCCATCGATGTGGGGGAGCCACTGTCGAAAGACAGTGAGCCCAGATCGCTCGTGGGGACGGGCGATCTGATGAGGCGACAGGATGTCAGCCTCGCCGGTGAAGTCGGCCGCCGACGCGAACGAGCAACTCGTTTGCAATGGCGCTGGATATACCGGACAGCCGTTGGTGGGCAGGAGCCCTCCGGCGGCTTTTTTTTGCCTGGTGTTTTTGTGGCGTTGAGGGGTGGGAGCGGCGGGGGTGTGACCCTGGTCGCTAAGTCCTCGTCGGGCTGCGCCCTCCTGCGGAAGCGCTCTCAGGGTCACACCCCCGCCACTCCCCCTTCGACTCGGCCGACAAGCCGACCTTCGCTAGTGCAACGCGTTGACCGAACGACCTAATTGCCAGCATCCGTACCCTGCTCTCCCCACAGCCCGCCTAGCGTCCGGGGGAGCGGTCGGGGGGGGGCGGGTTAGTCA
>Ga0307510_10001940_pt1 | contig 23264 bp, 19 predicted proteins | sample 12_EM_MG_FD_207224 | JGI IMG/M metagenome (GOLD analysis project Ga0307510, IMG submission 207224) | Populus trichocarpa ectomycorrhiza microbial communities from riparian zone in the Pacific Northwest, United States - 12_EM | ecosystem: Host-associated > Plants > Roots > Unclassified | place...
GCCGGTTATCGCGATCAAGGCGGGGCGTTCCCCGTCCGCCGCCGCCGCGACATTTTCGCATACCGGCGCGCTCGCCGGTTCGTACGAAATCTATAAGGCGGCATTCGACCGCGCCGGAATCGTCACAGTCGAAACGCTGACCGAATTGTTCGATGCTGCGCAGATCATCTGCACTTGTCGCGCGCCGCGTGGCGAGCGACTCGGCATCGTCACCAATGGCGGCGGCGCGGGCATTCTCGCTGTCGACGCGCTCGGCGAGGCCGGGGCGACGCTGGCGCCCTTGTCACCTGCGACATTGCGCCAGCTTAACGAGCATCTCCCGGCTGGCTGGTCGAAGGGGAACCCGGTCGATGTGATCGGCGATGCCGGCCCGGACCGTTACCGGGCCGCGGTGCATGCCGTGCTGGAGGATCAGGCGGTCGATGCGCTGCTCGTGATGAATTGCCCGACCGGCAAGACCGAAGCGCGGAACATCGCAACCGCCATCGCCGATCAGGTCAGGCTCTCACGCGCGGCCCACATCGACAAGCCCGTGATCGCCTGCTGGCTGGGTGATGCCAATGCACGAAGCGTGCGCGACATCATGGCCCAGGCGCATATCCCGACCTACACCACCCCAGACGATGCCGTGCGTGGGCTGGGCTATTTGCTGGCGGCGAAGCGCGCGCGCCAGGCGCTCACTGACGGTCCGGCAGCGACACGCGAAATCGCACACGACCTCGCGGCGGCCAAGGCCGTCATCGCGGCAACAAGGGCCGACGGGCGCACGGCGATGACCGAGATCGAGGCCAAGGCGCTGCTCGCGGCTTTCCACATTCCGACCGTCGGCACGCGGTTCGCCGCTGCGGTCGAAACCGTCGAGGAAGCCTGCGGGTGGCTGCGCCCGCCCTACGCGGTGAAGATCGTCTCGCCCGATATCAGCCACAAGTCCGATGTCGGCGGCGTGGCACTCCACCTGCACGATCGAAAGGCCGCCGCCGCTGCCGCCTGCGCCATGGAAATGCGGATCGGCCGCGAGCATCCCGAAGCGCGCATCGAGGGCTATGCCGTCGAAGAGATGGTCGAGCGCGCTCACGCCCATGAGTTGATCGTCGGCATCGCGAACGACGCCACCTTCGGGCCCCTCCTCGTGGTCGGGGCCGGCGGCACCGGGGTCGAGATCATCGCCGACAAGGCGATCGACCTCGCGCCGATCGACGACGCCCAGGCTCACGCACTCATCGCGCGGACGCGGATCGCGAAGCTGCTCGCCGGCTACCGGGACGAGCCGGCCGCCGATGTCGACGCCGTCGCCGGCGTGCTCGGGGCGCTTTCGGCGATGTGCGTGGCGCTGCCCGATATTCTCGAGCTGGACATCAATCCCCTGCTGGTCGACGCTAACGGGGTCATTGCACTCGACGCACGCGTGCGGATCACGTCGGAGCCGGCCAAGGCATCACGCCTCGTGTTCAGCCCGCCGCCGATGCACTGGTCGGCGAACCTCATCACGCAGCAGGGCGTGCCGATCTTCGTCCGCCCCGTCCGCGCGGATGACGAACCCCTGCTCGCCGAATTCTTCACTCATGTCTCGCCGGAGGACCTTCGCTACCGGTTCATGAGCGGCATCCACAAGGTGGGCAAAGATCAGCTGTCCGCCATGACCCGGGTCGACTATCGCCGCACCATCAGCTTTCTCGCTTTCGACGAGACACGCACGATCTTGTTGGCGACCGCCATGCTGGCGACCGACCCCGACCGTACGCGGGCGGAGGTCGCGCTGGCGACCCGCGCCGATATGAAGCACAAAGGGGTCAGCTGGACGCTGTTCGATCACATCATGCGCTACGCCGCGTCCGAAGGGATCGGCATGGTCGAGGCGGTCGAATGCGCCGACCATGACGAAGCGCTACGCATGGAGCGCGAGATGGGCTTCGAGGTCGCCGCTGACGCGGACGATCCGACAGTCCGCATCGTGCGGCGCGCGCTTTCGCCCGAGAAGGTATCATGACCAGCCGGCGCATCCTGATCATTGACGGCCATCCGGATCCGGACGAGCAGCGCTTCGTCCATGCCCTCGCGGCGCGATATGGCCAGGGTGCCGCCTCCATGGGTCATGAGGTTCGCTCGATCCGGATCACCGATCTCCGCTTCCCGCTGATCGCGTCGCGCGCAGAGTGGGAAGGCGAGGCCGTGCCCGACGACATTCGCCAAGCGCAGCAAAGCGTCACCTGGGCGGAACATCTGCTCATCCTTTATCCGCTGTGGCTGGGCGACATGCCGGCCCTGCTAAAGGGATTCCTCGAGCAGGTGATGCGGCCGGGCTTCGCCTTCGCAGCGGCGACAGGCAAGCGCCAGGCAAAGCAGCTCAAGGGCCGCACCGCTCGGCTCGTCGTGACGATGGGCATGCCGGCTTTCTTCTACCGGGCCTATTTCGGTGCCCACAGCGTGAAGAGCTTCGAGCGAAACATCCTCAAATTCGTCGGTATCCGGCCCGCCAGGCATCTGCTCATCGGCAATGTCGAAGCGGATGCCGTCGCGCGCCAGGGCTGGCTCGATGAACTGTTCGGGCTCGGCGAAGGCGGCATCTGAGAATGCCGGCCCGCGGCCACTTACGATGACTGAGCAACCGGCCTGCGCAAGCTCCAGCCAAACCGCGAAGGAAACGTGAATGCCCCCGCCAGACAATGCTGCCCCGCTGCACATCGTCGTGCTTTGTCACCCCGATAACGACAGCTTCAATGCATCGGTCTCCAAGGCCTATTGCGCGGCGGTGCGTGAACTGGGTCACAGGGCGCTCGTGCGCGATCTCTACGCGATGGGCTTCGAGCCGGTGCTGAAAGGCGCCGAGCGGCCGGGTGCCGATTTCCGGCAGTTTCGCGACGTCACGGACGAGCTCGACATCATCGGCGACGCGGCGGTGTTCGTGCTGGTCTATCCCATCTGGTTCGGCACGCCGCCGGCGATGCTCAAGGGTTATGTCGAACGCGTGCTCGGCTCGGGCGTCGGGCCCAATGCGGTTCAGGCGCGATCGGCCAAAGGCGTGCTCGCCGGCAAGAAGATGATAAGCTTCACCTCATCGGCGAGCAGCGAGTTCTGGCTCGACGAGCAAGGTCAGGTCAACGGCCTGAAGAGTTGCTTCGACCATTATATCGAACATGCGTTCGGCATGCTGCCGTCGAGGCATATTCACTTCGGCCATATCGTCGCGGGCCTGGACGCGCATTTTGTCGACCAGCATCTCGCCGATGTGCGGGCCGAGGCGAGGACGATCGCCGGCGAAATCGATCAGGCGAAGACGGACCGCAAGTAGCCGCGGCGCCCGGCTCGATCAGCGCTCGCCGATCAGCGCGAACGTGATCCCCGCAAGCAGCGCCGCGTTGGCCGCCGCCAGCGGCACCGCCGCCCGCACGCCTGCGCCACGCCCTGCCAGACCGACCGTCAGGGCCGTTTTGAGCATCATGTTGAGCAGGACCGGCACGGCGAGGACGATTGCCGCTTCGTTCGGGCCGATCACCGCGTCGGGCAATGCCGCGAAGCTGAGGACCGCGGCATCGACATCCGCGAGACCGACCATGGCGATGACGCCTCCGGCCCCGATATCGCCAAAACTGCCCAGCGCCCAGCGGCTCGCGACAGACGTGACGGCAACCAGCAGCGCCAGCCCGGCCGCCGTCGCAAGTTCGAGTGGATTGCCGAGCCTGATCGGGGATACCGCTTCGCCCGCCGGCCGCCGCTGCATCCACCAGGTTGCCACGAGCAGGATGACCAGCGCAGGGCTCAGAACGAGGCTCAAGGGCAGCAGCGCCCGTGGCTCGAGAATGGCGATGAGCAGCACCACCCGCGCCACGCTGACGGCGGAAGCGAGCGCGATGCCCGCCGCGGCGGACCCGGCCCCCTCCTCGGCGGTGCGGATATGGCGGGCAAAGGCGGCGGTGACCGCCGTCGAGGAAACAATCGCGCCGAGTCCGGCGACCAGCAAATTGCTCCGTCCCGCGCCGCCGCGCCGGGCGAGCACATAACCGGCAAAGGAAAGCCCGGTCACCAGGACGATGACCAGAACCAGCTGATGGGGGTTCAAGGCGCCATAGGGCCCCATGGCGCGGTCGGGCGCGAGGGGTAGCAGCACCAGCGCCAGGATGCCGAACCGCGCCGTCGCGCGCAGTTCGGCCGCGCTGAGGCCATGCAAGGCGCGGTGCAGCGTTTCGCGCATCGACAACAGAAACATGATCGACGCGGCAACGGCCAAGGCTTCGAGATGGCGTCCCGACGTCGCAAGCATACCAAGCGCGGGTACGATCAAGGCGGCGACCGCGCTGGTCGCGCTCAGCGCCTCGGCCGAGCGACTCTGACGTATATAGCCGACGCTAACGACCAGGCCGATCGCGAGAAGGATGGTCACCGCGATCGGCATGGGCAGCAGGCCCGCGACACCGCCCGCGACGCCCAGCAGGCCGTACGTCCGCAATCCGGCGACGCGGGAACCCGGGCCTCGCTCCCGGCTTGTCCAGCCGCGCTCCAGCCCGATCAGAAGGCCGATGGCGAGGGAATAGGCGAGTTCCAGCAACGCGGCCGACGGCGCCTGCACGGTAGCGATGATTTCAGTGCCCCAGCACGAGCGGTACCGCGCTTTTATCCAGCATGCGCTTGGTCACCCCGCCGAACGCCTCCATCAGCCGGCCATGACTATAGGCGCCCATCACGACATAGTCCGCGCGCCACCGCGCGCATTCGTCGGCGATGAGTTGGTCGGGATCGTCGAGGCCCTCCTCGACGATACGCACGCTTGCGTGGATGCCGTGGCGCGAGAGATATTCGGCGGCCTCGGTCGGGTCGGATCGTTCGCCCCCCTCACGCGCCATGAAGATCTCCACCTCACTGGCCAGCGCGAGCAGCGGGACGCACGTGCGCATCGTCGCGGCAGCCGATTCCTGCCCGTCCCAGGCGATGAGCGCGCGGTCGAAGGCGAAGCGATCGAGCGAGTCGGGCACGGCGACGACCGGGCGATGGGCATGCATCAGGATGCGGCTCGCGATGTCGCGCATGTCGGGATAGGGGAATGCGTCGAGCTTGCGGTTCAGCACGATCATGTCAGCGAGCGTCGCGGCGTCGATCACGGCGTCGGCGAGCGTGCTGGTAACATCGACCCAGTCCCAGGCGACATCCTCATGGACGAGCCGCGCCGTGAGCGCGGCCTTGTTCCTGTCCTCGCGCTTGCACTCGGCCTGAAGCAGCACCGAAGCGCCGCCATCGTCATAGAGATTGCCGGTCACCACGGGCAGCACGGCGACGTCGACGCACGACAGATGCCCACCGAGCGCGCGTGTCAAATCCAGCGCGGCCTGAAGGCGCGCTTCCTGACCCTCATCATCATGTACCAGCAACAGAATGTTTTTCATTGCCACCTCCATGTCATCGAGGGTCAGGCTAGGGGTCGGCCTTCGGGGTCGATATGCGGGATGTTACGGATAAGGAGACGGCCGCCCGGAAACCCGAGCGGCCGCCCTTCAGGTTGAGTCATTCAGAAGGCGACGATGATATTGTCCTCGACCTTCGTGACGCCCGGCGCTGCCCAGGCGGCGCGCTCGGCGATGCCCCGCTCGTTCCAGGCGCGAACCCGGCCGCCGAGCTTCACCGTCCCGCCATCGGTGACGACGGTGACCGAATTCGCGTCGAGATGGGCCTGACGCTTGAAAGCCTGCATGATTCGCTCCCTGACGTCGGCCGGGACCGGCAGCTTCCTGACCTCGATGAGATTGGTGACGCCGAGCACGCCGGTGACGCGTCCCGCGGCCTTGCGCGCCTCGTCGCTCTGGAAATACCAATCGACCGTACCGGAAATCGTCACCCAGCCATGCTCGACCTTCACGCTGAGCTTGTCATCGGGGATCGCCACATTCCATGCGAACATGTCGAGGATGCGGCTGGCGATCTCGTGGTCGGCAGTCTTCGGGTCCGAGGCGTAGCGCACCTTGATGTCCTCGGCGATCGCCTTGACGCCGGCAACGCGCCGCGTCGCATGCTCCGCGGCGAGCTTCTCGGGATAGCTCTTCACATAGCCGGATAGGGTTACGACGCCGTCATTCACGGCAACCCCGATATCGGCATGGTCGACGCTCGGTTCCCAGGCGAGCTCGGCCATCACGTCACGCTGCAACTGGCTGTCGCTTTTCATCGGTCTTCTCCTTTTGCTTGAGGTAGTGGCGCCGCGCGCCGGGCTCGCCGGCAGCCAGCTTGAGCACCGTCGGCAAGATCAGGGTTATGGTGGTGCCGGCGCCAGGCCGGCTGCGGACAAGAAACTGGCCGTGCGCGGCGCGTGCGAAATGCCGGACCCGCGCGAGGCCCGTGCCGTGCCTGCCTCCGACCGCCTCGCCATGACGTGCGTGGTCGAGAAGCGCGCGCGTCAGGCCCGGGCCGTCATCTGCGATGGTGACCCAGACACGTCCGCCGACCCGGCGGGCGCGCAGCACGATGCTACCCGCGCCGGCCGTGGCCGCGTTGGCGATCAGTTCGAGGATCGCGGCATCGAAATCGGATGCCACCATCCTGGCCGGCATGGCATCGGGACCGACCTCGATGTCGAGCTCCAGACGCGAACCAGCGAGCGCCAGTGCCATCGGCCGGAGCCCCGCGATGCGGGCCGCGACATCGACATTGACGGCGGCGTGCACCTGCGCTCCATTTGCCAGCAAACCCGAGGCCAACGCGCCGCCGCGAAGCGCCGCGTCCTCGATCGCTTCGAGCAGTGCGATACGCTGCACGCACGCCGGATCGCGCTCGAGGATGTGCTTGGCTGAAGCGACCACCCCGAACAGGTTGCGCAGATCGTGGATCGCTTCGCGCCGGGAAGCAGCGTCAGGGTCGGCGGAACGGATGGTCTCCATGATGTCCTCCCACGGCAGTTGCACCGACCGTGAAGCCCCGCGAGCCGCCGACCTATGCGCAATTGTGCGTAAGGGTTCGCTGCGTGGCGTTCGCGTGGCGATGGGTCGGTCTTCCCGTGAGCATCGCGATGTCCGCGCGCCGACCCTTAGGTAACATCCCCGATTCCGCGTTGTTCTGCCCAGCCCCAAGGCGCGCCTCACAGGATCGGGAGAGACGTCGATGACCCAACAAAACCGAGAGATATTGCCCCCGTCGCCGGGGGACGCATTGTGGTCGGCCTGGGAGCAGTCCGCGCAGGTTCCGCTGGTGATCGCCGCCGGTTACTGGAACGCGTGGGTCAAGATGCTGTGTCCGCTCGATCAACGATCCGCGCATCTTCACGGCGTTCACCCGCTCGCGGTACCTGAACCGCTGGAGGTCGATCCCGCGCCCGGCCTGTTCGCCTGATTCAGCGCGGGTCCACGTCGCCGGGCACGACTGAAGCTACACACAAGTCCACGCCTGTCCCCGATCGACGACCCATGACAAAATTATCCGCGCGGGAAGCGCTGCGCACGGTGGGAGCCGCCCCTCGCCGTTGGATAATTATGTCAGTCGCCCCGCCGCGACGATCGGCGGTCGCTGTCCGTGGAATCACGTATTTCGCGTTTCCGGCGGCTGTTCGACAAGGCGGCATGACCTGGAACATGATACGCCTCGGCCTTGCGCGCACCACGGATCATCCCGAGGGCTCCGCCGCGCATTCCTATCTGCTGCGCTTGCCGCTGGACGAACACGGCATTGTCGACCTGCCTGCGGCGCGCGCCGCGCCGGAACTCTGCACGGTACTTCGTTCATGGCCCGACGAACCGGACGTCCGGGGCTATCTGCGACACGGCCGCAAGGGATGGGTCTTCTCCTACGCGCCCGGAGAAGCCGATGACGAGGCGATCTTCCATCTCGAGACACATCCACTGCGCCCCGGTGAATATGTCACGATCACCGAACCCGATGGCACCCCTCTGTGCTTTCGCGTCGCGCACAGCCAGCCTTGTGACGCCTGACCGGGGTATCGGAAGATGTCGTCTGTCCCTCTCGGCCGGCGCTCCCTGATCGCGTCAGCAGGCCTGGCGGCCATGGCGTTGGGCGTGCCCGTCAGTGCCAGCACGGCAACCGGCAAGTTCCGCACAGCGGCAGGGCTTCCCGCCATGACATCAAGGGGTGTCGATCCGCATGACGTGAATGTCTGGCTACCCGATGGTCACGCGCCGGGCGACCGCCACCCCGTCGTCTATATCGTCGATCTCGAACAAGTGCCGGACAGCGAAGGCCGCATGCACGACGCGGCGGGTCCGTCCGGCCACATCGCCGCGCTCGCCGCTGCTGCGCTGTGTCGATCGGCCATCGTCGTGGGCATTGGCCGCTCCGCCAAAAGACTGCGCTATTACACGCCGGCTGCGCCGCTGGCGTTGCTGCCGGACGATCTGCGGACGCGGTGCGAAGGCGCGATAGGCGGCCCCGCTTTGTCCGACGCCTATCTGCAATTTCTGGTCGAGGTGGTGAAACCTGCCGTCGACATGGCATTCCCAACCTTGCCGGGCCGCTCGCATAGTTTTGTCGCTGGCGCGGGCATGGGCGGTCTCATTTCGCTCTATGCCCTTACCCGATATCCCGGCGTCTTCGGCGGGGCGGCCAGCCTTTCCACCGAACGGGCCATCTTGCCGCCCGATCTCGCCACCGAGTTGGACGACCGCAACTGGTCGAGAGAACTGCAACGCGGGATTGCCGGCTATCTGGCGCGCGCGCTGCCGCGGGCCAGCACCCGCCGGCTCTATGTCGATTACAGCGACCCGACACATGACGGCCTGTCATGGCCGCTACGCCGTGCGTTCGAGCATATCGCCTCGGCAAAGGGCTATGTCCGTTACCGGGATCTCGAGAGTCAGCCACTCACCGAACGCGATCGCACCGAAGAGGGCCGCCGCGAGCGCGCGGATGTCGCCGCGACGCTGCTGCTCAAAAGCTGCTTCGAACGCGCCGAAACGGACTGACGCGCGATCAGGCCTTGGCGGCGAACAGCATGCGGCCCGGGCCGAGCAACGCGAATACCCGTTCGAGATCAGCCTGTCCGACGGCGAAGCAGCCTTCGCTGCGACCGAGCTGCCCGTGCGTGACCGCAACCTCGGGCTCGGCATACCAGGCGGAATGGATCACGATAGCGCGGTTCAAAGCATTGTCGTTGGTCGGATCGAGACCGATAAGCCGCTGTGAACGGCCATGCTTGCCGAGATAATAATCGCCGGCGAGGAACGCTCCGTCGCTTGACGCATAGGATCCCGGATCGTTGGAAAAATGCTGCAGCCAGCCGGTATGCTCGGGGTCGGATCCGCGGCCATGGGCGACGCGCATGGTCGTGGTTTCAGCGCTGGTCAGGTCGACGAGATGAAAACGTGGCAGCGCCGAGGGCGCGGCGAAGTCGGCGATCGCGATCCGGTCATGGAAGGCAATTCTGTCGCCATGGCGGTCGAGCGCAGCCAGCGCTGCCTTCAACAGCGTCGGCCTGACGATGCGCGACGACAGCATGGGCGTCGCCGCGTCAGGCGAAGCGGTGAAGGCCTGGGCGAAAGATCGCACGGGCACGGCGCTGGCGGCCGCAACGCCCACACCCGAAATGACGGTTCGCATGAAGGTGCGGCGCGAGGACGCCGAGGTGAGGGTTCGCATGCCGATATTATGCGATGGACCCATCAACATCGCGTACGTAATGCCACCTATTGTCGCTTCTATTCACCGCGACAATGCAACCGTTGGTCGACTCCGGCGAGGCTAAGGCGCTTTGCCGGCGAGGTTGGCCGGCACCACGTGATCGGGCACCACGATAACGCTGACGCTCGGCGATAGCAGGGGCGCGACCAGGTTCCAGAACGATTCCGGCATGGAAACCTGCTCCCATGGCAGCGCCGGACCAGCGATATCCTCGCCATTGAGCGCGACGCGGGTCCAATGGTGGCCTGACGGGTCGACCGATTCCAGCACATAGAAAAAGGGGCGGTCGACCGCGCCTTTTATCTCAACCGGCGCTGACCCGATCTGGCGAGCGTTGCGCAGCACGACGATGCGCTTGTCCGCCGCACTGACGACGATCGAGAGCGGCCCGCTCGGCGCGCGCTCCGGCGCCCACAAAATCGCCTTGCCGGCGGCAGCAGGGTCAGCGGCATCGGTCGTGATCAGCGCGGGCAGCGCGGCGGTGTCTGTGATGACGACCGTCATGCCAAGGCTCGTCTCGGGATAGATAAGTTTGGCGAAGCCTATCGGCAGCCTGATGCAGCCATGGGAAGCCGGATAGCCGGGCAATTGCCCGCCATGGAGCGCGACACCGCCCCAGGTCAGCCGCTGCATGAACGGCATCGGCGCGCTGTCATAGATGCTCGAGAAATGGGTCACCTGCTTTTCGAGCACGGTGAACACGCCGGTCGGCGTGAGGTGACCGGGGCGCCCGGTCGAGACGGTGGAGATGCCGATCGGAACCCCGTTGCGGTAAAGGACCGCGCGTTGTGTCGACCGGTTGATCATCATCACGGTCGGTCCACTCGGTGCCGCCTGTGGCCACCACAGATACTGGCCCGGCTTCAGCCTGGCCACCCAATCCATCACCGCGCTTCCGTCGGGGGCGGGCGCCTGCGTCGCTTGCGGCGCCAGCGCCACTTGAGGCCGTGCGTCCGGCACGGCTTGACCAGCGGCCGGTGTCGCGGCGATCAGCATCAGGGCAGCGAGCTTGAACATCGTGAGGTCACCCCATCCCAGGCGAATTGCACCTGCGGCGTGACGGATGCGGCATTTGCCGGACGGGCAACATGCGGAGAGTTACTTAGGCGTCGGCATCGATATCCGGGATGCGATATTCAACTGCGCAAGCCTCGTGCACGCTTTTCGGCGCTTTACCGAATAGGCGTAGTGACGCCTTATCAAGGCATCGCCGCTCAATGAGCGAGAAAGAGGGGGTAAGAGCTCTTGTCGAGCATGCGCCTTGTGACGCCGCCGCAGAAGAGCTCGCGCATGCGATTATGGCCGTACGCGCCCATCACGATATAGGCGGCGCCAAGCGATGCCGCATGACCCTCGATCAGATCGGCGGTCGGGCGGTGCAGCGAATGGACACGGTCGATGGCAGCTGAGATACCGTAGCGCGACAGGCACAGTGCGGCAGCTTCCGCCGATGGGCCTGATTGGCGGTCGTCGATTTCGAGCAGCGTCACTTGTCTGCTCAGCGCGAGAAGCGGGATGGCGCAGCGTAACGCAGCCAGCGCGGCCTTCGACCCATCCCAGGCAACGAGCACATGGCCCGTCACGTCCAGGCGTTTGCGATCCTTCGGCACGACCAGAACCGGCAGGTTGCGGCCGACCGTCGCATCGGAAGTGACGCGCGGCAAATCCGGGTCGAACAAATTACTCGCCGGTGGACTCGTGACGAGGAGATCCGCGAACGCCAGGTTCTCGACGGGCGCGCTCCCCGGTTCGCCCGTGGCCATGATCCACTCGCACGAGACATCCTCCAGCGCACAGCACTCCACAGCGTGATCGCGCTGCGACCGGGCGGCCGTATCGACACAAGTCAGGTGTCCGCGAAGCGCCCTGGTGAGGTCGAGCGCAACTGGCAGGCAGCCTTCATTCCCGTGATTGGCGTCCAGGACGATCAGTATGGATTTCATTGTCGAACTCCCCGAGTGTCGGGAAGCTACAGCAAGGTTCACGCGCCGCTTATCAGGGAATTCCCCTACCAGGGAATGGTTCGCGAGAGGTCGATCCGCTGCCCTGCACAGGTCACTCAGTAGTTCTGCGTATGGCGAGGCAGCCAGCGATAAAGCAATTTCGCGCTGCTGATGCTCGAAGCGCCGCGGTCGTTCCTTCCCCTGACGCGGGACGTGAAAAAGACCCGGCGACAAGCATTGCGCGCAACCGCCGCATCGAGGGGACGGAACATGATCAAGGACATTCTGCTCGTTATCGACAATGCGACGCGGGCCGACCCGATCATCGCCGCAGCCCTGGCGATGGCGGAACGCAAGGCTGCGGTTCTCACCGTCGAAGTCCTCACCACGGGCCAGCTGCTCGTGCCCGCACTGGCGCCATTGACGGAGATGTACGCGCCCGAATGGGAAATGGCCGGCGACGAAGCGGCGCGCATCGAAGCGGTTGCCAAAAAGGTCGCCCATTCCCCTTGCACGGTGCGCGTGCTCGGCCTGCACGACGACATGTCCGGCGTGGCGCGGCGCGCGGGGAAGAGCGGCCCGATCGCGGATATCGTCATCATGGGTGATGCAGCATCATGGGAAACCGATTGGCTGCGCAGGCACGCCGCCAAATCCGTCATCATGGGTGGCGGCACCCCGCTGATCATCGCCAGTGGCCAGACACCCCTCGCGCCCGCGCAACACGCGGTGATGGGCTGGAAGGATTCGCCCGAGGCACGCCGCGCGCTTCATGATCTCGTCCCGCTGGTCGAGCCGGGCGGACGGATTTCCGTGGTCGCCGTGGCGCAGAACCAGGCAGAAATCGATGCGGCGACGGGGAGCGTCGGCGAGGTGGCGCGGCATTTCGTTCGCCACGGCTTCGCGGCCGAGGCACACCAGCTGCTCGCCGGTGTGGAATCCGATGCGCACGCACTAGAAGGCTTCGCTCTCCGGCACGGCGCGGACTTGCTCGCTCTCGGCGCGTTCGGACATTTGCGGCTGCGCGATGTGATCCTTGGCGGCGTCACACAGGCGATGATCGATCGCCCGCCGCTGCCGCTTCTGCTGTCCCGGTGAGTGATAAGGACCTTGCCGGACTGAGCGCGGCGGAGGCGGCCGCGCGGCTCGCCCGCGATGGCTACAACGAGTTGCCGCAAGCCCACCGGCGATCGGTCGCGCGTATCGTTGTCGAGGTGTTGCGCGAGCCGATGCTGACGCTGCTGCTCGCCGGCGGCATTGCCTATCTGTTGCTCGGCGATCTCGCCGAGGCGCTGATCCTGCTCGCTTTCGCGACATTCTCGGTGGCGGTGACCGTCATTCAGGAGACGCGCACCGAAAATGTGCTCGAGGCGTTGCGCGACCTGTCGGCGCCGCGCGCGCTGGTTATCCGCGAGGGCGAGCATATGCGCATCGCGGGGCGCGATGTGGTGTGCGGCGACCTGATCGTGCTCGAACCGGGCGACCGTATCGCGGCGGATGCGCGGCTGGTCGAAGCCGCGGATCTGCAGACCGACGAGTCGTTGCTGACCGGCGAGTCGTTGTCCGTGAGCAAGACGACAGCGACCGGCGGAGCGATCGACACCGAACCGCGCCCGGGTGGCGATGGCCAGCGGCACGTCTATGCCGGCTCGCTGGTCGCGCGCGGCAGCGGCATCGCGCGCGTGGTGGCGACCGGCTCGCGCAGCGAGATCGGCAAGATCGGCCAGTCGCTCGCCACGCTCGACAGCGAAGCGCCGCGCCTGCGCGCGGAGACGACGCGCATCGTTACCTGGTGCGCCCTCGGCGGCGGTGCGGTCGCGCTGCTCGTTGTGCTGCTTTACGGTGCCTTGCGGGGCGGATGGATCGAAGCCGTGCTCGCCGGCATCGCCATCGGCATGTCGATGTTGCCGGAAGAATTCCCGGTCGTCCTGACGATATTCCTGGCGATGGGCGCGTGGCGGATCGGCCGGGTCGGCGTGCTGACCCGTCGCGCCGCCGCGATCGAAACGCTCGGTTCGGCGACGGTGCTGTGCGCCGACAAGACCGGCACGCTGACCGAGAACCGCATGTCGGTCGCCGAACTATGGCTGCCCTCGGGCGAGGTGAGATCGATCACCGGCGAAGCCGCCCTGCCATCGACCTTTCATGCCCTGGTCGAAACCGCGGCGCGCGCCAGCGCCGTCGTGCCGAGCGACCCGATGGAGATAGCGCTACATGCTGCGCGCAGTGCCGCGGCAACAATTGCCCCGCCTCCCGATGCACTGGCGCATGCCTATGCGCTGCGTCCCGAACTGCTCGCAATGTCGAATGTCTGGGACGAACACACACAGCTGACGATCACCGCGAAGGGCGCGCCGGAGGCCATTGCGGCCCTGTGCCGGCTGGCGGACGACGATCTGTCGCGGATGTCCGCCGCGGTCGAGTCGATGGCGCGACGCGGAATCCGGGTACTTGCCGTCGCGACCGCGGTGGCACCGCACCGCGACTGGTCGGCGTCGCAACGGGACTATCATTACACCCTCACCGGGCTGGTCGGCCTCGCCGATCCGCTTCGCGTCAGCGTTCCCGCGGCCGTGGCGGAATGCCGGTCGGCGGGGATACGCGTCGTGATGATCACCGGCGACTACGCCGCGACCGCCCGCTCGATCGCGACCCAGGCCGGGATCGCGGATGGCGACGTGCTGACCGGCGCCGAACTGGCGCTGCTCGATGACGATCAACTGGCGGACCGGCTCAAGACCGTCACGGTCTTTGCGCGGATCATGCCGGAACAGAAGCTGCGCATCGTGCAGGCGTTCAAGGCGGATGGCGAGATCGTCGCGATGACGGGTGACGGGGTCAACGATGCCCCGTCGCTCAAGGCCGCGCATATCGGCGTCGCGATGGGTCAGCGCGGCACCGACGTCGCGCGCGAGGCATCGGCGATCGTCCTGCTCGACGACGATTTCGGGGCCGTTGTCCACGCGGTACGGCTGGGTCGGCGAATCTACGACAATATCCGCAAGGCGATGGCGTTCATTTTTGCGGTGCACGTACCGATCGCCGGCCTGGCGCTGTTGCCGCTTCTGCTCGGCCTGCCGATCCTGTTCGGGCCCGTTCATATCGCGCTTCTCGAAATGATCATCGACCCGGTATGCGCACTGGTCTTCGAAGCGGAGCGTGACGAGGACGACATCATGCGCCGCCCGCCGCGCGACCCCGCGGAAGCGCTGTTCTCGCTGCCGATGATCGCGTGGAGCGTGTTCCAGGGCGCCCTTGCCTTTGCCATGCTGGCGACCGTCTTCCTCGTCGAGACATGGATCGGCATGCCCGAGGCCGAGCTTCGTGGCCTGACATTCTTCGCGCTGATCGCCGAGATTCTCGCGTTGATCCTCGTCAACCGGTCGTTCGGCACATCGCTCATTGATGCCCTGCGTCGGCAGAACGGCGCGTTGCGCTATGTCATCGCGGTGATCGCGACAGCGACCACACTGATCCTGCTCGTTCCCGCAGCACAACACCTGCTGAAATTCGATGCGATCGCCTGGTCCGACATGACGCTCGCGCTGGCGCTCGGGCTTTTGCTGCTGGTCCTGCTTGAAGGAAGCAAAGGACTGGTTCGGCGGGCGCTGGTGAAAATGGCCAGGAGCGCCCCGTCCCGGCTTGGGCTGGCGTCATGAGCGGGTCCGCGGCCCGCCCGATCGATTTCGGCGCGCGGCGACCCGCAGCAGGGGCAAGCTCCCGTGGCGCCCGCTCCACGCTCCCCCACTCTCCCTCGATGCCGTCAGGAAACCGCAATGACAGCGACAGATAATCGAATGACCGAAACCGTCTCGCCGAACGACCTGCCGGTCGCGCGACCGACCACGCCACAGGGTCTCCTGTCCGGCGAACAGCTAAGGCTGATCGATGGCTATTGGCGCGCCGCCAATTACCTTTCGGTCGGCCAGATCTACTTGCGTACCAACCCCTTGCTGGCCAAGCCGCTGGCGCTGGCCGACGTCAAGACCAGGCTGCTCGGCCATTGGGGTACGACGCCCGGGCTGAACATGCTCTACGCCCATCTCAACCGCCTGATCGTCGCGCATGATCTCGACATGATCGCGGTGATCGGCCCCGGCCATGGCGGCCCGGGCATCGTCGCCAACACCTATCTCGAAGGCTCCTACACCGAGCGTTACCCGGCGATCGAGCGCAGCACCGGTGGGATGGACCGGCTGTTCCGGCAATTCTCCTGGCCCGGCGGCATTCCCAGCCATGTCGCGCCCGAGACCCCCGGATCGATCCATGAAGGCGGCGAGCTCGGCTATGCGCTGGCGCATGCCTATGGCGCGGCGTTCGACAATCCCGCGCTGGTCGTCGCCTGCGTGATCGGCGACGGCGAGGCCGAGACCGGCGCGCTGGCGGCGAGCTGGCACAGCAACAAATTCCTCAACCCGGCGCGCGACGGCGCGGTATTGCCGATCCTGCACCTCAACGGCTTCAAGATCGCCAATCCGACCGTGCTTTCGCGGATCGGCCGGGACGAACTGACCGAGCTGCTGCGCGGCTATGGCCATGAATCCCATTTCGTCTGCGGAGACGAACCGGCCGAGGTGCATCAGGCGCTCGCCGCCACGCTCGATACGGTACTGGCGCGTATCCGCGCGATCCAGGCGGCGGCGTGCGCGGGCGACACGAGGCGTCCGCGCTGGCCGATGATCGTGCTGCAGACACCCAAGGGCTGGACCGGCCCGAAGACGGTCGACGGCCTGCCCGTCGAAGGGACATGGCGCGCGCATCAGGTGCCGATCGGCGAGTTCGCCACCCCCGGCCATCTGCAACAGCTGGAAGAGTGGCTGCTCAGCTACCGTAGCGAAGAACTGTTCGACGCCAACGGCAAGTTCCATGAGGAATATGCCGCGCTCGCCCCGACCGGCCATCGCCGCATGGGCTCGAACCCGCATGCCAATGGCGGCGAGTTGCTGGTCCCGTTGAGGCTGCCCGATTTCCGCGACTATGCCGTTCCCGTTTCCACGCCCGGCTGTGTGAAGGCGGCCGCGACGGCGGTGCTGGGCGGCTATCTGCGCGAGGTCATGGCCGGCAACATGACCAATTTCCGCCTGTTCGGCCCGGACGAGACCGCGTCGAACCGCCTCCAGGCGGTCTATGCCGCGAGCGGCAAGGCCTGGATGGCGGAAATCGAACCCGACGACACCGACCTGTCGCGCGACGGCCGCGTGATGGAGGTGCTGAGCGAGCATCTCTGCCAGGGCTGGCTCGAAGGCTATCTGCTGACCGGCCGACACGGACTGTTCTCGTGCTACGAGGCGTTCGTCCACATCGTCGATTCGATGGTCAACCAGCATGCCAAATGGCTCAAGGTCACGCGGCAGATTCCGTGGCGCAAGCCGATCGCATCGCTCAACTATCTGCTGACCTCGCATGTCTGGCGACAGGACCATAATGGCCTGTCGCATCAGGACCCGGGCTTCATCGATCACGTCGCGAGCAAGACGGCGGATGTGGTGCGGATCTATCTGCCGCCGGATGCCAATTGCCTGTTGTCGGTCGCCGACCACTGCCTGCGCAGTCGCGATTATGTGAACGTCATCGTCGCAGGCAAGCAGCCCGAATGGCAATGGCTCGATATCGACCAGGCGGTGCGGCATTGCACCACGGGCGCCGGCATCTGGGATTTCGCCAGCGACGGGGGCGAGCCCGATGTGGTGATGGCCTGCGCCGGCGACGTGCCGACGCTGGAGACGATGGCGGCGGTGACGTTGCTGCGCGCCTATGTCCCCGACATCCGCATCCGCGTGGTCAATGTCGTCGATCTGATGGTGTTGCAGCCGCAGTCCGAGCATCCGCATGGTCTCGATGACACCGCGTTCGCCGCGATGTTCGGGACCGATGTACCGGTGATCTTCGCCTTTCACGGCTATCCCACGCTGATCCACCGGCTGAGCTATCGCCGCGCCGGGCATCAGCACTTCCATGTCCGCGGCTATAAGGGCGAGGGCACGACGACCACGCCGTTCGACATGGTCGTACTCAACGATCTCGATCGCTACCGGCTGGCGCTCGACGCGATCGCGCGGGTGCCGCGACTGCGCGACCGCGTGGCGGCGGAGACCGCGCGCTACTGGACGACGATGGAGCGCCACAAGCTCTACATCGCCGAGCATGGCGATGACCTGCCGGAGGTGCGCGACTGGCAATGGGCACGGTGACGAGGCCGCTGATCCTCACGCTCAATGAGGGCTCGTCCTCGATCAAGTTCGCGCTGTTCGCGGCGGAACAGGGCGTGCCCGAGATTGCCGCCGACAGCGTCGAGACGGGGACCGACGACGGCGCCCTGTTCGATCGCATCCACGCCGTAATGGCGGGCGGCACACTGGCGACGATCGGCCACCGCATCGTCCATGGCGGGCCGGCCCTGGCGAAGCCGGTCGTGATCGACGCGGCGGTGCTGGCACAGCTGCATGCCGCCACCGCGTTCGCGCCGCTGCACAACCCGGCCGCACTGGCGCTGATCGCGGCGGCGGCGAAGCGCCATCCGGGCGTGCCGCAGGTGGCATGTTTCGACACAGGATTTCACGCCAGCCTGCCCGATATCGCCGCTGTGCTGCCGATCCCGCGCTCGCTGCGGGCGCAAGGGGTGAGGCGCTACGGCTTCCACGGCCTGTCATGCCAGTCGATCGTCCATCAGCTCGGTGGTGAGGTTCCGGAACGCCTGATCATCGCGCATCTCGGTAACGGCGCGAGCGTAACGGCGGTCCGCGCGGGCCAATCGGTCGATACGAGCATGGGCCTGACGCCGTCGGCCGGCGTGGTGATGGGCACGCGCGCCGGCGATCTCGACCCCGGCTTCCTGCTCTACCTGATGCGCGAACACGGCCTGGACGCGACCGCGATCGAGGATGTGATCGACCGACAATCTGGCATGCTCGGGATATCGGGCATCTCGGGTGATCTGCGGCTGCTGCGTGCGAGCAGTTCGCCCGACGCGGCGCTGGCGATTGCCATGTTCTGCCGCTCGGTCGCCAAGCAGGTCGCCGGGATGGCGGTGGTGCTCGGAGGCGTGGACTTGCTCGTCTTCACCGGCGGGATCGGCGAGCATGATCCTGGCGTTCGAGAGCAGATCACGGCGGAACTGACCGGGGCCGGGTTATCGCCTTTCGATGTGGCGATCCTGCCTTCGCGCGAGAACGAGCAAATGGCACGCGGTGCGCGGGCGCTCCTGGCCGCCGTGCCGGCAAAGTAGGTATAGATACGAATTCCGGCACCGCCTGCCCGCCGCGTATCGCTTCCACCAAGGTAACCGGGGAAGCGGCACATGCGGGATGATCTCACTCTGGCGTTTCACGGCGCGGCGCACACGGTAACCGGCTCCTGCATGGAGTTCTGCCACGCCGGGAAGCGTGTCCTTGTCGACTGCGGCCTGTTTCAGGGCTCGCGAACGCTCGAAACGCTCAACCGCGCGAGGTTCGCGTTCGACGCGCAAAAGATCGACGCGGTCATCCTGACTCATGCCCATATCGATCATAGCGGGCTCCTCCCCCGGCTCGTCGCGGAAGGGTTCGCCGGCGACATCTGGTGCACCGAACAGACCGCAGCGCTGCTCGAGTTCATGCTCGCCGACGCCGGCCGCATCCAGGAGGGCGACGCCGCGCGGCGCAACCGGCGCAAGGATCGCGCCGACCAGCCGCCGGTCGAACCGATCTATACCGAGCAGGACGCCATCGCCGCGTGGAAACAGACCCGAGCGGTCGATCTCGAAACCTGGTTCGAGCCTGCCCCCGGATTTCGTGCCCGCCTGTGGAATGCCGGGCATATCCTTGGTTCGGCCTCGGTCGAACTGATTGCCGACGACACGCACCTGCTATGTTCCGGCGATGTCGGACCCGAGCACAAGGCGTTCCATCCTGATCCGCAGGGCCCGGCAGGCTTCGACCATGTGATCTGCGAATCGACTTATGGCGACCGCGTGCGCGACGATCTCACGCTGGTCGATCGCCGAACGGTGCTGGCCACCGAGGTGAACGACGCGCTCGCGAAGGGCGGCAATCTGATCATTCCGGTGTTCGCCCTGGAAAGGACGCAGGAGCTGCTGCTCGATCTAGCCGCCCTGTTCGACGCGAAGCGGATCCCGGCGGTACCGGTGTTCGTCGACTCTCCGCTGGCCAATCACACGACGCGCGTGTTCGACAAATATGCCGCTACCCTCGAGGACATGGAAGGCGGCAACATCTTCCGCAACAGTGCCTTTCACTTCGTCGACGCGACGGCAGAGTCGATCCGCCTGAACAGCGTGTCGGGCGCGATCATCATGGCGGCCTCGGGCATGTGCGAGGCGGGGCGTATCCGTCATCACCTGCTGCACAATCTCTACAAGCGCGAAGCGACCATCCTGTTCGTCGGCTTCCAGGCCGAGGGCACGCTGGGCCGCGTCATTCTCGAAGGCGCCGAGCGGGTGCGCATCTGGGGTGAAGACGTGGTCGTGCGCGCGCGGATCCGTCGGATCGAAAGCTATTCCGCACATGCCGATCAGGACGGCTTGCTGGCCTGGATCGACGCCCGGCGCCCGATCGCAGGCAGTCTGTTCCTGTCGCATGGCGAGGCCAAGGCGATCGAGGCGCTGCAGAAGCTTGCGTCGAAGGATGTGCAATCCTCGGTCCTGGCGCCCGAGATCGGCGAAGTTTATCGCCTGCCGCGCGCGGCACCTGCCGAACGGATCAAGACAGCGGATCCGGAGATGCAGCAAGTGGTCGGACGCGACTGGCAGAACAGTTATGCTGATTTCGCGGCCAACCTGAAACGGGAGCTGTCGCGCATTCGCGATGCCAAGGCGCGCGAGCATGCGGTCGCCGACATGCGTGCCGTGCTCGCCAGCTATATGGATGCCCGCGCCGAGCAGAAGGCGCGGCGCCATCACGCGTGAGGCGGCGCCGGCCGTGACGAGAATGAAGATCAGGCGCGTCGCGATCGACACTCACCCAGAGAATACAGCATTCCTGCTGCGCTCGTCGGACGGCTATGGCCCGGAACAATTTCTGGCCCTTCGCAAGATCGAGGTCGTCGGCGAGGACAAGTGCGTCTTGGCGACGCTCGCGATCAGCGATGACCCGACGATCGTTGGCAAAGGCGAGATCGGACTGGGCGAGCAGGCATTCCGCCGACTGAACCTGCCAGAGGGGACGAGCGTCAGCATCGCCCAGGCCAAACCGCCGCGCAGCCTCGAAGCGGTGCGCCGCAAGATCGGCGGCGATGTCTTGAGCGACGGCGAGATCAGCGCGATCATCGTCGATATCGCGGCCTATCGCTATTCGCCGATGGAGATTGGTGCCTTTCTGGTCGCCTGTGCCGGTTTCATGACCACCGAAGAGACGTTCGCACTGACGCGGGCAATGGCCGATGTCGGCAGCCGGCTCGAATGGAATGCGCCGCTGGTGGTCGATAAGCATTGCGTCGGCGGCGTCCCCGGCAACCGCACGTCGATGATCGTGGTCCCCATCGTTGCCGCGCACGGGCTTATCATGCCCAAGACCTCGTCGCGTGCGATCACCTCCCCCGCGGGCACCGCGGACACGATGGAAGTATTGGCGAACGTCGACCTCACCGCCGAGCGAATCCGGGTTATCGTCGCGCGGGACAAGGCGGTGCTCGCCTGGGGCGGACGCATGAACCTGTCGCCGGCCGACGACGTGCTGATCTCGGTCGAGCGACCGCTGCGCATCGACACGGCCGAACAGATGGTTGCCTCGATCCTGTCGAAAAAGCTTGCCGCCGGTTCGACCCACATCGTCGTCGATATTCCTGTCGGTCCAAGCGCCAAGGTTCGCAGCCAGCGCGAGGCGGTGCGGCTGCGCAAGCTGTTCGAATATGTCGCGCATAGGGTCGGCCTGACCATCGACGTGGTGCTGACCGACGGGTCGCAGCCGATCGGACGCGGTATCGGACCCGTGCTTGAGGCGCGTGACGTCATGGCCGTCCTTCGCAACGATGCCGACGCCCCTGCCGACCTGCGAGAGCGCGCTCTGATGCTCGCCGGCCGCGTGCTCGATTTCGACCCGCTTCTTGCCGGCGGGCAAGGCTATGCCCGCGCGGTCGATCTGCTCGGTTCGGGCCAGGCGCTGGCGGCAATGGAACGAATCATCGCTGCGCAGGGCGCACAGCCGCAATCTTTCCACCCTGGACGGATGGTCCACGACGTAATGGCCGGCGAAGATGGAACAGTCGCCGCGATCGACTGCCATCTTATAGCCCGCATCGCCCGGCTCGCTGGCGCGCCAATGGACAAGAGCGCAGGCATCGATTTGCTTTGCAAGCTCGGCGCGCCGGTCCGGCGTGGCGATCCCCTTTATCGAATTCACGCTGAGTCGGAGACCGGCTTGGGGTTCGCCGTCGATCTTGCGGCAGAGGACTCCGGGTACCGCGTGATCCCATGAGAGCGACACTCCACGCATTCGCTGACTCGCTCGCCGCCGCCGAACGCTTGGCCAACCTGCTGGGTATTGTCTGCGTACCGATCGAAGCACGCCGGTTCACAGACGGAGAGGCGCTCGTTCGCGTGGCACTGACCGAAACCACCGCGCTGCTCTACCGCTCGCTCGACCATCCCGATGGCAAGCTCATCGAGCTGCTTTTCGCAGCGTCAGCGCTACGGGATCGCGGGGCGACGCGCGTCATGTTGGTCGCACCCTATCTCTGCTACATGCGGCAGGATACGGCCTTCCGGCCGGGCGAGTGCGTCAGCCAGAAGGTCATCGGAAGCCTGATCGCTGCACATTTCGATGCTGTGATCACCGTGAATCCACATCTGCACCGGGTCGAATCGCTTGCCCAGGTCGTGCCGGGGATTCCGGCCATCGCCGTTTCAGCGGCGGGCACGCTCGCTGAGATGCTCCGGTCGGACATAACCACAGACACGATCCTCATCGGTCCCGACGTCGAATCCCGCTTATGGGTGCAATCGGTGGCGGAGCCGCTCGGTCTTTCAGTGATCGTCGGCGAGAAGCGCCGCCTCGGCGATCGGGAGGTCTCGTTGACCATCCCCGACATAGAGCGCGTCCGAGGCCGGCCTGTGGTGCTCGTCGATGACCTCATCTCGAGCGGTGTTACGCTGCAGCAAAGCGCGCTGTTGCTCAAAGCCGCGGGCGCAACGCTCATCGAGGCGTGCGCCACACACTGCCTGGCGACGGCAAGCGACTTGCGCGCGCTCAGGGAGGCCGGGATTTCGCGAGTTCAGTCCACCGACACCGTGGATGGGCCGACGGCGAGTGCTCATATTGCGCCCGCCCTGGCCGATGCGCTCACACCCCTTTTTTCGGAATCATCGCCCTCGAGCGCGTCGCGGAAGACCGTGAGCCTGTAGGCGTCGAGGGGGTCGCGTACGTAGATAACCGCAGTGTGTCCCTTCGCGAAATCTGGATGATGACGTGGGTGGGAGAAGCGCGATGATCAGACAAATCCTGTCCTTCGCCGACGATGCTGAACGGGCTATGCCCTTTGTGAAAACATTGCTGTCCATCGCGGAGCGGACGGACGCACACACCCAGATCGGCGTGCTGACGGCGGCACCGATGCTTGTTCCGAAGCTGGCGCCGATCGGGACGCTTTTCGTCCTCGACCCCGTGCTGCGGGCGGAGGCCGAGCAACAGATCGAGCAGCTTCGCGTGCTAGCCGCAGGCGCCGCGCACGCGATAGAAATCTGGGGCGTGCACGACAGCGTGCGGTGGCTCGCCGCCGACATTC
>Ga0307510_10001941_pt1 | contig 23260 bp, 31 predicted proteins | sample 12_EM_MG_FD_207224 | JGI IMG/M metagenome (GOLD analysis project Ga0307510, IMG submission 207224) | Populus trichocarpa ectomycorrhiza microbial communities from riparian zone in the Pacific Northwest, United States - 12_EM | ecosystem: Host-associated > Plants > Roots > Unclassified | place...
GTGCAGTGAGATAAGATAAGATCGCAGAATCGCAGTGTCCCACGTGGTTGGGATTGTAGATAGAACATGCTCTGCTCGTCCTCAGCCGATTGTCATCAGTGATGCGCTGGAAAGGTCGCCTGGCCGCAACACACGTCGCTTCGTTTCCTTGCACCCATGTCCACACAAATCACCTCATAAGTTATGCTCGCTTTGCATCCACCTCTTCTTCCACTTCTTCGTCGACACCCTTCCCGTTCCCAGCTCACCGCAATCCCACTCCACACCAGATCTTCCATCTACCCTCGAATGCCTCACAAGCCGAAATAAAAGCGCGATGTGCGTGTATATATGCATCTCATCCATCCGCCGCAACTCCTCACATCGAGGACAGATTACGAACTCGTGCGGACTTTCCATCCAGATTCCCCAGCTTCACGGGTCCTCCCCTCGAGCGTGCGCCATGCCCGCTTTCACGCCGTCAGCAGAGCCTACGACATTCTCCGTGGGAAATCCCACGCCCATCTAGGCCAAGGCTGCACAGATGACGTGTACACCACCGAGCTTGCCCGCAGACGACGCCAGCAAGCACAGCGCCAGGCACACCGTGGTCGTGCTGCACCAGGATACGCGTCGGAGGCAGAAGCCACGAGCACTGCAGACGATGCGTGGAAGGACCAATTGATTATCGTCGTTGGCCTGGCAGTGCGCACCGTCTCCTTCCTTTCTTCGCATTTTGACCCATCGTCCCTTAACCGGCAGTCGATCGTGGTGGGCTTTGCTCCTGCGTTGTTGTCGTTACATACTATCCCCGATGCGCGGCATCGTGCTGCGTCCGTCAACCTTGCGCAGGCACGAGCAGAAGCACGGACATTTGGAGATGAGCGGCGTGCCGCGATTCGCGCCCGCGTCGCCGAGTTTGAGCGTAGCAAGGAGCACGAAGATTCTCCGTCATAGCACGCATGGAAAGTTTTTAGACTTGGCACACACACACAGCAGAATTAGATTATTGAATATGTACTGTAAACCTTTCTCCGTGCTGGTCTCATCGTTCCGCGAGATCCTTAGAACAGACGGTCCTGTCCCTGAGCTAGCCCGCCAAAATAGCACGTCAGCGCCTTGAGCTTGGGGCCCATCCACTCCTCTTCCACTTCGACCTGCTCCACCCCAGAAGTGACACTTTCATCATCCCCAACGCCAGGCAAAGACGCCGGTAAGAGAGCGGCGATGTCCTCGAGCGCAGTATTACGCGGCACATAAAACGCAACATTAGGCGTTAACAGCCGCGCAAGGCGGAAGAGTTCCGCCGCAGGTTCGGGCTGAGTCTGCGCGAGCGAGTACACGGGCGCGGCGAGGTACTCGGGACCGCCCCAGGGCGGACTGAGAAAGACGACATCGATCTTGCGCGCGGACGATGTACGAGGCGTGGTATGCAGCATGCGCGCGGCAAACGTCCGAAAGTCAGCGAGAATGAACTCGATGCGGGTCGCGAGGCCGTGTAGCGCGGCATTGTGGCGCGCGAGGGCGAGGCGTGTGGGGGACGTGTCGAGCGCGATGACTGTCAAGCAAACACAGAAGAAATGGTCAAAAGCGAAAAGGTGAGCATCGCAATGATAAATTACAAAAGGAACGGTGGCATCATACCGCGTTCGCAGGTCCGCGCAAAGGCGATCGCGTTGCCGCCGACGCCGCAGAACGCGTCGAGGACGACGTCGCAGCGACAACGTTCTGCTATCCGCGTCGCTATCGCCTCGGGCGTTACGCTGTACCACCCCTCCTCGTCCAACAAGCAGCCCTCGTCATATCTCGAAAAGTAGCGTGACCGCTGAGCAAAGTCTGCATGTGGTCAGACAAATACGCATCAGCCCGATGTTACACGCATGACAGTTTATCCACACATACATTTTTGAAGATGGGCGGGAACCTGGGCAGCGTCTGTGTAGAAGGGGACGAGCCCCGTCGCATCGTACGCTTCATTTCCAGGACCCAAGAGACCCGTCTTGCACTTCACAGCTGCTTGCCGTATCTCCAAGTCGATAGAGTCCGATTCGCGTTTTAAACGGGGCTTTGATGGTCCTGTCGAAGTGTCACTGGCAGTTGGTGAGAAACTGGGCTCATCAAATGCCTGAAGGAAGCGGGAGAGGCCAGACACATTTGTCTGACGCAACTTTTTGACCATTCAAGTCAGATTGCAAGAAAGTTGAAGAAATAAACGAAGTTGAGAAAAACAAAACAAAAAAGTTAGAAAATATGGCCAACGTGGGGATCGAACCCAAGACCTTCGCGTTATTAGCACGACGCTCTAACCAACTGAGCTAGTCGGCCATCATATTGAAATGACAATGCTTCACCCAAAAGTAGCCAACGAGAAGCTGACGTCTAATCAAATTGCTGCCAGTGTGATTCTTAACTCATGTCCTCCGAGTCTCTGCGGTGACCACACGTGGCTTCAATAATTATGGGGCTCTTCCACATTCACCAGTTGCTAGTCATCAGCCTTGTCAGCATGCAGAGCTTAGCAACTTTGCATGATCTGTCACAGTATGACCATGATCAGGCCACCTTCTCGCAGCTCCCAGGGTCAACGTCTGAGTCGTTACCCGTGTCCAATTCCACGCGTTCTTTTTGGATGCATGGTGCACCAGACGCAAATCCTCTTGCTCGTGTCGGTAGCACTGGGCCCCTCACCGCCAATGCGGATGTTTGCATCATCGGCTCAGGCATCACGGGAGTTTCCGTCGCATACCACCTTTCCAAACTGTTTGGAGATGATGCGACGTTGCAGGACGCGTTGAATATCGTTATTCTCGAGGCACGAGACTTCTGTTCGTCACTTTGCCACTCATTCTCTCCTGAACGTTGATTCCCACTTCCCGTGCAGGCTCTGGGGCAACAGGTACGTTTTCTCCCCTGAGAATCGCCGACCTTGATAGACTTTTCTGTTATGTTTAGGTCGAAATGGTGGCCACCTCACAGCGCACAACTTCATGGGTTTTGGAAGTGACGCCACGAAGTGGGGAATCTTTGATGCGGTCAGGGCCGTCCATATTGAAGAGCACGTTGTCGATGCGATTACCTCTCTCGTGAAGAACTCTGGACTGGAGAATGAGGTGGACCTAATCGAAGGAACGCGCACGGCTCTTTTCTTTACGAAGGAGGAGGAAGCGGCAGCCCATGATGAGTACGAGGCTGCGAAGGCAGCAGGTATTGACGTCTCTATCGCAGAATGGCTCACTGAGGGTGAAGTTGAAAAAGTACGTCGGCTATTTGCGTTATTATATACCCCTCGATGATGATTGGTTTTGCAGATATATGGAGCGCGATACCCAGCCGTCCGCATGCCAGGAAACACGATATGGCCTCTCAAACTTGTCACTCAAATATTCAAACTTGCACAGAACGCCTCATCGGCCATATCCTTGAAGCTACACACTCACACGCCCGTGACGGCCGTTAGACAATTACTCACCGATGCGCACCGGTGGCGGTTAGAGACGCTTCGCGGCCCCGTGACATGTACCCACGTCGTACACGCTACGAATGCGTATGCACCTGCTCTGCTTCCACAGCTCGGAGGACTTAGCGGCATCGTTCCGACGCGCGGGCAGGCTATTTCGATCCGTGCGGCTGTGCCCGCACGTGAGCTCTTACTGTCTGGCTTTACTGCCAACCACGGGACGGAGTACTGGTTTGTGCGTCCTGGCTCGGCGCCAGACGAGCAGCCGCTCATCATCCTCGGCGGTGCACGCCTCGCCGAGGGCAGCTCAAGGAATGCCACGACGGATGACTCTGTTCTGGACCCCGTCGTTGGAAGACGGCTCAGGGTAGTCCTTCCGGAGGTATTTCCCGGGAAATTCAAGAAGGGTACTGAGCCAGAGATGGAATGGGTGCGTCCTACAGCGCTTGCCAACAGTGTTGATCGTTCCTTGTGGGGGCTCATTGTTTGCCATCACAGACAGGCATCATGGGCTTTACCGAACAAGGCGATCCGTTTGTGCGTTTCTGTTATTCTTCCAGATCGTGCGATTTATCCGGCTTCCCTTGTCACAGGTTGGACCAGTGCTAGATAAATTCAAACTTGGAGGAGTACCATATGAAGGCCAGTACATCGCTGCCGGGTTCTCAGGTCATGGCATGCCGCGCGCCTTTGGCTGGTGCGTATGCTCTTTCCTACCCCACTTCCCCGCATGACCGGAGATCAGTGCAGAAATCGTGGCGCGCATGATCGTGTCGAAGATTACGGGCCGATTGTGGGAGCTACCGCCCTGGCTACCACTACATTATCTTACTACCTTGGATGATTCGGGGTAGCCCTGTAAGGTGGACCAGTCTTGGGCCACCTCGAAGTGCCACACTAGAAATGTGCTATGTGCTGGCCTCCTCCGCTGATTCCTTTAGAACCTGTCACTTCTGAGACTCGACCGTAATAAAGTTGATTGAAGTCAAGACGCATTTCATTGAGATATATCCGAGATGCCCTTTACATGCACCAAATCCGACTTTCTGGTCTCATCCAGCGGCTGTGGGAAGTTCGCGAGCAATAGATCCCGCCAACCTGGCCCACCTATTAGGAACGCTACACTCACCCCACTCGATCAGCCAGCCACAGCCAAACCGCGGCTACTTCCGTCTCCTCTACCAATCCGGGCCAGGTTGGCCTGGGCTGGTGGCTACTTTAACTCGAAGCTCCATGACGGACGCCACCGGCATTTCTGGGAAACCGATAAGATGTCTGACCTTCTTCCCATGAGAATTCCTTGCGGCCGAATTATACTGCTTCGGGCTTATGGCACCATCCATCTAGTGTAACGGCCAGTACTATCGTAGTACTGTACACATTGTCGATCGCCTTGTGCCGCGGGTAACCCGGTTCCTTGGCATAGTCATGAGGGGCTCGCTCTCGCGCTTCCTTAAACGGTTTGTGGTGGCTTCCTGCCCACGCCCGACAGAAGCCCGGACGTATCGGGTTTCAAATTTCGGGGCAATGGAACAAACGGTTCTAGTCCAATGCCGAATCGGATCGTAGGTCCCGGGGCATTTACACTGCTGCTTGAGCGTAGCGCTAGGAGGGGCGCCGAGGGCTTGGAGGGGTAAATTTCCAGGTACAGTACACGTATGGCATGTCCACCTTCACTTTTGTAGACAAACCTAGATGTACACAAATGAAAAAATAATAAAAGGTTGACTGGGCAGATCGTAAGATTCGGCATTCGACGAATCCACGAGACGCCGGCGACGTTCGTTGTTGAAACCCAAACTTCAAACCTTGTCGCAATCCACTACAGTACCCTTGAAGTCAGCATCGCTGGTGATTGCCAGCAAAAGCGGTGAAAAGGCCACCAAAGATGACGGTCATGAGTGTACGCCAGTTGGAGTGTCCAGCCAATTCCCATTCTGGCAAAAGGTTCGCGGCGCGGTTACGAGCCACATCCACTACCTCACTTCCCTCCTCTTTCTTCTCCTTATTGAGATCTTGGGTCAAGTTGACGTTGACCCAGTGTGTTGCGGAGAAGCGAAATCCCTTTTTACAGTATCCTTACGCACCACTGACGATTCAGACGGAGCCTGTCGCCGAGGGGGCGGTTTCTTCAGGGCGCCAATAGTAAGCGCTTAGCTTCGTTCTTCTTGTTCCAAACCATGTCCTACGCACACACCTCGGGCGGCGGTAACCCAGGCACACAAAAATGGGGGAGGGGTACGTAGATCTCCTTGTATCGCATCTCGGAACCGGCTCTCAGGCTCTCTCCCAGTTCTGATCGCGGGGGGGACCGACTGGTGCGTGCCCTTGCGGCGTCACGAGGCTGTGGCAAATGGCAATTTCAAGTATTGATGATGCTGAGGCAGGCCAAAGTTGGGTCGAAAAGAGCGTGGCGGGAGGACAGAAGATTCCGAGTACGTCGTATTTTCCGACATCCCACCTTATTACGCTTATCCTCTCCCCACTTCCAACCCTCCCCCCCTCTTTTTACAGTCATCCCGATCTACTCGAACCACACATCCTCCGGTCGCTGAGCAACGTAAAGGCTGTTAGTATCCATGCCTCGTGCGCTGGCTGTCACACGATTGTGCTTGACATTGAGGGCACGGCATGGCTATTCGGACGCAATCAACCTGCGGCGCTTGGGGTACCCGGAGTCGATGCCATATCGGAAAATGCCCCACGTCGACTACGGGCGACGGACCTTGGCGCACCTCCTGGCACTGTGTTTACGAACGCTGCTTGTGGGAGGAGCCATTCTGTTCTCGTCGGCAGTAATGGGCGTGTATGGACTGCAGGGCTAAACACCCTTGGCCAGGTGCGGACAACTTATCCGTCATAACCGTTGCAACACCTATTTACGCTGTTGTTCTGAAGTGTGGGCACCTGCCCTGTCCAGAAGTTAGCACATTCAAGCTCGTGAATGGACCTCTTCACCCTCAAACCGGCGAACAAGAACATGTCGTTGCCACTGCAGCTGGCATCACGTTCACGCTGTTTCTCACCGCGCGCGGAAAGAGCACGTGATGAGCGTTTTTTGTGTAATGTCTGAATCGGTAGCTTACCAGGTTACTTCACAGTATACGCATCTGGGAGTGGAGAGAAGGGCCAGCTCGGCAACGGGCGCACGGGGGAGCACATTGCGACGGGGAACAGGACAGCATTCGACATTGAAAGCGAGCCCAGTGAGATTTTTTCATGCAGAATCGGATGTTGCAAAGCATTCGGTCGCTCACGGTGTTTGTGCAGTCCCTGTCAGGGGTTTGGATGACAAGAAGATTGTACGGATTGCATGCGGGCAACAACATAGCATCGCACTAGATGAGGACGGGTATGCGCACAGGTTCAACTCGAGGAAGCATGGTACTCACGTCTCTCCCAACGCAGTATTGTATATGTTTGGGGGTACAACGGCTATTGTCGTCTGGGCCTTGGGAATCAAAAAGACGTTTTGACTCCTCAACTCGTTCCCCAGGTATGTCATGTTTTCACCCTGTCGCCGAGGGGTGGATTCTCATGTGATATCTGTAGTTTGCAGGGCCCCACAAAAACCTTCTTGGTTCGATGGTGGCTGCAGGCCCTTCAAATTCTGTAGTAATTGACCGGCAGGGCATGTACTATGCAGCAGGGAAGGTCAGGTTTCGATCTCGTTCTGCGGTTCACACGCACTGACTTTGCTCGTTATAGTGGAAAAACACGGGCGATGGTAGGTGCCTTCCGTGCGGCGCCATATTTCCTGTTGTTGATGATCCAAAGGCTCGGGTGGTCAACCATATTCAACTTTCCGGCTTATGCAAGATATCATGGGGTGTAAGATAAAACAGGCCTGCAGTGGTGGAGTCACGCATTTTGCTCTAGCGCCAGATGAAGAAGATGGGGAGATCATGACCATCGCGTGGGGTCAAAACGCAGCCAATGGCGAGCTCGGCCTCGGACCAGAGGAGCCAAAGAGCGCGACCAAGCCTACACGTAATCAGCCACTAATTGGCATTGACGTATTTGAGTTTGTCCTACTTCTCCCCGTCAGTCGGAGGAAGCCTTGCTGATGCGTGCGCAGTGTCACCGCGGGCCAGAATACGACATTTTTCCTCGTCTCGCCGAATGAGAAGTACTCTGATCTGCCGAGGCATCCCTTCGAACTTGACACGCCAGATGAGTGCATGGTATGCCGCAAAGACCACGGCGACCCACTCGCGTGCGATAAGGTATATCTAATCTCGGCTCCCCTTGCTCTCCCCTACCCTCGTCCCCGGTACTCACGTCTACGCGCAGTGTGATAAGCCTTATCACTACACGTGCCTCACCCCGCCCCTGGCGGCCATCCCAGACGGCGAGTGGTTCTGCCCGGAGTGCGTACGTCATCCAGGTGCGCCCATCGGCGACGCAGCAGCAGCAGGGATGGTAGCGTCATCGACAACGAATGCGCCCCCCATGGCGTTGTTGTCATCGCGGAAGAAAGCGTCTCGCTCCAATGCTACGCCGGAATACGATTCCGAGCCGATAGAGGGCGAGGGCGATGGTGGGAGTGAGGACGACGACGAAAATGATGACGATGACGGGGAAGAGGACTTTGACGATGACGATGACGAGGATGTTGGTCGGAAACGCAAGGCGCCGGCGAAGCGCCCAACAGGTTCGTCCCAGATCAAATATCTTTTAACTGTAGTTTTTTTTTTTACCTCGATTTCCACGGCGCCGCTGACCTTGGGACTATATTTTTTTGCGACTTTTGGCGCAGCGTCGAAGAGGAAAAAGTAGGCACCGATATAACAAGCAACAAACACAAGCACAAACAACGACTTTCACTCTCCTCCCCAGTCTTCCACCACCGTCATCCGCTCATCTATATACGCACCGTGGGCTGTTGATGGCACTCTGGGATGACAGAACCTCCTTCTCAACCTTTTTGATTAACGACCACTTCTACCAGCTTTTTCAGACATGTCAAAAATTGGGTTTCTTCCACCTTGAATTGTTGTTTTCCGTAGTCCGTGTGATTAGCGTACTTACAGTGCCTAAAGTTACTTTGGTTTATCCAGTATAATATATATTAAAATAAGCACAACTGAACGCGTGTGCGCGATCCAACGCGTCCAAAAAATTCAAGCTCACCTGTCCTCACAATTAAGCCAGAGAACGCGTTAACCATTAATTATCCCCATTATCCCCATTATTTCTCACGGGAAAAAATAATGAGTAAAATAATGGATGTTTGAAAGCGAGATCAATATCGGCTTCCAGCACGTAGTCCTAACTTGTGTAATTACTGGTCCTTGCCTTGTAAAAAAGTAAAGTGATAGTAGAGATGATATACACACAATAGAAAGCGTGCTCCTGAGCAGTGACAAATGAGTCACACCTCTCATGTGGTGAAATATATAACAGCGAGGACGATGCCAACGGACAGAGCGAGGATGAGGAACATCGCACCACCAACGAACAACAACACCTCCCACGGCGGGCCCTGATTCTGAGGGCCCGAGGTTGCGATCGTGCCGTTACCACCACGCCCGCGAATCTCCAGATGTCGCTTCTCCTCGTGTGCACGCTTGTCTGTCTCGGCGTCCGCAATCGCGACGCGTGAGCGCGCATCGGCGGGGTTGAAAGAGAGACCTGCGGATGAGGACGTTGGAGGGGAGACGCGGACAAAGGAGGGGTAGTTATGCTCGGCCCAGTGCTCGATCTTTGCACATGCGACGGAAATGCGGAGAAAGTTTGGGTCGGAGGGGGACGCCTTGGCGTGGATTGAACGCGCATAGTGTTTGAAGATGAGAGCGCACTCGCGCGGGTTTGTTGAACGCATGATAAGCTGAGCACAAAAGTCAGGCATGGTAAAATTTAAAAGAGAAGAAAAGACACGAACCTCGGCCGCCTTGGCTTTCCGGATTTTGATGTTACGCTGGAACATCTCCGAGTTCATAAAGCAGAGATCGAGAGTGGCGATCGCCATCGTGGCGGGAATCGCAGCAAAGTTGAAGACAGACTGGTTTTTTAACAGGCGCAGGTAGTCGAGGGCATCGCAGGCGTGACGCAGCGCGTCGAGGATCATCGCGCTCTGAACCCAATTTGCACGCTGTGGCTCCTTGAGCAGTTGGAGGATGCATGTTGCGGGCGTCTGACCATCTTGACCAAACTCGGCAGAACCCCATATCTCACGGGGCCAGAAGAAGCGCTGCTGCTCTGCATCTTCACGAAAGTCGCGGATGATATTCGTCTTTTGGAGAAAGGTGCCCAGCGAGTTGGACAGCTCGAGTTGGTGGGCGATTGATGGTGACTCTTTGCCTGTCGCGGAGAAAAGGCGTGAGAGGCCCTCGCCGACAAGGCCGGCGACGTAATGGCAGTAGAGGTCATATTCTTTGATTGTGTCAAGTGCGAGGGGTTCGGAGGAGAGTGCGGCACGATGGACAAAGTCGGCCATTCCTGTCTCCATCTTTTGACAAATGTCGAGGATCGTATCGCGACATCTACAAAACAAGGATGTCAGCTCTTGATCCTACGAAATCTGGGTTTGTGAACATACACGGGCTCAAGGCGGAGTAGCTCCTCGACGACGACATGGTACTCGACGAGAACGGTGCGATCCTTTTCCTTGGGACCATTGCCATTGAAATTCCAGCCGGGAGTGACGGACTTTTCGTGGAAGGAACGGAGGAGGGGTTGTTTGATATCGTCCGGGATGGTCATGTCATCCTCGATTGTGTCAAGGCCACGGAGCACGATATAGAATAAGCATATCTAAGACCTAGGTTAGCGCCTAATATGACAATATGTGCACAGGATCAAGGCGAGCGGGTTTAGACCAGAACATGAAGTAAGCGAGCGGATAGAAGTCTTTGTTGGACCCGAGCATAGAAAGAGGGGGAGAGGGACTCACCACTCGGGCGAGGTCGCCATCGAGCTCCTTTATGACGGCGGCAAAGCTCCGGCTGGTAAGATCGAGCAACTGCCAACACCTGCGCATTGTCGGTCTGTCCCAGCCTGAGGTTGGGTGTTCCTCCTTTTTTGTGATATCGCGGGTTGGTTCATAATAGTTCCAGAACTGCAAGAGGATGCGAAACTCGTTTGGGTGGGTGAGGGCGAGGGAGAGGATTTCTAGTGCGCCCATGATAGATAGAATGAAGGGGGTATCTGTGCTGTATAAAGTAAAAGAGAGAGTGAAGACGATGGTGAGATGGTGAGGTCGTACCACTTTTGACTCTGATTTAATTCATCTCGTTCGACATCGCCTCACCTCATTTTCCGCACATCCCATCCCGAACACAACGGGTCTGCCACATCCGCACAGCGTAGCATAATGTAATATTACCCCGCTGTCGCTTCCATGCCCGGAATTAGGCACTCCCACTCAAGGGAGGACAGGACGAGTAACTTAATAAAAAGGCACAATCAAAGTCGAGGCTCTGGGTCCATTGCCCTGCCATTTCGTTTTTATATCTTAAACACTCAGGCATGACATGATGGTGCTATGAAACGAGGAGTGATGGTACACCGTGTAATGAACCGAGAGAGACGACGGAAGCGGACTAGTGGACGTGGTCACCGTCCGAGAAAGTAAAGTAAACACGTCAGTCAACAAGCCACCCGCATTCATTGCTGCCCTCTCCTCTCTCCATCTTTTCCCTTCTACTCCCGTTTAATCCTTAATCGCACATCCCTGCCTAGCGCGGGGCTCATAATCAACGATGAGGGCGCGCATCCTCGCCACCCTCCTCTTATTGCCGGCCCTCTTCGTCCAAGCACAAAATCTGCCCGAAGCCAAGGTCAACTACTTCCAAAATCTCCCCGCGAGGCTATATTTCTTTGATGATGCTACCGTACGTGGCCATATATCCAACAACAGACACATCTATCAACGTCGTTTCCCCCCCTAGAACGTTGCATACCATGACATCGTACAGGGCGACCTCTACATGTCCACTGACGAGGGCAAAAATTGGCAACGCGCAGAGGACATACCCCAAGGAGAGACGGCCATGTTCATAGAGCATCCGTTTGACAATCGTTTGGTGAGCATCATCTATTCAGTTCTATTCGTCACACCGCAATGGTACCCCTGGATATTGGCTCCCTTGGTCATGGCCTTCTCGATTGTAACCGTATCGGTTTCCGCTACGGTTCCGACAAAAAACCCCGCGCTATCATGTTTCACGGTGACCGCAAGCTTAGGCCACCACCAATCGTTCCCCCAAGCTCGATCGGCTTTATGTCCAGTAGTAGATTGGTCCCCCTGGCAGGAGATTCGCCTCTACTCCGATCCCTGCGTGTACGCGTCCAAGTCTGATACTAATTCCTCTTTCTTGCGTAGGCATTCGTGCTCACTCGCGGAACGACGCACTACCGGACAGAGGACCGTGGCCAAACATGGCGTTCATTCCAGATGCCCATACCGCCGGCTTATGTCGCCCGCCCATTGTCGTTCCATTCGGATCCAGCAAAATATGGTTATATAATATATCAGGGTACCAAGTGTGAGCGTGAGGGTGGTTGGTCCTCAATATGCCACGACGAGGTGTGCCTCACCTGCCCCTTTGACCATCCCTTTTTCCTGACAACGCGGACAGACGTACTATACCAAGGAGGCGTTCTCAGATCAACCGCAATTGCTTCTCTCTGAGACTTCGCAATGCACCTTTGCCCATAGTTCAAAGGATTTCAAGCACGACGCACACACCGATTTAATCTACTGCGTTGCTTTTGATTCGACTTCCTCCACAGGCTATCATTCTATCTCCTCGTCTCGCCTTTACTCCTCTACCGACTTCTTCAATGACGAGAAACGCTTAGAGGACCTGGGCATTGGTCGCGGCGCACGGGGTGTAATTGCTTTTGCCGTCGTGTCCAAATTTGGTGTTGTCGCGCTGAAGGATCTGAGTGAAGGCGCAGGCAGTGAGATGCTCCTCTACGTCACCGTGGACACACGTGCTTGGGCCAAGGCACAGTTTCCGCACGCGACCAACGCGCGCCTCCGCGAAAATGCATATACGATCGTCGAGAGTACCACTCACTCGCTTGCGGTCGATGTCGTGTTGAACGATTCAGGTGCAGTGGGTACGCTGTTCGTGAGCAACTCGAATGGTACATTCTTCGTCGAGAGTTTGAAAGACACAAATCGGAACGAGGCGGGCTATATCGACTATGAGACGTTGTATGGAATCGACGGCGTCGGATTGGCAAATATTGTCGCCAATGCGCAGGACGTGGAGGGTCGCGGTTCCTCGAAACAGCTCAAGACGTTCATTACGTTCGACGATGGTCCGCAGCCTTTTTTCAACGAGTTAAGCACGTTTGCTGATATTTACTTGCAGGAAGTTCCTGGTCCCAGCTTCGTCCGCCGGCAGAGGACGACGAAGGTCACCGAATCAGTTGCAACCCTTCCGACACAGAAAACTGCGCCCTTCACCTGCATTCCGTCACCATTCCACATAACTTTGGGCGTATATTTTCCTCCCCTGCTCCCGGGTTCGTGATGGGCGTCGGCTCGATTGGACCCACCCTCCGCCCGTACGAAGAGTCCGATACTTTCCTGAGCACCGACGCTGGCGTGACATGGGCGTTGGTCCGCCGCGAGCCCCACAAATACGAGTTTGGCGACCAAGGCGGCATCGTCGTCGCCGTTAATGATGAGGAAACGGTCGACTTTGTGAGTTATTCGACTGACCTTGGCAAGACATGGTGCGTGTTCACTTCCTACCCCCTTCCATGCGACTGGCCGATCGATCTGAACTTTCCCATATAGGAAATCCCTGGAGCTCGGGGTCAAGATCCGCGCACGCGCGCTTTCGACGGTCCAAGATTCGACTTCCCAGAAGTTCGTTCTCCTAGGCCAGCTCTCGCGGCAGGACTCGACATCCGGGGGAAACTTTGCTGCTATCTTCCTCGATTTTGCGCCTATGGACAGGCGCAAATGCGGTGAGGCTGACTTTGAGACGTGGTACGCGCGCTCGGTGAAGAACAAGGAGTGTCTGATGGGGCACAAGGTATGCACACTTCTCGTCGAGGCGTATATATGCACTGATGAGCATGGGGTAGCAATGGTACAAGCGCCGCAAGTCTGGCTCGGACTGTTACGTTGGTGACAAGTTCTCGGACCCTGTGGTACACGAGGAGAACTGCCCATGTGAGGACGACGACTATGAGTGGTGCGTTGTATCGGGCTACCACTTAATATTTTCTAACCCTACTACCTATTCGTCAATGCCATTGCCGACAGCGATTATAATTATGTTCGCCACAATGATCAGTGTGTTCCGGTTGGCCCAGAGCCGATACCCGCCGGTGTTTGTCGGGACCCCGACCAGACGTATATGGGTTCATCTGGCTACCGCCTCATTCCGGGAAATACCTGTGACCGGAATAACGGAGTCCAGAAGGATAAGTCTGTCGAAAAGAAGTGTTCTCAAGGTAAATCGTGCCTTACTCGGCGGCTATGGGGCGTGATACTCATGCTTGAATACTTCTAGCACAACCCGAGGAGGGGAATGTTATCCATCAAACTGTGAGCAAATGCCATCGCCATTGCGTCCACAGCAGATACTGATATGGCTTGGACGACAGTTCGAATTCCCAGCGCCGATTGTGCAACAGGCGTACTTCAAGGAGTCTACAACCGTCCTCGTCCGTCTTCAAGACGCGTCTGTCTGGCAGTCCAGCAACGAAGGTTACACATGGAATCGCCTCTTTCCAGAGGAGACATTCTTGGCATTCTATCATCACTCTTTCACGCCCGATCGTGCCTACCTCATCACCAACACTGGCAAGTTTTACTACACAACAGACACCGGCCGCTCGTGGTACCATCTCACTGCACCAGGCCCACCAAACACATTTGGCGCCCAAGTGCTACAGTTCCATCCTGACCGCTCTGACTGGATCATCTGGACGGGCGACGAGGGTTGCTCGGGTGGTGGCGGGTCTGAATGCCACGCTGAAGCGCACTTCTCACGGGACAACGGGCGGAAGTGGACCCTGGTAGAGAAATATGTACGCAACTGCGCTTGGGCACGTGACAAGAAGCTTCTCGTAGACCCGTCTCAGATTTTGTGCGAGTCATTCCGCGACAAGGAAGGCTCGCAGCGTTTCTTCCAGCCGGCCACCAACCCGATGCAGCTCGTAAGCGGGCGTGAATTTTTCACAAAGAAGGAAAAGATATTCGATACGATCGTTGGTTTTGCCAAGTTCTCCGAGTACCTCATCGTTGCCGAGGTCCGTCCAGTTGCTCTTTCCTGGATCGTATGGGGGCTGATAAGAACAATGACGATGTGCAACGCAGTATCTGCCTGCAGAGCGCTCGCTTGACTTACAGGTCTCTCTGGACGGTCACACCTTTGCCACTGGCCAGTTCCCCCCCTCAATGCGCCCGGAACAACATGTGAGCTTTTCATGTTCCTCCGTTTGCATTTTGATAACCATCCTTTAATGAAAAGGCGTACACCATACTCGAATCAAGCACTGATTCCGTTTTCCTGCACATCACGACGTCCGAGCCGCCACGACCGTACTGGGGCGACCTCCTCAAGTCGAACTGGAATGGCACGTACTTCGGCTCGTCCGTCCAGAACGTGAACCGCGATGAGCGCGGGTTTGTCGATTTCGAGAAGATGATCGGACTGGATGGTATCGCGATTGTCAATGTGGTTTCCAACCCTGAGGCTGCGGCCGTCACGGGCACCAAGGAGCTGCAAACGCGCATCACTCATAACGACGGCGGGAAGTGGAAGCCCTTGATACCTCCCAAGTACGACTCGCATGGTCAATCATACGACTGTGATAGTGCGGTATGCGTCTCTCGACCTCGTTTCATCGAACCGTTTGGTGACATTGGACTCAGGCCTGCTCGCTTCATGTGCACGGATACACAGAGCGATTCGACCCTCGCGCGACGTTCAGCAGCCCTTCCGTGGTTGGATTGATCATGGCCGTAGGGAATGTGGGCGAGAAACTTGCCCCATACGTGGAGAGTGACACGTTCCTGAGCAGAGATGCAGGCTTCACATGGGAAGAGGTTCATAAAGAAGCGCATCTCTGGGAGTTCGGTGATTCGGGGTCCATTCTCGTCATGATAAATGACGAGCAGCCCACCGATCACGTACTGTTCACCACCGACGAGGGCCTCAATTGGCGCGAGTACAAATTCACGAACGAAAAGGTTCGAGTGCGTTCCATCGTGACCGTTCCATCGGACACGAGCAGGCGGTTCATCCTATTTGGGAGCTATGCACGTTCGCCCGCGTCGGTTGCGGTGCACCTCGACTTTACAGCTCTCACAAGTCTGCATTGTGCGTGCCTGGCTTCGTTTTCCCACGGTAGTGGGTGTATTGACCAGTTCATGTCAGGCAAACTGGATATCGAAGACCCTGGGCATGACGACTTCGAGCTGTGGAGCCCAAGCGAAGAACGTGCTGAACGCTGCCTTTTCGGCCGCCAGGTAAACCAATCCCACGTCTTCCCATCCCGCAACTTTGGTGATCCACATTTTTATCGCAGACTTTGTACCATCGTCGAAGGCGCGATCGTAATTGTGTCGTAGGGGACCAACCAAAAGCAAAGGAAACCATTGTCAAGCACTGCGCTTGCACACCGTCTGATTTCGAGTGGTGAGCGTTTTGTGTAATCTAACTCCTTCGAAATATGGATGCTTATGACATGCCAGTGAATTCAATTATGTGCGAAACACGGATGGCGAGTGCGTGCTCGTTGAGGGTACGCAGCCATTGCCCGATGACGACTCGTGTCGGGGCGGCGCGCAATACTGGTACGAACGTACGCCCTACCAGCGCATTCCGCACTCGTCCTGCGAGGACGGCGAGCGACCGGACCGCGGGCGGCGGCACCTCTGCCCGGGCGTGTCGGGGCATGGATTTTTCTTCTGGGTCTTCGTGCTCATTGTCCCGTTCGCGTTCACCGCGCTCGTCGCGACGTGGTACTACAAACGATCCGGGCTCGCGACGGGTACGATTCGCTTGCCTGGCGATGGGCGACCCAGGTTCGGCGCGTCGGACGCGGGGGTCGTCGAGACGCTCGCGAGTGTACCGTGGTTTGTCATTGGCACCGCCAACGTCGCGTTCGAGGTGGTCGCCGAGTGGGTTCGCGACGCAACGTTTTCGTTGAGGTCACGGAGGGGATATCGGGACGTGCCCGTCGACGAAGATGCGCAGATCCTCCGGTTTGCAGACGAGGAAGAGTCGTGACGACAGCTTTTTTTTTTTGGTGGCTTTGTGACTCGTGCTACATGTACAGTCTTTTGATTTTTCTTTTTTTATTTATTATCTCTTCCGTTTTTTACCGTCCTACAAAGATCGCATGTCTGCTTTCCCGTCTTCTCCACAATCGAGCTGCTCTGCAACAAGGAGAGTGTTTGTGGTAATTTGTCATGTCACGGGGTTGAAAGACGCTCTGCTAAATCGGAAATCAATTTACATACATATTGCAATTATCCATTGCCGCGTCTCGGCCACCTCACTCGAAATCTCGTCTTGTGCCCAGGACACCAATGCTTCGGGCTTAGTGGCCATGGCTCTCACAGCCTTTGCTAGCAGGTTCGACGCCAGCAGAAGGCTGGGCTTACCTGGTCATTGGGAAGTGTAGGATGGTGGGTTCGACGATGGATCACTGGCAAACTTGAGGTCAGTGCGGAGGAGCTGAAGGGTTCACCAAAGCGAAAGAGTAGCACAAGGGAATAGCGCGGGCACATGGGTGAAGGGAGTTGGAATTTGACCAAGAGATGAGTAGTGGAACGCGTTGCATACCCGTTGCGAGACAAAACAGTTTAGAGGACCGACCTCTGCAAGAATGCCCATCTGTGCGGAAGGGTCAGCTTCGCGCACGACCTTGGTAGAACAGCAGGCAAAAGGGGAAGGAAAGAGGGACAATAAAGAACGACGATTCACGCACTCGTGTCACGTTGTGGACGACACCGTCGACGACCTTGCCCTTGAAAGGCTTGAACATGATCGCACGATAGCGCGTGATGAACTCGGCCTGGCCGTTGCCCGAGATGACCATGCCTTTGACGATGTCGGAGATGGAGAGGACGGCGATGACGAAGCCGAACTGGCATCCGAGTAGAGCTTCGACTCAAGGTACCGCTGCATGCGCAGACCGAAGGACAGGTGCAGCATGATCGTGTGTCAGCTCTTGCTGTAAAGAGTGGAGGATTTATTAAGTGTGTGTGCTAACGCGAAGGAGAGGTGTGTGTTATGATGAAGAGCATCGTCCGGGTTTGTTCGCTCATGACATCGTCGTCCTGGCTAGTGAGTTAAGGTACAGAGAGAAACACCCGGCCCGAGTCTCCCGACGCGCGACGTCACTCTTGAGCGCTGCTCTGGTTTCTGTCCTCACTCGCGTGTTACTGTCGATGCTTCAAGGTCTCACATCAAGAACAGCAAGGCGCAACAGCATCTATCAAAAGTTACACTCGCACCCGAATCGAAACCACCATCTCACACGCGGCAATGCTCCCTTCCTCAGTCGTCCAGTGCTAGTTCCTGGCGGGTATAGCTACGGCTATGTGCCGCGCGTTCTGTCCGTCCGCCATTATGCGCAGCAGACGCCGCCTGGCGGGTACGGGCGTAGTGGAGGGTTGCCGGGATTCAACTTTCCCATGCAACAGCAGTATGCGAAAGGAGGCGCCCTTGAAGAATTTGTGCGTGCCATCGCTGAGCCCGTTTTGGGGTGTTGCCTTCAACTTTTTTACGCCGTGTGTGTTGCCGTACCAGTAGAGTATCGACTTGACCGAGTTGGCGAAGACGGGAAAGCTCGATCCCGTGATCGGAAGAGACGAAGGAAAGTGGTTCTGTCCCCGGCTTGTGTATCGCTGATTCGCTGGGCTAATCGGCGCGCACAGAGATCCGGCGTACTATTCAAAGTATGCGATTCTTAAAATAATACTGTCCGCTTTGGTCACCGCCTGACCTGGTTTTCGCCAGTTCTATCCCGGAGAACAAAGTCGAATCCTGTAGTGTGTACTTGCAACGGTTCCTTATTGACCGTACGTTGAAGGGATACTTGTGCTGCAGCTCATTGGGCCTCCGGGCGTAGGCAAGACGGCTATTTTAGAGGGGCTTGCAAGCAGGATTGTTGCAAAGGAAGTTCCAGAGGTAAACCTCACGAACGTGAAGTCGGATCGTCGTGCTGACTCTTGTTATAGTCCCTACACAACAAGCGCGTTCTCTCGATTGATCTTTCAGCCATCATGGCCGGTTCTGGCATTCGGGGCCAGTTCGAGGAGAAGTTCAAGGCCCTTATCCGTGATATTGAAGACGAGGTCTGACGTCCGCCCTTGTATATCCATGTTGGATTCCTGACCTCGTTTAAGGCTGGCGGTGTTATCTGTTTCATTGACGAAGTCCGTACGTAATTTTGATCTAACCCCTGCTCATTCAACGAATCTTTCTGTTCATTGTAATGCTTAGACACGCTCTTCAATTTGGGAAAGGCCGAGGGTAGCATTGATGGTGGTCAAATGATCAAACCCGCCTTGGCTCGAGGATTGCAACTTGTCGGCGCTACGACACGTACGTGCCTTATGGCGTCATTCTCCAGGCGATGCACCGACTGGGTGTCTTGACAGCGGATGAGTACAGAAAGACCATCAGTAAGGACGCGGCTCTCGAGCGTCGCTTCCAACCCGTGACAATTGATGAGCCTACCGTTGAATCCACCATCTCGATCCTACGTGGGCTCAAATCCCGCTACGAGGTCTGTTCTGCCCTCGTCCTCGACGCTCATACTGTATATCCATATGTCACATCATCGATACAGGTCCATCACGGAGTTGAAATTTCTGATGGCGCGCTAGTCACTGGTCTGTTTCCCTCACGTCAACGCCGGTGGTCCCCAAGTTGACCACTTCTTCAGCCGCTGTATACGCCGCTCGTTACATATCCGATCGCTTCCTGCCCGACAAAGCGATCGACCTTGTCGATGAGGCCGCGTCCTCGCTGCGCCTTGCTCAGGAATCAAAGCCTGATGCGCTCGAGCAACTTGATCACGCCGTCATGACGATGCAGATTGAGCTCACGAGCCTTCGAAATGAATCGGATCCTCTCAGCACAGAGCGGCGTGACGCACTAGAGCAAGCCCTGGAACGGACTCGAAAGGAGGCCGCTGCGCTCGAGGAACGATGGCAAGCTGGCACGTGACTCTCCCCCAATGAACCACAGCTACAATCATACCTAATATATGGACAGAGCGCGAGCGGCTGCAACGCAACAAAGAGCGCAAGTGCCGTCTCGAAGAGGCCAAGCATGAGCTTGAGGTTGCACAACGCAAGGGTGATTACGAGGCCGCGTCGCGCCTGCGCTACGCCACAATTCCCGATCTCGAGCGCGAGATCCCCGCAGAGGGCAATGACAACGGTGCTATGCTCAGCGAGCGCGTTACGTCGGGTGATATCGCCCGCGTGGTAGCGCGCGCGACGGGCATCCCCGTGCAGAGCCTTCTGAAAGGCGAACGGGAGCGGCTTGTCCATGTACTGTTCTCTCCTCACCCGAGTTGTTTACGACGGCACATGTCGGTGATGGCTGACTACGTATTTGACAGATGGAAGACGCGTTGAAGGCCCGCGTCGTTGGACAAGACCACGTGGTATGCGCCGTCAGCGATGCAGTGCGTATTTCGAGGGCTGGCTTGCAGGCGCCTACACGGCCTGTGGCCTCATTTTTGTTCCTAGGCCCGACGGGGGTTGGCAAAGTGCGCAACAGTAGTTACAGTGCTTTTGTCCATTACTGACTGAGATTTACTAGACCGAGCTCAGCAAAGCGCTCGCCGGGTTCTTATTCAATGACGAACAAAGGGCGCTGTGAGTCCTTTGAGATTCTTTCTTTCCTTTTGCATCGTACTCATTTAAATCGCAGCATCAATATCAACATGTCAGAAGTAAGAGCTTCTAGGCTTGATCTGCTAAGATGTCGCTGACGTTCACAGTACCATGATCGCCACACCATGTCACGCTTGATTGGAGCAGCTCCAGGATATGTTGGCTTTGAAGAAGGGGGTACGTGTGTTGGTATTTATCGACAGGCCTTCGATTCATGCTCAATCATAGGTCAATTGACTGAGGCTGTTCGACGGAAACCCTACGGTGCGATATCTGTGATGGTGTGGCTACGGCCTTTCTCACACGCCTTCTAGCTGTTGTTCTCCTGGATGAGCTAGAAAAGGCCCACAAGGTGCTGAACGTGTCCATTCCCAGGAAATTGATTTAGATAAATGAACTTCCTTTTGTAGGATGTTACTATGATACTCCTTCAAATTCTCGATGAGGGCACCATAACAGATAGTCAAGGTAGAAAAGTTGACTTCAGGGTGCGTTTCTATCCCAATCCCTGATCTGACATGCCTTTACTCCTTCACGTACAGAACACCATCATTTGCCTCACGAGCAACATTGGTGCGCTTTGTTTTGTCACCCCGAGTTCTTTACTTATAATCTCGCCATTAGGTAGCGACATCCTTGCGCATCCTACAGCTTCAGACAGCTTCGGGGCTGTCACACCCGAGGCGCGCGCAGAAGTGCTGGAACGCGTCACCGAGCAGTTCCCCCCGGAACTACTGAATCGCCTCGACTCGATGCTTGTCTTCAATCGGCTCTCTCGTGCGTCCATCCTACGCGTTGTCGACCTCCGCATCAACGACGTTGCCACACGTCTTGCGCAGCGGCGCATCAAACTCGACGTCGACGACGTAGCACGTACGTGGCTGGCACAGAAGGGTTTCTCGGACGTATATGGCGCGCGTGCGATTGCGCGCGTTGTGCGCACAGAGGTGTTGTTCCCGCTCGCACAGAAGCTGCTTGTTGGCACGATACGGTAAGCTATATTGCCCTTGTATGTGCGCGCGCGCGTTTTGGGCTGACGTGCAACTCTCCACCCCCCGTTTTTTCCCCTCAGTGATGGGGACACTGTGGAGATACGCTTGGATGCAGATGGGAAGACCCTACACATTCGTGATAACCACTGCGCGGACGAGCGCGTCGACATATCTTCCGCCCAAGACGGCCAGTAGTTCGGTCGGAATCGCAAGCACAAGTTCGGTCGACCCCTCACTCATAGCTATTGTATATGTACCTCTAGAGTCATCCCCACTCAGCACTCTGTATCATGGACACGACAAAGACGCCTTGATCTGTTATTCCAAAAACATTGCTAGTAATTTTATCGCATAATACGAGAATGTAACTAGTGGACCAAGTAGTATGGGGTGGATTGATGATGTAACAGTTCGTGCACTCTCGGAGCTGTCGGTCCGGCTCCGACCTCTGACGCTCTACCTGTAATGTGACTATTTTGCATCATGATCGATCCACCCCATAGGTGACCCACTAGTCTGCTCTGACACCCCTTGTTTCAGTGGATGTCTTACTCAGTAGGTGTCGGGTGCATGAAACCATAGTAGTATCAAACTGGAGCTCAGCCAGTCCGAAATGGTTCCGAGACACTATATAAGCTGTGACCGTTTAACGTTTACCTCCTACTGGCAACAGTCCAGTTTGAATCCCTACAGAGATTATACCTCGACAAAGGCTACCACAATGTTGCTCATCGGCTCGGACGAAGATCTTAAAGTTACCTATCATCACGAGTAAGTCGAACACATTCCTATGCCATGCGCCCTCATTTCTCCATGCTGAGACCCACCGAAGTATCTATCCCTCTATCGATCCCAAGGCCCATTACGACGCACAGACGTTCTCAGGCAAGGTCGTGCTGATCACTGGTGCATCTCGCGGCATCGGTGAAGAGATTGCGATGCAATACGCCCGCGCTGGTGCCAACCTCACACGGCGGCTCGCAGGAAAGCAGGACTCGACGCGACACGAGAGGCGATCCTCTGCGAGTGCCCCTCTGCACAGGTCCTCGTCTTCCCTGCTGAGGTGCAGGACGCGGCAAAGGCAGAAGAAGCGGTCGCCACCACTGTAAGGCATTTTGGCCGCCTAGACATCCTCGTAGCAAATGCAGGTTCTCTCCGCCAAATGGATCGACGTGCGTTGTCCCTACAAGTAGTACCGTGACCAGGGCCATTCAAGCTGATCTGTGCCGTTCTTAGCTTTGCATCTAAGGATGCGAAGGGATGGTGGGATGTTCTCGAGGTCAATATTCGTGGCCCATTTAACTTCATCCAGTAAGGGCGTCTCATACGTTGGCTGTCGTGCTCCACCCTCACCTACTATCGCCTAGCTCCTCTGTTCCTGGATTACTGAAAACAAAAGGCTAAGTGGTCATCATTACGAGCGCAGCACAAGTCCGAATCCCAAATATGAGCGAGTATTGCATATCCAAGCATGCTATCAGCCGCCTCGTGGAGTTTATTGCCATCGGTAATCCATATTTTTGCATCGCGATCACCCATCAGCAGTACTCAATGGCAATTCGTTATCGCTTCGCAGGGTATCCTGACCTGAAGGCCTTCTCCGTTCGCCCTGGAACTATCAAGACTGCATTGTATGATGAATTTGGTGGGGGGCGAAGCCAATTTTCCCCTTTCCTCCACTGTTGGGTTATCCGCAGCGACAGTGCTGTACTTGACGACAGGCAAGGCCGACTACCTGCATCAGCAAGATGACATCCTGCTGGACAACTGGAAATGCTAGGGTTACTAGGAATCCAACCCTAGTTGACCTAGTCTACATTTCCAGTGATTCCAGCCACTCTAGTTCAGTTTAATGTCATCATAACACGATCTAGCTCCAGTTCTCCCAGAAACAAGGAAATTTGCTAGAACCAATAAAACTTCCTAGAACTGATATGATTTCCCAGAACAGACAAATTTCCTAGAACTAATGAGAATTTCCTACTGTTCTAGTTC
>Ga0307510_10001942_pt1 | contig 23257 bp, 23 predicted proteins | sample 12_EM_MG_FD_207224 | JGI IMG/M metagenome (GOLD analysis project Ga0307510, IMG submission 207224) | Populus trichocarpa ectomycorrhiza microbial communities from riparian zone in the Pacific Northwest, United States - 12_EM | ecosystem: Host-associated > Plants > Roots > Unclassified | place...
AATAAATATTTTCTATTTATACAAAATATAAAATGAAAATTATAGATGAATTAAAATAATCTCTTTAAGAACTAAATGTATACAGAATAACTAAAAAATTAAAGCAGCTAAATAAACAAAATAAAAAAGAGAATGGATATTAATTTAAATTTAAATTAAAAAAATTATTTTGAAAAAAAAACATGAAAAAAAAACTAATTTAAAAAAAATCAGATATTGTTGGGCCTAGCCAGTTATGCCAACAAGTTTGGGCCCTTTTTAAAAAAAAAAAATGGGACAGGCTACATATTAGAAAAAAAAAAAAAGTAGAAGACAACTTGTCATCTGTTTTTGTAAAACCTGCCATAAATTTTTATTTATCGTGATGGTTACAGTAGTTGTAATAAAATCCTGGCCAAAATTTTATCTGGCGAGAGTTTTTTCAGTTTTCAGTTTTTTTCAATTTTCAGTTTTTTTTTTTCCGGTCAAACCTAAAAACTTCTGATGTTGTGAAACTGTGCAAGTAGTTATATAGAATGTGCACAGAAAAAGAGGGAGAAATGGTCACTTAGATACATCAAGAAAGAAATCAAATTATTTCTAATCAAATGGAACATAAAGTAATCACTAGCAATTTCTTTCCCCTTTGACTCGAATAAATTACCATGAATAATATTCGTGTGACAGAAGAAGATTTTGCAGGGAGCCTGATCTTATCAAAAACATCATTTTCCCTGATAGGATCCAATACAAACAAAACCAAATTAAGAATTACAAAATCAACAAGAAAGAATTAGAATTGAATGGCAAGGTTTTCTAATCTCAAATGATTAACAAGTTCCTGGAATTAGCTACCCTTGTATGCTTAATTTATCCTACATAAACGTTTAGACTTTCCCATCATGTTCATCGGACTCTGACAAATTACTTTGTTTTTGTGGTCTGCTTGTAGGTAGCGAGAGGCTCCAGCGCTCCTTACCTCCAGGCTTAGATGAGGCGTTGCCATACCAAACCATCCCAACTACGGCTATGATCATGCCCAGAACCACATGTAGATTAAGACCATCTTTTCCAAAGAAAAAGAATCCCATGATCAGCACAAGGATCGTCTTCATATGACCAAGTACTTGAAAGGACACAGCTGTGAATCTGCCAATGCAGATGAACTGGCTTAAGTTGGTCCCTACCGCAATGGTGCATGATATAACAATAAACATCTGCAGAAACCAAGATTCAGAGAAAATGTGAGATGGGATTCTGTAAACTCGGGTAAGAAAATCATGCTCAAACACACAAACAAAAGTAGTTAAAGAAAGTAAGAAAAAATTGCCCTCGGCCTTTTATAAGAAAATAAAAGGCATTCATGTACAACAACATTATGCAAAGCAATACTGCTATGTAAAATGGAATAGCAAACACACGAGTTAATGCAAACAGGAACCATAACAAATAAGCAGCAACATAACTTGTATGCGAGATTAAAGTCATCGTCAGACTTGATTGCAGAAAATGGAGCCGTGAAACTAATATTATACTTTTTAAGAGCACGGCCACACTAGAAATTTTTCACAGCACAGACCAGGGTTGCTTTTTCCTCACTGTTTAACTTTTCTTGTTAAGAAAATGCATCCAGTTAGCTTTTAAGTACTAATCACATATATATTAAACTGCATCGAGGACTTCATAGTTTTCTGCCCTTTCCAATTGGCTGCCTCAATTGTAAATCCCAACATAGCCAAATCATTCCACCTTGTGTGCCGATGTTCAAATTGGAGTGCAGAAGGCAAGAACTTATTCAAGTGCAAATGTAAACATAGGCAACCGTATAAACACATCTGGAGATCACAATGACAAGCCATGTGTCCACAGCTATGCAGACAACTAGAAGTGCAGATGCATCTATAAGGCATGTTCATGCGATCCCTAAGCAAACATATGGTACAAAAATCTCAGCTACTCTACAGCGTGCATAATAATATGCAAGAATGGCAGGTGTATCCAGATTATAGCAAAATCATGAAGATGATTATTGAAAAAACATAAGTCAAATTTTGTTGGCTATCTTACCACAGAGACAGCACTATAGTCATAGGTATCAATTCTTTTGTTTGTCAACCAGTAGTCCAAAAAGGGGCCTAATAATAGCAGTGTTGCGGCCTGGGCTGGAGCAGTGTGACCCAGTAGGTTGAAGGAACTCAGTGAATACTTCCTTTGGAGGTAATGTACATACTGCAAGTAAATGATTCAACAGAGTTATTAGAGGAGCTGCATATGAATGAATCATTTTAACGAACTTGATTAGTTAACTTTGCAATTTACAATTGATAAACTTCTTTAAATTGAAATGGAATAGGATAACACATGTAAAGAAATAGATGTCCATAAACACTTACATACTGTTGCAGCGAAGTGCTCCAGACTGCAATAAAGGCAGCAATGAAACCTTTGGCATTAACACTCACATCAGTGACAGTGCAAACACCAACGCCTAACAGAACAACTCCTATACTCAGCTTTGTGTCTCGTGAGTACCGAATCTTGTCAAACAACACTTCCAAAAGGCAGGATACGGGAATCATAGTCAGCTTTGCAATCTGACATTTAAAATAAACATGTGAGTAACATTATTGCAATAATCAACTGCCAAAACACAGCAAAACAACATTTACCTGATAAAATCCCACTGAATTCCACATTAGACTAACATTCATTCCAACAATTGAGAAGTTTGCAAAGAGAACAAATTTCAAAAGCTCAGGGTAGGGTAGATGAGAGGCTTGGATGTAACCCAACCACCTTAAAACACCAGTCATCAAGGTCGTGGTAGCAAAATGCATACCAGTTAACGTCGTAGCTGCAAGAAACCATAAAAAAGGAAACTTCTAACTACTAAAACCTCATGAATGTTCAAACAAATAAAAGAAAACAAAGAGCATGAGAAACAAACTCACCATAACTAAAACCATAAGTAGCCATTAAGGCTTTATTGACAATAATAATCCCAACAGAAGTGACAACATTGAACATCCAGGCAGCCGCATCGGCAGCTCCCTTTTTATTTGCCTTGCTGCTAGATGGAGCCATCGTAATTTACTTCTCAAAACTTAAATTTTGAAAAGCCTTCAAACGCTTACCCTTCAGCCTCCAAAAATATCCCCATCCACATCACAATGACCAGCCAGCAACACGCTTCTCTGCAAACATCAAGAACGGATGGAAATCAAAATTGTGGTTACCACGTAAGTTACCAAACACTCACCTTCCTCCTCCTTCTAAATTAAGCTCTCTCTACTTAGGGTTTAACTAAATTAACCTAAGAGTTTTTATATATAAAAAAACGATAGACAAAAGCGAGCTATTTTATAATTACAATGGAAATTGATAGTTTAACTAAAATCATTTACAATTTCCTTAACAGAAAGAATCAGAGGGTAATAATCAAACAATTCTGAGATCAAATCATAGATGGCAGATCTCAGGTAAATCATGAGAAAATTACGAAAATTCTATAAACTCAGATCTGTATTACGTTATTATTTTTAAGATCGCAACATAATCCAACAATCACCACAACAGATCGTAGAAAACAAAATCACGATTGAAGTCAATTTTTTTTACGGTGTGCAGAAAAATGTACGTACCGTAGTAGCTCAAGAAGAGTGAAACGGAGAGAAGGAATTATGGAGGAGAGGAGGGCGTTATGATGTGCGTTTGAAGCAATTTGCAGTTACTCTGTTTTTTCTTTGCTTTGGAAGGTACTCTGTAATGGTTTTTTTTTGTTCAAAAGAGTCCTGAAGATTCCGAGAGAGAGAGGGGGGGGAGGAAGTGAAATTCTGTTGCGAAATGTAAGTGTCGTGGGGCGGTGGGGAATGGTGTTTTTAGCAGGCAGGAGGCAGCAAGCAAATCATAACGCGGACGTTTGCTTCCCTGCACATATGCTTTTTTCTTTTTATATATATATTAATCAAAATAAGTAATCATTGCTGTTAATTGGGATTCGAATGCAACCCAAGAGTCCGAGAAAATAAATCTCTGTTCATGTAATAGTGTATTAGTTTAAGTATGAATTATATATTTATGATTGGATGGTTGAAAAATAATTTAGATTTGATGTAAGAACTGATGGATAGCATTCTTACACCTAAAAGTTCAAAATAATAATATAAAAAAAATTGGTCATTGAAAATCCTAATTTTAAAAGCAAAAATGAAAACAAGATTCTTTAAAGGTGTGTTTAGAAAAAAAATTAATTTTTCTTCTCGAGACATTAACCAATCCATCTCCATGCCCGTAGCACCTCCAAAAATATGGTTCATGCGCACCTTTCTATTGCAAAGCCACAAGCGCCCTTCGGTCGTCTAAAATAACACTTCCAAGTTGCATTCCATGGAACGCCCAAGCAAGAATGAATATCCAAAAGCTCACTCAATATGCAGAAATCTGAAAGTAGATGCAAGTGAGGGCATTTTTTTCAAATAATGAAATAAGAATTTGACACCGATTCAAATAGACAAGGAGGCCGCGAAAATAAAAATCTTTCCAATATGGCAATATCACTTCTAAACTAGCCTACCACAAACATTAGTTGCACCAAAAAGGGACAGGTTTCAGCCAAGCCATATATAAAATTTGTTCAATGCTGCAATTATATGCTCAGCGCTTCTTCGAGACACCAACAGTCTTTCCACGCGGCCAGTAGTCTGTGTGCTGACCCCTGACAATAAGACCCCAGTAGTGCCTCAGACCACGGTGGTTCCTGCATGACAAGGTTCGAATCAGATCGCAGGATTATGTTTCACTGATAATAAGTTTCATCAAGGCCATCTAACAGGCTCATGGTACTAACTTTGTCACCTAAGCCTTTAACAGAGATGCATTTCCCTCAAGACAGTAAGTTTTAGCATTGCAGCTATTTGACATTAACATTTAAAAAGAGTTGTAAGATGGTACAACAAAGATTTTAAAAAAAGTTCTCCCGCGCACAAAATGTGCATTTCTTCCCTTCCCATGAATTATAATGGACATTTGACAACCTAAAGGAGTACGAAGATCCAATGACCACAAGGGAAACAAAGACAATCCAACAGCTAGAAAAGATAAGCAAAGAAATGAGTTGGCACAGACAACAAGGGCGGAGAGAGAGAGAAAGAAAAGAAATGGGAAACAAAAAAAAATGAGATACCAAAAATATACTCGAGCTCCAATGACAACAACCTCAGTATCATCAAAAACATCCCGACAAAAGTAATTTGTACACATCATGGAAAGCCACCATTGGTGTCCAAAGTGGGCCACATGTGCTGCCCGAAGACGACAAGTGACCCACTCGCTAGCCATTTGGGTCACGCCTAAATGGCTAGACTCTCCAGCTGTTTGGGTGTGGTCCTAACGGCTGGACCTTCTAGTCGTTCGGATCAAGCTCAAACAACTAAAATCTTAGTATTTCAAGCCCCTCACTCGATCTCAACTCACCTCGGGCTATCCAATCTTGCCCCGGCACTCACATCTATGCTTTTTTTTAGTTCCCACACATAATTGTGCAAAGCAGCATCACATTTCTATGCCGATTGCAAAACTACTACTCTCTGCGCCTATAATGGTCATCTTTGACATGCTAGTCAGTCTCCTGTGCCTGCTCTCCATGCCTACAATAGCTAGCCACCCTCTCCACCAATTTCCCAAGACACCACGACAAGCACCAACATCTCCATCAATGGAATAGCAAAATATCACAACCAATGACAACAACCAATACCTTCACTAATTACAAGCACGACACAACAACCAATGACTACCTTTTAGAAAAATATTTTCCTTCTCCATAAGGGTCATGAATGAGTGTATAAATACACTAAGTCATCATGTAAGAACCAATAAATATACACAAGTTCATTCGCAGGCTAAAAATAGTCTCTTCACACATTCTCTCTTCAGCATCAACAATTAAATGCTGCTTATATTATTTCCCTTAGTGTATATTATTTTTTTCCTTTTATATTTACTACCTTAAAGTATCGAAGGGTCCAATTTCTACAGGGAACTTGTTTTTTCATGTGAACAACCACTGGACCAAGGTCAAGACCCACTCTGCCAGCCCAGGAAACAGCCATGGGAAATCCAATTCCTGTCTGAAGTTTTGCACGACTTCATCACATACAAATGATGAAAAGCTACTAAATACCAAAAATAATTTCAGTTCGACATGGCAGAAGCAAATAATAATGTGAATGACAAGATAATTTAGGAAATCTAAAGAGCTGAACATGTTTTCAGTGAATGCACTTGATCCCATATAAATTAGTTTATATAAAAACATAGCAAACAAGAAATTACCGAATCTTCTTTAAACACTCCAAATCATCTCTCAACTTCATGTCCAATGCGTTTGACACGACCTGAGAATACTTCCCATCCGTGTAATCCTTCTGCCTATTCAAAAACCAGTCTGGGATTTTGAACTGGCAAGGATTTGCAACAATAGTCATAAGGTTACTCTGCTGCGGATAGTTCACCAGCCCTGACAATAACGAAGAAAATTAAATTAGTTTTATGGAGAGAAAAAAACTGATACTATAACAAATCATGACTTTTTCAGAAATTAAAACGCCCAACAAATCTTGATCAATTAATTATTCTCTCTTGCTTTGACGCAGCAACGACAAATGATCTCTGATATTTCACCTCAAATTTCAAAATACACCATCTTTCATTATGCTAATTACCCTCTAGCATGTCATTAATGCCCCCAAAGCAAAATCATACACTTCCAATCAATTTTTTTTAAAAAAAATCAACGTAAGCATGAGGGGTATAGCTCAACTTCTCAGGCTCTGGGTTTGCTTCCTAAAAGTCACCAATTCGAGTCCCACAAACCTCAGGGCAACTGAAAACTTACATGGTCATTAACTTCAGGACCCGTGGGATTAGTCGAGATAAACACAAGCTAACCATACATCCACGTTAATAAAAAAAAACCAATATCAACGTATTTCCTTAAACGATATTCGATAACTAATCTATGATTAAGAATCTAACCAGCGAGCACAAAAAAACAAAATTCACACAGAACAATACAGAAAGCGAGGGAGAATGAGACCTCTTGTTCATGTCAACATCGGCCTTCTTGCAGACAATGTTAGCAAAGCGCCGGCCAATACCTTTGATTGATGTCAAAGCAAACATTATCTTCTTTTTTTCCCATCTACATTCGTGTTCAGCACACGCAGAATGTGCTGGAAGTCCTCGTTAGCCGCCAAAGACTGTTTTAGAGATAAAACCCACATGCGAAATCATCGATCAATTACATAAGAAAAATAGAAAAAAAAACACCACCACCTGAAATCAAATCTAATACATGTGCATATTACCAATCTAGATCAAGCATAATAAACTTCATTGACATACAAATGTGTCAATTATCGAGACCCTAACTTACCATTTTGAGCGTTCGAGAGAGGAGAGTCTCCGGGGCGGAGCGGGAGAAGCAGCTGTTACTAGGGAAGAGAGAGAGTGAGAGAGAGACGCGACAGTGCGTACGACGGTTTATACCTTTTATTAAAAGGTGGTAGGATTTTGGTTTTTCAGAAGACGATATTACCCGCCCAAACTTTTCTTTTCTTTTTCTATTCGGGTTTAAGGATCGGACCCGTGTAGAAAAACTATATGGATCCGGCCCCTTCATACATGTCCGCAGTGGGACTGGCTCTCCCAACTTTTTGCCTCCATGATTAGGGATTCCGTTACAATCGAGTTTTGGTATTGTTCATGTCTGCGTCTATGCATCCAAAATTATCTCTCCCTCTTCAATTTCTTATCAACCACTCTTTCTTTTAAACGAACCAAAAATCAAACACTTGAGCTTCAAACAAACCAAGCCTAGCTATGGTGGATGCTAATACTAATTCAGATCAAATGGTGCCGTTTCCTCTTTCTGTAGAGCAATTGATAACCAAAATCTGTAGAGAGCAGAAACAAAGCCCGTTAGAAACCAAGAAAAGGCACAAACTCGCTTCTCTAGGCGAGGAATAGGCGCTTAACATCCTCTATAAATGTATACCTGGTCAAGAAACTAGGAAAACATTCAATGCTTTCATTTTCTTCTCGGACAACAAGTCCAACAATAATAGTAGCAATGCCCCCTTCTCCTTCTCCCAACAAATGCCTCTGTTTGTCAACAATGCCTCCAGTCTCAGCAACAGAAGATCGATCGGTTTCCCATCACTCCAACTCGACTCTTGATGACTTCTGTTCAAACTCACTATTAGTACCAACTCGGAGGCCGGAAATGAAGACAGTTTGCTTTCATTGGTAGGAGCGAGAGAGAGGATGAGAGACATTGTGGTGACTGGTGCACCGGGTATGGGTTGGGTTTCAGGTCCGATAAAGTAGTCATTTGCTTGTACCCGATCCAAATATAAATATCCGACCGACCCATTCAGATTCGTTTAGATGAATATCCGTCAAGTTCGTTAACCAGTGACTACCGCAGCACGGCTATTATCATCTCAGAGTTTATGAACCAAATTAAAACTCGCCAATGATTAACCCTATGACCTTCTGGGTTTCCAGAGAATAAAAATTCCAGAGAATAAAAATAAATTTTAATCAGTGAAGAGTTCTCTCCATATCAAGGATCCCAACACCCATTTCTCGGTATGATGATTTAGTTACTTTCTCAGTCTCTGACTGTGTCCTGGTGTCTGCTTTGTATCGTGTAACAGGGCCATGCCTGAGTCCAGACTTCCGAGCAAAACTTGTTCCTGCCACTGGAGGTTAAAGTAACAAAAACAGCGAACCGAAACACAAGACAGAAAATTATGATTTAGTCCCAAAGTTGTCATTATTTTACAAGTTGACTGTCAATTCTTTCACAAAATTTTCAATTACCCTTTTTAAATGCATTTTTATATTTGTCTATAGTAGGATTGTAAATTTTGGAAGGATATTTTTTAGGGAAAAAAAACAATAAATTGTCAATAGATGGATTCAAGTTACACATAAATATTAGGGTTTTCAAACTAATGGGACTGGCTAATTATTTCATTACAAATACAGGGACCAAACCCTAATTTACTAAACAAATAAAGATAAACCGAATTATTATAACTCGGATGTAACCTGATGCCTTGTGCTATATACCAATCTGTAAAAGGAATCATCAATGTTAAAGTTTGGCAGGTAACATAAAAATCTAACCTGAACAAAGATAAAATTAATCACAACACGAGATTTTGTCATGGCCCTGTTCACTGGTTTCACTACACACTGTTATCCCCCGGGCTTTAAACCTAGAACAAAGTGAAAGTTAATTTTCTGGCCATCGGATCCTTTAATCGTTAACATGGTCTACTTATATCTGAAAGTCTCACTCATGGAAAGCGTAATGATAAACCTGAAATGGTTGCCATAAGCTAAGACGTCAAATGGAAATAGTACAGCCTAACTCCTTGGCAGCAGTGTCAAGATGATGAATGGGCATTCCTGTGGCAAGTCGGCTACGAGCTTCCCAGGTTAAGCACTTTTCAATATCAGCTTGCCAGTCGATTTTATCTGGGCTGAAATATTGATAAGAGGGTCCGTGGATTCCATTCCTGTCCCCTTGCTTGGAAGAGGGTTTTATTGAGCCAGTTTGAAGAATATCACGAAGAACAGATGTGCTCAGAGCACGGACATGAGCGCTTGGATGAGAAAGGCATCGGATAGTAGCTGGTAGACGGCACTGCATGAATTGGCCCAAAAAAATCAAATGAGCATGTGTCATGTATATTTTCTTGCTAAGTGGCATTGAGTACTCCATTGCCTCACCTCTTAGCTTACATGTCCTCTGTAAACATGCTCGTGTACGTGTGTGTGCAACATCCATACAAAATGAAAATGGATATGTCAACAGGGTATATTCACCTTTAAGATGTTTGAAAGGCCATCTGCAACCGCAAGTCCAGACTCTCCCCACTCCAGCACTGGCTGAACTGCTCTAGCTGTTGCTTCCAGTAGCTGCCAAATAGAAATTGATAGGTTAAAATCACTTAATATAAGTACTTTCCTTTTGTTGAGAAAGGACTGCTGACTACATCTTGGGGTGCCATAAGCCTCCAGTCAATATAATTTTGGTGTAACTTCTTTTGGGAAGAAGGTGAGGGAACATTATAAAGAGCAGGTCACATATTCCAATGTAAAGTGAAAACTTCTTCAGTAAGTTACCTCAAGCTGTGGTAAAGTGCATGCTTCTCCATCAACAAGCATCCCATCTGTGGCACGTAAAAGTAGATCTGATGAACTAGCCAAAATTACCAAAGATTCTGAGGTATCATGATTTCTCATCAGCTCAACAATCAACTTGACGATGCGCTGATTGACTCTCCACATCTTCTGACCTAAATCATCATCATCTTTGGCAATCCAAGGTTGCAATTCCCTCTCCGCCTAACAAGAACACAGGCCATGAGAGTGACTAAACACTTGAAGCAACTGAATATTAGAGGAAAACAGAACAGAACAATAAAAACAAGGAAAAAAGGGATGCTAGCTTGAACACCCAACAGGCAACACCTCCAAATTTGAGATCAAAACAATTGTAGAAACCATTTAATTAATAAACTTTTTTTTGCACCTTTCCAGTGTCCAGGTGAGTATGTTTTGTACTTTCAAGATAGGAGTTCTGATTTTTTATTGTATTGCCCTACTCTGAAGGTGGTGCCACCTTTAGAAAATAGGTTGTTTCAAAATGATTAGCCAACAATAAAGGGTAAACAATTTCATTTTACAGCATAATTAAAGGCAAAACAAAATTTACACCTGAAGAACAACTGCTGTAGCTGCTTTTGCTGGCGATGCTGATACAACATTGCATAGTGCGTCCACAACCTAAATACATATTGAAAAGTATTTAGAGAAGCATATTTCAGAGAACATAGTGAGAATTCAGATAAAATATAAGCAGTTGGATCTATCAAATCCATTTCCCCATAATTGAGCAGCGTATCATGCATCCCAGTCATATATGCTAAAAACTTTTAAATGTCTATTTTTTATACATATAGGATGAAACATTTTACATTAAGTGCATCAAAGCTTCTAATTTTTATTTTCAATTTAAAGGAAAAGTGATTAGAACATGGAATACTACCTGTCTCCATCCTTGTTGAGCAGAAGTGCTTTCTGCACAAGGTTGAGTTTCAGGTGATGCAATTAGCTTGTGCCACAACAGAGAAACAACAGAGAAACATAACTCTTGCTTCTCTGGAAGCACTGATCTTAATAGAACTTGTGCACTGCAATTAAATCCAATATGCCTGTCCATTGTTAAGAAATTGGCCAAATCTGAAGCATCAAAGGGGAATCCCGCAATACCTTTCCCCGAGGTGCTTCCAGAGCCTTCTTCTGAATGTGATGCTCTCTCACATTTAAGTTTAGTTTCTGAATGAACTAATTCTTCGTATTGAAGGACAGATGATTGCCCTGAATTAAAGCAGACTGTGCTTGCACTTCTATTTTGCTTGTTACCATCAAAACACATAAGAGAATCTTTCCAAACTGGTGTATGCAAGTGTGCTCCTAATGGCTCAGCCTTGTTAACTATGGATGCAACAGCCTTACTGTGAATATCAATGAGGTTATATAGTGAGGATGCCCTAGTGTAAATTTCATTATCCCACTTGCATCGCATCAGAACAGAGAGCGCATGCATGCAAGCCTTTGAACGTCTAAATAGTTCAGAAACATGAGCAGCAACCATAGCTGCAGCTACTATCTCAGTTGAACTATAACTCCAAGATGTTCCAATAGAAGATGGTTTCAGAGAAAAAAGTGCCTCCAAAATAGCTAAAATTCTGTGAGTATGATGGCTTGCAGAGTCGAGACTAGTTTGGAACTCACTAACAGATCCATTTAGTTTTGCAGGCTTGGCTACAGTCCGTGCATGCTTAGAAGTTGAATGATTACTCCCCCTGGAAACAAAGGGGAACATTTGAAGCTCACAAGCCAGAGCACATACAGCAGCCAGAACATAAGAATCAAATGCTGCAACTGGACCTTGTTTCTTCGTCCTTCTAGATTTGATGTTTCTTGGCGTTTCAGATGTCGATTGTGAGTCCTCTGTGCCATCATCAGGAGGATTGTTTTCTTCACCTCTTGGTCTCTTGCTGCCATTGGAACGAGCTTCATGGCTGGCACACACAGTTAACACAACAAATAGTAGCCTTGATGCAAGCTCTACAGAGGCACATGATTCTAGAAAGAGAGAGTGGACCATTGTACGAAGCTCTGCCACAGCAAGGTTTTTGGAGGCAGGCCATAAGCTAGAAAGATATCTTGTTTTTCGGGTCTGTGCTCTAGAAGACTCTGGTGGAAATGTTCTCTGAAGAATTGCTTCCACTGTGGCAACAAATATCTTCATTAGGCATGCTTCAGAAGGACTTCCACGAGGAAGATATTCCAGGACCTTAAGGAGAGGTATATACAGATTCCATGACAATATTGGAGGTTGCAATGGTGTTGCAACTATGATTTCAGGAAGATCAACTGCTGAGGAACTTAAAGGAATCAGACCGTAAGCAGCTTCCCAAATGGTACAAATTCTCCATTCAACCTCAGGTCCATGGGCACATAGCATTGATGCAATTCCCTGGGCAGTTGCTTCAATAGTCGCTTCAGCTGCAGGCACTTCTATCTGTTACCATGTTTAAAATGAAATAAAGCATAAAATTAAGACCTTTTTCATAGCTTGAGTCACAACATGTCAAACTGACATCAACAACTAACATTTATATTACCTGCTTCCTGTAGCTTGAAAGATAACCAACCAAAGGTTCATGTTGAACTTCCACCCCTTCCACTTGCCTTAGTGGAGGAAAAAGCAATGCAGGCTGCGAGAGGATGCGGAAAAGTAAAGCTGCAGCAGCATCAGCTGCTATACCTGCTCTCATGGACATTGCAGTCCCTATTGCACGCAAGAAATGCAAGTGCATCCAATTCCGGGGAAGCTGCACAAATGAACACATAAATTAAGAATGAAATAGAAGGCTATAGGAAAATAGATAACCATAGATTGACCAAAGAAATTAATCAATTACAAATACTATGTCTTGAGTAACTCCCACTTCTTTTGGGATTGAGAAAGCTTCCTTCTGATGGAAATAAGTGAAGATATCACAAACAGAGAAACAGGTGAATAAAAAAATAGGACTTTTGAATTACAATGTGTACATGTTTTGTTTCCATTGACAAGTTATTTCAGAAGACTCCAGAAAGGGGGAACAGCTATCTTTCATGGCTTTGCAGAAGCTAAGTACAAAGGACAGAAAAGCTGATTTTTAATTTAGGTTCTCTTTTGCATTCTATGGGAGAATGACTTGTATGCCTCGCTGTATTTACTCTTCACTCTCTTACTAATACATTCTTCTTTTATAATAATAAAAAAAAACACTAAATATTCCGTGCATGTAGTCACTGTAATGATAAAATCAGTATCTTCTTCATCTCTTGACAAGATCATATGGAGACTAGCAAAGAGAACATCAACTAGGTAATAAGAAATCAACAGAAAGCACAGTTGGTTGCCAAGGTGAATTACTGTAATAAAGAAGGTATACACACTCCAGAACAAGATCAGGAGTGATGCTTGTCAATGTACAATTAAATGTCAGCAATCAAAACTATGCAATTTACCCTTATGCCAGATGCATGATCTTCAGCAGCTCGAAGGAGTTCCACAAGTTGTACAGCAGCATCAAGAGCGTCGGGAGCCCATGATGGCGGTGCTTCAAGAAGTCCAAGAAGAAGTCGTTGAGTGGCACTTGGAGTTGCAATGGCGTAATACCTACCCAGAATAGAACACATTTAACAACCACTAATAAGTAGAATGCTTCAACCTACTAAAACTGGGATTGTCACACTTGTAGACAGAGGACTTGTGTCCTGCTGTCTTTAAGACCTCTATGGTCAATTATATGCTAGACTACACCTTTGTTTATACAGTTTTTCTGCATGCTAAAAAACATTGATAAAGATAATTCAATAAAAATACATGAGGGCTGGAAAAGGCGCACAAAGAACTGTGTCCCCACAATTAAAAAAGCATGTCATTTATTTGAGTCCCTAGATGATTCAATAACCACAAACAAGAAGTTAATCAAATACGCATGTAGATTCAGAAAGTTTTTTTTATAAGCATTTAGTTTCAGAAAGTTACCGGTGAAATAAACATGCATATGGCTCAAGAGCAGGTAACCCAGCAACTAAATGCTCATCCAAAGCTGTTGTTGGAGGAGGGAGTAGAAGTGCAGGAACAGCTACCGCAGTTAATGTAGCAGTCTCATAACGAGCAACTTCCTCATCGCACACACTTAATATAACCCCAGCACCATTTGCCACAGCCCACCTTGGAGTTGATGGCACCAGCTGAGGATGCTTTCCTGACCCGCGAGAAGAAGCTAACACGATAAAAAAGAAAATCAGTGGATAGTGATATTTGTCTTAGTGTGTAGACTGCCATGTTATCCTTGTAGATTATGTAATAAAACTTAAATTATCCTCATAATAGCTCCCAGCTATATTATATGTTAATACTTACAACCCCAATGGAATCATTAGGAAATCAATGTTCCAAGGAAGCAACAACTTGTGCCTACCACTACAATCAAGGATTATGTTAATAGATGTTGTAAGCTAGATCTTCACTTTAAAGGGAATTCTGACAACAGAAACAGTGCAAAGACAGTCATTTCTCTGCCTTCAGTAAAACTTTTAAAGCATTGCTGATTGTTTTGTTGACAATTTGAGCTGAACATACTTCATCAACACTGAGAATCTTAGAGACAATGGTGGAAATAACCATAAAAAAAAGGACAATGCTATCAAAGCAAAACATTAATCATTTTGGTGGAAAAAAAAAGAGTCAGTAGAATGCAAAACAGGAAAATGACATGTGCGTTTCACTTTTCTACATATGTTCCAGAGATGGAAATATCATTGTGCGCGTCTCAAGTCCTACATAAGAAAAAAAAAATCAGAATTGCCTTGCACTATTTCTCTTTAGACACCGATCATGTCTTCCACTATCTCATATTCATCTTCACCATTGCAAAAAAGAATAGATCGGCATGCATTTTACATGTAACGCATGCCCGTCAATTTCAAATGAATAAATAAATGATCTTCAACATTCTCTTCATCCAAGTTTAGGTGCTTACTTTTAGAATCCACCTATTCCTTAAATGAGATGTTTGCCATTCAGTAGCTTAACAACCTGTACAATACTACAAACTTTTCTAGTAAAATCCCTATCAAGAAAACCAGAGCTCGTCTGTAACATTTGCACCTTTTCTAGTAAATCTCCTTAACATTGAGATTTCACCTCATCATGCAGGAGGCACCCCAGATTATTAAAAAATGAAACAAACCATAGTATGAACTTCTTGATTAGATGCTACTAGAGCAAAAGGCCAAATTTTCACATGCTATATTTCTAGAAAAAAAAATTAACTTACTGGTTGTTGGTGGCTTGAGCTCTCCAGCAGCATATTTACCCATAACACCACTGCACCTGAAAATGCATGATGACATTTGAGGTTAAGGGAATCCCCATAACTAGAAGTTGATAAGAAATAAATATGATTCATTGCATTCCATGACAAGTTCACTACGAATTCATTACAAACAGTGTCTATGCAACATTGAGAAGTTAACAGTGCCAATGCAACAGGTGATAGACTCCCCCCCTGGGGCGGATTGTGACTGACTTCCTGCTCTGGATTTCGATCGTTGTCATCATTGGATCTGCACTTCCATGTGCAGATCACCATATGATAGAATCCCAGAGCGGCTTCAATACCACATGTGACAGTCTTGGCTCAGTCCCTATGAGGTATTGTCTGCTTCTGCCATGTGGCATACAGTTTTATCCCATAGAAGGTGCCTCACAGGTTTAAAACTTTGGCCATCCATATAAATCCAAGATCATTCTAGTGCACATCCTATATGGGATGGTGAAAGGATCTTTTCCAAACCAGCCTCATTCTTCTATATTATGTTTGAGGGACAAAAAATTTCCATCCAACCATTTATGCAAGGAGTTCGCAGTTTTTGTTATCTATAGTTTTAAACCAGTAAAAGAAGAGTGCAGTTCAAGATATTCAATATTTTAGTTGTTGCACAAACCATGAAAAATTGTCCCATTTTTTTTTTTTTGTGAAGGGAGTAAGTTACTCTCTACTTTCAGTGTTCTCCTGTGATTAAATTAATTTTCTTTAGATATACATCATCATGTCCATTCTGATCTAGGACATTTTTTTATGTTTATTAGGGGGGAAAATGGAGGAATGGGCACCATTACAGAGATTATTTCCGATGCCAAATAACTTGAACCTTTCTAGATCAGGACCGAGGAGTTGCAAAGCACTGAGCAGGGGAAATAGGACTGAAGATTATCCCGCTAAAATTTAAAACATGCAATTCAGTCCAGTTTTAGAATTAAAATGTAAAGAAATCATACTGTATCTTTACATTTCCTATCATGTTGATTACTTCCTAACCAAAACACAACAATTAGACCAAATAAAATATTGCACTCACCAACGAAAGTAGTCACTTCTGATACCCAGAGGTGCAGCAAGCAATATGTCAGTGATCCAGGGAGACAGGGGCCTGAAAGGTTTCCTCTCTTGTTGTACCAGAGGTATGGTGGAGGATTTCCCTTCTGATTCAATACTTGTAGAATTGCCATCACTGCTGCTTCTGTCTGTTTCACTATTCTGTTTTTCCAGCTTGTAAATTGGGCGATTGTAATGAGTTAAAATCCGCAAAATCTCTCCACACGCCAGAGCCCATTGTTCAGAATATTCATTCTGTAGAAGTATCAAAAGACGTGTCATAAATATGAAAATTCTTTTCAACCCATACAGAAATTGCATGCTGTAAACAAATTAGAAAAATTAAAGACAAAAGCATAACTTGTGAAATGAAACATGAACCAGAAATTATTGTTTTGTTTAACGGAGAAAAATGAGAAATTTCTACAATAGATATAGAGAGAAACTTGAAAGGTAGGTCATGGTTTCGCTTTGCATACCTCGCTGCTAGGGCAGACTAGGGAAATGAAAGAAGCAAATGGAGGGCTGCTCCCATCATAAACTAGTGTACCATCTATAATACATGAAATAATTGGAAGAACAACAGCATGTCCATGCTCCGGATGATGAAGGACAAACATGGCTGGGAATTGACAAAAATATGTAAATCAATAATACCGCAGCTACCACATATTGAAATGATACTCAACAAGTGCAATTAATTATTTTTATTTAATAGCATTGGCAAAGAATCGTTACCCAAAACATCATCAAATAGGTGTTTGTCCTTTGATGGATAACGATTGCGGATCAGCTGTCGAAACCATATCCATATCCACAACCAATATATGTTATTAACATCATTGACAGTAAATGTCTATATGGAATTCAGTATGTATACCATGCAAACAAGAAAGACCGACTCAAAGAGTAGGTATACCTTGGCAATGTCATCGGGAAACTGTTCCGATGTGCACTGCCCAAAGTACTCCACATAAGCAGTAATTTGTGCCTGCAGAGGAGGAAAAACATAAAGAAACATGCGGATCAATTCTTGTAGGAAATGAACCTCAATAGAAAGAAATGTCATAAACAGAAGACAAACAAGTAGCAACTGTACATGAGAGTAATTTCGAAAACAAAGATAAGATGCAGATAGGTCATTTTCCAAGTCAAATGAACATGTCCAATGCTATAACCATTGGAGCAAATGAGATGACTGGGAAACAAAATTGACAATAGAAGTTTTCACTTCAAACCCAAAATTTATAACTGTCCAAAAGTAGTGGACATCTAATGACTGTTAACAAGCGCTGGTTCCGTAATTTCTGTTTGATGTCCTAAAAGACAAACTCTCGTAAAATCTAGATGATGGAAAGCGTGGAGTCATGGAAGGTTGCAGAGGAGAAAGGATGGAAACTAGCCCTCCCAAATTGAGCAGATTGCAAATTACATTTCTGCTAGCCTAGGAAGGATCCTTCCTTGGGTTTCATCCATCAAACCAAATGAAGAAGCATCTCATTTCCCCACTACCCATCCACCCTACTTTCTTTCCTACCAAACAGAGAACAGGGATTTGGAGAAGTTGAAGCTTTTTTAGTAAACAGAAAACCATCTTCCATCTCCATTTTCAATTTTCTCCTCCATTTCCATTTTTCTTTTCCAGTGAAAAATTGAAAAATTTGTTCATTTACTGAAAATATAGAAGAATTTTTCTACTCAAAAAGAATAAAAAACATGTTAGGATTATAACTATTTTCCATTAAAAACCAAAACCATAATTTATAATACTCGATTTAATTTTTTGTATTTGTGATAATCTAACTCTAAAATATTGCTTTTATTTTTTTCAAATTAAAAAAATATCATGTTACTTATTAACTCCAAAAAGAACAAAGAAAATTATTTTATATTACTTAAAATAAATAAAAAAATATGGCATTTACCCTATATGAAAATGAAAAAATAATTTTGATGTTTTATATTGATAAAATGCTTTTAAATAAAAGAAGAATATTTTATTATTCATTATTTTAGTTTTTCTTTAATTTGGAAAAGAGTGAGATAATTGTAAAGAAAAACTACGAAAACATCAAAAATATATTTGTCAAACTCTGAAAACTAATTTGGAAAACTAATTTTTTAGTTCTCTAGATAGAGAAACATCGCATCGAACATAAAATTATAATTTTTCTTTTCCTTATTCTAGTTATTTAGAAAATTGAAGTTCTACCATGTTCTGAACAGTCCCTTGAATTTCAAGCTAACATGGAAGTGTTTATAGGGTAAAAAATCATGAAGAGTGAACATAGCCGCATGCTTGTTTTGCCCACAACTTTTACTTGCCAGGAAGGGAAAAACCAATCGTTGCTTAGAATATCCAAATTCAGAGGAATGTTGTGTAAAAATCTAACTTCTGTTAGCGGTTAGCACCATTTCAGAAGACAGTACCTTTCCTTGTGAATAACTCAGTATGTCCTCAATATGGGGCAAAAACATATCAAATTTCCTGATCACGTCATAATTTTCACATCTTCCTATACAAGGACCTAATTCAATAGTAATACCAGGGTACAAAGAAAGAGTATCCCATTAATTGATCACAATGTAGTTGACAATGGCCATAAATAGTGGAAAACCATAAGGTTTAAAGTTAGAAAGGACTACAACATTTTCCACCATTTCGTTTGTTTTTTTTAAGATTCAATTTCCAGGTTTCTCATATCCTTGACACAAATAGCAATATAATTGCCCTCCATGATATACCTACTTGTCAAAACATTAAACTGCAACAACATTTGAAAGTCTGCCAAGAGACAGCAAGGAATTGATCCAGTACTAGATATGAGAATCATATTAAATTAATATAAAATATTAAATCATGTTTCTGCTCGCTAACACCTAATTATTTATGCATGATGATTACTGGAAAATTGAAATATTAAAAACCCCATTTAATAAAGATATTGCAGTAAAGGGGTGGGTTTTATGTAACATACTACTGAAAAAGGAGGCGTTGATTGATCCACCAATATGAACTAAATGTATCCTCTAATTAACACAACCAGTCTAAAAACTATGCTCCATTTTATATCTCCATTCTACCGAGAAGAAATTTACTGGTTCTTTAAATCAAACTATTCTGAATTTTGGCACCCTATACACCTTAGAGAAAATATGCTGATGCAAACATATAACAAGTCTTGCCACCTATTTCATGAGCTTGATAAGACACTTAAAAAAAATGGGAAAAAAAAACGTAAATAATTAAAATATACATCAAAATCTGTTAACTACCACAGAAATGAAATAGAATGCCTCAGGATTTGTTAAAAAGACAGAAAATAAGAAAGAATGTTTCAACTGACCTTTCTTTGCTGGGCATCTTGAGGAGGGGGACAAAACAATGAAGAGAATTGAAGACCATCAATCCACCTCTCAGAAGAAGAACTAGCCATTAAAAAGTTATCTGCCCTTCAAAATACCAAAAACCAACCGCGAACTTTTTACCCTTCCCACCACTACCAATCAAGAATCAATATATCGTAATTCAACATCCCCCTCGGATTACTACTCTCTGAATCCCCCAGAATTTCCCAACAAAAAAATCAACTGAAAATAAAAAACACGAGAGATTTTCCTTAGTTTGCTGGCCTCGAAATTTAAACCTCTCGCCCAATATGCTTCTACAGTATCTTACAATCCAAACAAGAACTTGAATCTACTGCTCTGCAAGAACATGGTTAACTCTTAAATAAGAAATAAATCTTGAAATGATTTAGCATGCAAAAATCAAGGACAGCAGAAAACAAGAAACTACAAACAACTTAGCTTAGATCCAAGAACCCAGAAAATAAATATTTTACTAAACATGACATCAACCAAAAAAAAAAGACCAAAATACCTGGTAGTTGTGTCTGAACCGAAGCTGCTTAGTTCGATTTTTGCTGATTTGAGTGTTGGTGTATTTGATCTCTCTGTATGCGTACTATTGTGACTGTAATGTTTTTTTGAGATTTTTTTATCCAACTACGATAACAGACTACAGCAATTTGTTTTTTTTTTTTTATCTCTAATTTCCTTGACAGGTTGCTTCTTTTTTTTCTTTTTTTTGGTTTTTTTTTTTTTCTTAGCTTACAAAAACATTAAGAGGCTGTAGTTTTGGTGGAGAAGAAGAGGAGATCTTTAGATGGTTTCTACTATGAGATTGTGTTGCATACGTGGCAATGATATTTTCCTCTAACCTCAGAGGCCCACGTCATGTCAATCTTTGCCGTGTTTACACATGTAGTAAAGTTTGCCGTGTTAAGGCACATACGCGGTGATGGGATTACGGTAATGTTTTGTACTGTAGTTGAGGTGTTTTTCATATAAAAAATATTAAAATAATATTTTTTAAATTTTATTTTTAACATTTTTATATTAAAATAATTTAAATATATAAAAAAATATAAAATATAAAAAACACTTAAAAAATTTAAATATACTCTACTTGTACTTATGAATTATGATGTTGTTGTCTTGAGTAAAAATCCAGCAAAGTTTGTCGAGCAGCACCTCCATGCCCATCCCCTGTATTCAAGTCTTTTTTAAAAATACTTATTAATTAAAAATATATTAAAATAGTTTTTGAGTTTTTATTTTTACCATCAACATATCAAAAATCTAAATAAAAAATCTAAAAATTAATAATTTAATATTTTTATAATAAAAAACAATTTAAAAAAAATCAACCACAAAAATAAAAACTCCAAATGGGAATGATACATAACCCACGCATAATTTATTAAAACCTATTGTGTGTGTGTGTGTATAATTCTAATACAATTTTAAATAAAAAAATACTTCAAAAAATAATATCTACAGTAATTTCAAACATTATTGGTAGATTCATATAAATTCCATTTGTTAGGTTATATTTGATATGAAATTTAAAAAAAATAAAAACAATTTATTATGTAATTAATTATTTTAAGAATAAATTAATAGTTTTTAAGGATTAAGAAATTATTTTTAAAAAAAATATTTATGATATTCATAAATTGGAGAGCAAAGTATCATTAAAAATAGAGAAATAATTTATTTACTAGTAATGATTAGCGACAGTTAATTACAAATCAAATCAATATGTATCTTGAAACAAAACTTGCTTGGAGAAGTGTAAAATTTATTTACCCTTCAAGGAGCACTAATTTAAGGGATAATCATTACTCTCGTAATAATTCACCCATATTTTTAAAAAAAAATATATACCATGCAGCCTTGAATTTAACCTCCTTCGATAATCTACCAAGCATAACCTTAGGATGAGATTAAATCTTGTAAATCATCTACTTTTCTTTTTTGTCTAAAATTAAATTTTATAAACAAGATTAATTCCTGGTGTTTTAAAAATTGAAAATACATGTTAATTTATTTTGATTTATAAATAATTTTTACGCATATAAAAAATCTGTCAGTTTTTATAATTTAAAAGCTATTTGTTTTTTTAGAGGAAAAGGTTTTTAGAAAAATTTAATTTTTTTATTTAAAATTAATTTTTAAATTGTTTTAATGAGTTGGTATTAAAAATAAATTTTAAAATATTAAAATAATATATTTTTTAAATAAAAGATATTTTAGTAATATTTTAAAAATAAATTACTCGAGTCTACGAGGACAAAAATAAATTAAATGGTGTCAAGTATCGGCCGATAAACTGGGATTTGTTGCGTTTGTTGATGAGAAGTACGTCTCACCGTGTGTCTGGGTGGATCTGGTTCCATCACAGACTCCATTGCTGCACGTGATGGAAATTAGCCTTTTTTTCTTCTCTTTTTTTAAGAATGTGACATCAAGTTCGCCATGTATGCTTCAATGTGCAAAATATAAGCAGCTGATTTACATTGTATTATCCGTTATTTTTTAAAGAATTTTTATTTAAAAATATATTAAAATAATAATTTTTTATTTATTTTTATATTAATATTTCAAAACAATAAAAAAATATAAAAAATAATTCTAAAAAAATCAAAATTTTGATAGATACACGATCAATCACAAAAACAAAAAAATACATGCCACGATGAAAACATTCTTACCTATGCTTTGTTTACTAAGAATACGTTTGGCTACGCGTTAGAGTTTGCGTTTTGTCAGAAACGCACGAAGCAAACGTTTGGTTAACAAAACAAAAGCGATTTACTGTGCATGGTCCCACCATAAATTGCGTGTGAAACGCAAGCAGATGGAAAGCAGAAAAATACTGCTTTCTTGCGTGGCTCTTTGAATTCAACCATGATACACTGTTCAGTGAACAGTGTAGCATGATACATTGTTCACTGAACAGTGGAGCATGTGAACAATGCAAGAATTGCACTGTTCATGTGAATTTTTTATTTTTTTTAGTGTGTTAATTTTTTTAACATTTAAAAAAAAAAACTAGTATAAAGTGAATTAACCTGATAATATTTTATCTACGCTTAAAAAAATATGAAAATTATAGTTTTTATCGGATGAATTTTGTATGTAATGACATTATAAATAGTTTAATGGAATAATAAAAAGTATTTTTTATAAAGTATTTTTTATTTCATGATGTAATAGGAGTAATTAATTCTAAAATATTTAAATTTAAAACCATTAATATTAATATATATTTTTAAATTATTTTATAACCTCAATTTCAAAAGCATTTTTAACCAAACACATTAAACTATTTTTTCTTCAACCTC
>Ga0307510_10001943_pt1 | contig 23246 bp, 25 predicted proteins | sample 12_EM_MG_FD_207224 | JGI IMG/M metagenome (GOLD analysis project Ga0307510, IMG submission 207224) | Populus trichocarpa ectomycorrhiza microbial communities from riparian zone in the Pacific Northwest, United States - 12_EM | ecosystem: Host-associated > Plants > Roots > Unclassified | place...
CTGGGCCGGTGAGGAGGCTTTACTCATCTCCCCCTTCGGGTCATTGACCTAATCCGTGTTTATTGCAGTGAGGCCACATAACGCTGCACCGCTTTTTGTCATTTTCATAGTCATTGGGGTGTGCTCGATAACACTTTTGCCCGTTGCGATCGAACTCGGCGTCGAACTGACCAGGAACTCGGACGGAAGCTCCGCTATATTATGGTTCTTGTGCGTGCTTCCTTTTCCTCCGTCAATGCTCCTACCAAAGAACTAATCTTTCCTGTATCCGAAGTGGAAATCTATTTTGCGTCATCTTTATATTAGGTCAGCCCCGCATTTTCTGCCTTTCGCTCACATCATGGTCCTTCTTTACTGACTTTCTTCTCTGCTTTGTCCTTTACAGCGCAAGATGCCCTCCGCGCTTCGCCCTCGGCGGACCCACCACAAAACATGCGCCGTGCGATCATCTTCAATGGCGTCTGGGTAGTCGCCATCACGGCATCCGTTTTCTTCCTCCGAGGGAGACAGGTGCGGCGCGAATTGGATGAGCAGATGAATGAGGAGCAAATGACGTTAGGCGTGAGGATGAACGAGATGGCCACACTGTCCTCACAGGAGGAGCCTGTGGCGAAGGGTTGACGGTTCTTTTTTCTTGGCCCCTCTCTTGAGCACAACAACATTTACTATTTACCGATACCGATCATTCCCACTAATACCCATCTCTTTGATATATCACCAACATATGTTTCGTAATCGATCAATCGATCGATCGACCGAGAAGCCATCGCACTCACAGCACAGGACATTGGGCGGGTACAGTAAATCCCGACCCAACGCCGACCCGTGGCGCTACGAGCGGTGTTTCGCCTGTCGGGAAATAACTTCGGTTAGTTTATCAGCTTTTAAGAAACAAGCGACAACATCATAGAAGTGGCGCATCCTTTCCTGTTTCTTTTCCCGATTATGGCAACCACCCGTAGAGAATCCCGTACTACAGAATAAGAGAAAAGAGAGATTCCAGTCGGCGGGCCCTGCAACAAGGTGCGGAAGTGTCTAGCGGTTTCAAGCAGTCCGATGGCCTATTGAACCTTGAAGCCATTAAAGGGCTGTCACAGTACTTCTCCCAAAGTCGTGGTGGGTGGGAACGCAGTCAGGGCCAGTGATGAGTACTGTCTCCCTCCCTGGCCGAGGGAACCGCCTGCGTTGAGCCTGCAAGCAGGGCTGAAAGAGCTGCCGCCACACAACCTGAGGCCTGAGGCCTGAGGCGTTGGAGCCCAGGGCAGAGGCGTGAAATGGTGCCACGAGAGATGCCAACCAAGTGCAACAACATCTTTCACAGTGTTGACGTCAAATACAATGTATGAATACAGCGACAATATCTGGGTGTCCGACACAACGCCCTGCGCCCCAAGGCCGTAGCTATCGCGTCCTGTGATCCTCTGCTCCATGCTCCAGCAATAACTGCATTACGTCTTGATATTTCCCGAAGGTATATCTTCGTGCTGGTGCTGATGCTACCTGGAATGGTGTCCGACCCTCGAAGTCCCGAGCATGGATATCGGCGCCTTGCTGGAGCAGCGACCGTCGGCGTACGCCGTCAAGAGATCCAAATTGGGACGCCAAATGCAATGGAGTTTGGTTCCTGGAATCTCGTGCGTTCGCATCCATGCCATTCTCGAGAAGTACGCGAGCGGCTTCTGCACTTTCCCGTCGCATTGCACGATGCAACGGGGTGTGATTGTCGCTGTCCCGTGCGTTCGGATCTGCGCCGTACTCGAGAAGAACCCGAGTAACCCCATCGTTACTCGCCCAATGTAGTGGAGTCTGGTCATCCCATTTTTTGGCATTTACATCTGCGCCTTTCGCGAGGAGTACCCGAGCAATTGCCGCCTGTCCGTACATCGATGCCCAATGCAAGGCCGTATAGCCGACATTCTTATCTGAGGAGTTTACATCTGCGTGATGCTCCAGAAGCATCTGAACAACTTCCAAATGTCCACGCGAGGTCAAATCCAACGGGCTGAACTTGCTGAAGGAGTCATCGTCCCTGGTTTCCGTATCTGCTCCATGTTCAAGGAGGACGAGATAGACCCTGGGATGCGGTGGTAGGGCCCTGGGCTGATTGAAAGGGGGTGGACAGCCTCTCACAAGTTGTCACCGATGATAACGCCCAAGGAGACTCAGAGTCGGAGTTTCCCACAACGATACCATATTTGGAAGCGTTTCAATTACAGTAGCACTGCGAAGTTTCCTTGTCTGCGGGGTGTTGAAAGTGTGAATGCTAGGAAATGAGTTCCGGGCACGCGTTGGGCCTCAGATCTAAGAATGCGCGTGCGGGTCAGACACGGCCCACACGGGAACTGGTGTGTATTGAGGATATACTGTTACTCACCTCAGAATGCGTGGGAGCAACTACGGCTATATAAAGAATGATTAAGGTTCTGTCAAAGCTGAGGCCTGAGGACTCGGGATGTAGGGTACTTACCGTGCAATAAATTATGACATATCTTATCGATCCGCTAGACACTGAATTGCAGCCCTTCCGAGTCTGTGCCTTGCATTGTGAGCAAGTAGCTCGCTCAAAACTGACTCTCCAGTGTCTCCACAACTTGGAGGTTCCGACTCGATGAAGTCTGCATTTGTTGCATCTCAGTCCACTTATTGCGGAAAGAACATGGGAATACAAAGCACATATATCCACTGCGACGAATGGCGGTTTACTGCTGTCCCTTACAGTCGAATGTCGTGTCGTGATCGTGGCGCGGATGCGGGGCTGAAACGTCCAAATTAAGTTACAGGCGAGGTGACACGTGATTGAACCTTTTTCGATTTCCGATTTCCATCTCAGCTCAGTCGCCAGTGACATTCAATTACACGTTTAAAACCTTAGACCCACGACTCGCCGCGACTGCAGTACTACTCGAGCCTCTTTCTCATAACACCCCCAACCCATTTATTGCGTTTCCGGAATAAACACCCTCCAGGGGAAAGGGCACCTCTAGAGGGTGTCATTGTCTCCAGTTTGACGGATGCCACTGACAATTCCTCCACGGAATCATCCGTGCCTGGAGCGGGTGCTGGATTTCTAGCTGCGTTCACACGGTCTGGGTCTGGGGCGATGTACTCGTGGGCTAACTTTGTATATGCTGTGTCACCATATATTACTGGCTCCAGCGCTTGTGATATCTGCTTGCTCGCCCGCACTTGGATATGTGCCAGTGACCGCCGTCCACTTGGGGCACAGAAGTCACCTTCGCGTTGCCAGCTACAGAGCTACCACGTATGAAATGTTCGACGTTATTTTGTGTCAAAGGCCGTTCTCTTGATGTTGCCACGAAGGGACATCGCAAGGTTTGCAGAAATATCTTGCTTCTTGGAGGCTCAATATTCGTTGATGGGCCGCCGAGGTATGGGCGACAGATAGTAAGGGCAGTGAAATGGAGCATATGATCGACTAATGGAGATATGATGGATATCAACCCTCGCCAACCGACCGCAAAAGGAAGCGTTTGCAGTTCCGCAGTTCCTGGAATTACTATTAGCCCTACCAACTGCCCAAAATAGTTCACAAGTTTACGGCCGTACAGCCGCAGCATACACTACAGTATACATTAGAAGCATCTCCTGTTCATCCCACCTAAGTGACCTAAAATTCCTTGCGCCTATCTCCCTCCACTCCGGTCTGAGTTCCCTCTCACCAATAGTCCACCTCTCCTTCACTGCTACCCGATCTCTATGAAGCACATCATTAGCTCTGATCCTCATCACGACATGAACGCTCCTTCGATTGAAGTCACTAATCCTACCGACGAAGTAGCACCAACAGCAGCGGGCCTCTACCGACTATATGATCAACGGTGGATTGGGGTCTTTGCAATGGTCAGTCCAATTTTTTTCCACCGGGGATGAATGTTCAGACTTGATGGACAGTTTATGCTGGAGGCCGTGAGTGCCGCAAGCTGGCCGTGGTTTGGCCCTATATCCAACAAGGGCATGCGGTTGTAGTTCAGTACTCCTTGGACGTTACTGACCTATGTTCAGTTGTTCGTGATTTTGGGTTCACTCTGAACGAGGTGAACTGGCTGGGCAATATCATCGCATGCGTATATCTTCCAACGGCTTTTCTCACACCTATAATCATCAAGCGGTACGGACTGAAGAGATGTGTACGTACCGTGTCTCCGAGTCGTGCATGCAGTGATTTTTCTCATCTCGCTTGTATGCTGTAGTGTGATGTTGCTACTATCCTACTCCTATTATCGGGATGGGTCCGTTACGCCGGAACTGCGCGATCATTGTCTAAGGGTGGCGCCTACACCCTCATCATTCTTGGCCAGGTGGGAAAAGTACCTAGGAACCAACTTTCGTCTCATACTTTCGTCAGGCACTTTCCGGCGTCTCTTCATCATTATTCCACATTTTAGCGCCAAAATACTCAGGGCGGTGGTTTGACAGGAAGGACCGCACGACCGCGACGATGATCACCTTCATAGGCACAGGTCCTTTCCCACGGAAAGGAACCCTCACGGCTGACTCGACCCTGTTTCAGCGTACCCCATCGGAGGCGCGTTGGGTCAGGTGCTGTCGCCCCCATTCTCGGATACGCGCAAGTCGGTGCGTGCGTCCTCGATCAGTTACTGTGGTGAGAATGTCGACGTTGCATCCAATTGCTAAAGATCCTCCTATTGGCCATCATGTCGACCGCAGTCATCCCAATAGGCCTTCTCGTTCCCGCGGCCCCGCCAGCTCCTCCGAGTCCGTGTAAGGAATTTCTCATCTTCACTTTGGTTCCGTACGCTGAAAGCGTTTTTCCTCTCAGCATATTCTGGTTCTTGCAAACCGTCTCCATCCGTCTTCGCACTCCTCCGAGCCGCGGTGGGACTTAGTTGTCCCCCAGAGTCGTATATGACTTTGAGGGAGCGCTCCTGTTTCGTCCTCCTCGATATCGTCTTCTCATCCGTCTTCGCGGCGTCAGTAATCCAATTTGATTTCCCTCCGCGGACCTCTGTTCCCCATCCACATTACCAGTTTCAACACGTTTCCCATTCTCAGTTCACAGTGGCTGGTATGTGCTGTGTTCAATAGTTCGTGCTGCGGTCAGCTGAAATTAATCGTGCCCCATCCACTAGTCTCCGTACGGTTATTCGGATACCATTTCCGGTTTCATTGGCGCAGTAATGCTCCTGTCTGGTGTCGTGGCGGCCATCAGCATAACACCAATTCTCGATCGCATTTTAACTCATCACATTAGAATTACCCCAAATCTTTTAGTCCCATTTATTGTAGGATCTTGGCTATCCCTTATTTGGGCCGGTAAGGAGGTCATGCGCCCGTTTCCCCAGCATCGGTGATCTAACCCAGCTCATTACAGTGAAGTCAAATAACACCGCAGCGCTTTTCGTCATCTTTGTCGTCATTGGGGTGTGCTCGATACCCTTTTTTGTCGTTGGAATCGCGCTCGGTGTCGCACTGACTAGGAACCCAGACGAGAGCTCTTCTGTATTATGGTTCTTGTACGTTCTATCCTTCCTCAGAAATCGGTCCCGCCAGAGATTTGAACTTCCTTCCTCTAAGCGGAAACGTATTATCCATCGTCTTTGTGCTAGGTTTGCCTCGCATTTTCTACCTCCCGCTCTCCTTTACTCATCCCCACCCCCCTTTCCACTTCTACTTCATTCTTCGCAGTGCAAAGTGCTCTCCGCGCGTCTCCGACTGCGAGCCCACCGCTGAACATGGGCAACGCGATTATATTCAACAGCAACTGGCTGCTTTCCGGCTTTCACTTCATCTTCGTCATTGGAGGAAAACAGGCGCGACGTGAACAGGATGAGCGGACGGACGAGGAACAAAGAACGCAGGGCACAAGGATGAACGATATAGCGACGTTATCCCCACAGGAGGGCCCATCCGAGTCAGTGAAAGAGTGAGGATGTGTCATTCTGGGTATTTTCATCCCAAGGCCGAAGTAGCTGCTTCATTTTTACTGGTCGGTCGTCTTATGACCATCGATTCTTGTCTTCATATGATGTATCAAAGTCACCATTTTTAACGTCTCTGTGCGTATACTGTTATGATTGTACTATGCTTAATTTAACTCCTATACCGATAAAACGCCACTAGGAAGCCAAGAAAGAGTCTTGTCGACCCATAAGATCTTGACAGATCCGTGATGATGAGAAGCGACCAATAAACCCCATGCGTCGATAGATCATTAATCGATCATTGATGAAGTGACCACTAACTATGGGCGCGCTGCTACGGGTACAGTAGGACATGCGACTCTGGATCCGGACTTGACAGGCCTGACCACGGGATACTCTTTCCGGCGTCCACGTTATCACTACCCGGAAGATACCAAACAACACCCAACATCAATACAGTGATGACTTTTCGATTCTGTAGGGCCAAGCAATATTGATCCATTCGACAAGCCGGCAGCCGAAGATTAGCTGATAGAATTGAACCCAAAACAAGACGTAAAGTGGGGATGGACCCGGGCCTTTCCGACGAATCAGCCACTGAGCTGGTCGCTCAAAATCAGTTGTAAGTTGTGGTGTATTCTCTTTATTGTTTCTCGGTTCCTTCTTTGATCTCGAGAGCTTCTACGAAGCAGAGCTCTGACAGAGAGGATCATGAGCGGGCACGGCAATCCACTGGAGGTTTACAACAAGGTACAAAAGTGTCTGGTGATCAAACGTCAGGCGGCGGTCTTCTAAACCCCTGAAAGTACTTCTCGCGAAAGTCGCGATGGGCGGGGACGTGGACGGGAAGAGGCGAGAGGTCTCCCTCCTCTGATTCACCACCGTGCGAATTGAACGTCGGCGGAGGGTACGATTGAGACGTGGCCTTGCGGATTGTGATGAGCTGAGGAAAAAAACAGCTATAAGTATGCAAGCGAGCAGAGTGCGGAGCGAGAATGGCGTTTGACGACGCACCCGCCGACCCCACGCGCCAAAGTCCTGCAGTGAGTTTGCGATGACTTGCATCCCGTCGCACAGCAAGCTGTCCAGGTCGAGCGCCTTGTACTCGTCTATCACAGTCGGCAGGAAGAAGACTAGGCGCCCGCCGGGCTTCAGGAGGTACCGCGCGAGGACGACGAGGTCGGCAGCGAGTGCGGACAACTCGTATGGTTTTGTGGGCGGTACAACATACGGCTGGTCATCGTCCCTAGCGAAATAAAAAGAAACAACCTGAGGAGTCACGCTCGAGTACCGGATCGCTCGACCGAATACGTACTCGCGTGGTCGTGCGGGGTGGGGTGGATCAGCAGCACGCTCTTTTTTACGGCCAAGACGCTTTGCGCCTGCTCGGACGCCGTCTAGTGAAGAGGAATCAGACGGAGATTGAGAGTTGTGTTCGCAGCGATTCTGGGGGTACGAGAGCTTACAGGGAGGATCAGTGATGATAGCGTCGAAGAGCCCGCCGCATCTCCAGGGATTTCGCGTGATGTCAAAGGTGCACAAGTCTAGGATACGCTCCCGAACGCCATATTGAGCCGCGGCGCACAAAATCCCCGGTTGGGCCTCTTCGAAAAAGTGGGGGTTAGAGTCACGAGTGTGTCCGTCGCTCGTTCCATTCGTGCCCACCTTTTCCGCGCATCTGTCTGCCGTCGATATCTGAGCCGAATACCAGCGCTCCGAAATGAGCTGTCGTCTGTGGTTATCAATATTGGTCCCGATAAGATCTGATGTGCGAGGAAGGGAAGGCGTCGAGGACATACGTAGGCCATGCTGCCCGTCCCCACAAAAGGATCATAGATCAACTTCCCTGGCGAAGCCTGCCATGTGACGCGGGTATGAAATGAAACTGTGGGATGAGGAGATATAACCATATCGCCGTACCAAAGTTTGATTTGCCATCAGAAGGGATACCTCGGCCTCCATGCTCGTATTGCCAAAGTATCGCCGTTTTTTGACGTCGAACATTTTGATCAAGCGGCGCGCGCTGCCTTGCTCTATCTATGCAGTGATCATGTCATTCAGAATGATAAGACGCGTGCCTTAGCAGCAATTTGCGCACCAACCTGCCGAAAAATATTTCGCGAATTTCACCAGTCACTTCGTGCCTGTGTCGAGTCACGCCCTGAACATCTGGGTCTGTATGACGGACATCGATAGTCAGAGAGTCGTGCTGTAAAATATCCACCGAAGGGCATGAACTCACACTCCTCGAAGCATCCCATGGTCACCTCGGGATTCAAGAGATCGATCCTGCCCATGAATCCCATATACGAGAAATCTTCGATCACCTTGCGTTGTCGTGCCTTGGTGATGGAATGGTTGTAGCCATTCACGACGAACTTGAAGGACGTGTCTGGAACGTATTTGTCCCACAGATGCCGCGATGCCCGGTTTTGTTCGTGCAACTCTTCGTAGGTGCGTCCTCGAGCGTACAACTCGTAGACAGATCTTGTCATCAAAGAGGTAGGGGAGGTGGGTGGGTGAGTCAGAACCACAGTCTATCAACATCATTCAGCTTCACAGATGCTTCGACCGGCCACTCACTTGATAAGTATACACCTCCGCGCGAGCAGCCGCACATGCTCCTCCTCTTCCAAGGCAAGGACACCGAACGGCCGCGAAGGGTCAAAGTCGTTTGCTATGTTGAGTGGGAAGCCATGTAGCTCCGCGACAGATCGCAGTTCGGGAACGCGGAAACCTTCGTGAGCTTGTGCAAAGACAAGGAGATACAGTCGGGACGGCATCGTTACTATTGCACTGTAATCCCTTGAAAGAGCGTCGCCCGTGGTTCTTGACCCGTGTCGGTCACGATCGAGTTCCAAATCAGGGATCCATTTTCCACATTTTTCTAACTTTTTATACGATACGAAAAAGTATAAAAAGGACAAGTTTCCTACTCGCTGAACCGCTCCCAAAGGCGAGTAAACGCAGTGAGAATAAGAAAAAGTGTCTATTGTAAAACTGAAGCAACCGACTAAGACTCTTCTTCAGACGTAAGGTCAACATGTCGTCGTTTAAGGAATGCTCGTTCCCAAGCGGTACTCTCATAGATGTCATCACGACAGCACGGGTACAGTATGAGCGTTCAAGTTGCTGGTGACGTTGTTCATTAGAGACGAGCTAGTGCGAGTGCTGATGCCGCTGACTGAAATTTGACCGCTGGTAGACGTCTTCAGTTTCTTGCGGCTGGAGGTGGCAAAACACCCTGTGCCTATGTTCTAATTCTAGTCGCGCTCTGTCCAGCTTCGTTTCTGAGATCTTGAATCTGCAGTTGTGGAAGATGGAAAAACAAAGTCATTTCGAGAGTACGGCTCAACCATTACTTTCACACATTACATCAGCAACTATCTTGCCTTGTCCTAAGTGGTCGCGTCACATAATCGGGCTTTCCTTTCCTCGCACTGTTGTTATCGCTCTGCGATGAGACGATTTCCCGCGAAATGTCATCCGTGAACGTTTACAGCGTATTCCAAGCCATACTGGAAACCATCGGTCCTGAAAACCGTGCGAGTTTCTCCCTTCTCTTTCCCTGTACTACACCCTGATCCACCTTAACTCTTATCATACTACCGGCCTGGTCCCGCTGGCCATCGGCGTCCCGCCTTGCTTCTTTGTGTGGTCAAACAGTCTCAGATGAAGCCGTGGAAAAACTGGGCGTTCTGTTCTCCGAGCAACTCTTGTTGGCTGCCCTGGACCTAATCGACAGAGACTGCGGTAAGGGAAACAACTGCCGACCTGGAAACGGAAACAAGCTCTTAGTACGACTCTTATGATATGTGTGTGCATCTGCGATTCCCACAGTGATCAAGTACGTTCCCCCATGGGGCCGAAGCCACTTTTCCGTCCTCGGGATGACGGGCTCGTACGCCGTTTTCCCAAGCCTGCATCAATCGTGCTCCATCCCGTTCTTTTGCACATGCCCGGCTTTCTCCTATGCCGTCCTGATATCTCGTTCTCAGATCACGGTGCGTATACCCTCCTCGAGTAAATGTATTCGTTCTTCCTTGATGCGACGGGGTTCTTCGATCTGCCCACAGTGCAAACACGTCTTAGCCACGCTAATCGCTCAACGCTTGTCGAGATGTGTCGTGCGCGAGATGAACAAAGACGAGTTCGTGACCATCCTTGCACGACAGACCTCGGACACGTAGAAACACAAGCAACGTCAATATTACAGCCTCTATATAGCAGATTATATATATAGTAAAAAAAAGGATCAACGTAACTTATCGTGTGGTTATTTAAGAGGGGATTACTAGTTCAACACAAAAGCGAATGAACAAGAATAACTTAATCCAGCGGGAAACCTCGGTCTAGGGCCCATATTAGGCAGCCGTATTCATTATGGTATCATCACGCTGCTGGTTCATGAAAACTCACAGGAGAAACTGCTCTAATGGGACCTTCCAGCTGCCTTACTTAGTCTTGTGTTTGTCCTTGATCGTGGCTCTCTCTTTGCTGTCTTGTCTAGGTTCCTCTTGCTGCATACGCCACACTCGCCAATCTAGCACCTCCGCGTACTCCATCAAGGCTTTGACAAGTGTCTTGAGCTCGTTCTGGGAGGGACGAGGGCGAGCATCGTCGTCCACCTGCATTCGCACTTTGCCATTGTCGTCATTCGGCTCTTCGTCTGATTCGTCCCCCGAAACAGACGACAGGGAGGAGTCAAATGCAGGTTCGTCCTCGGTGTCGGATGCGTGTGACAACGGCGTCAGGTTGCCTGACCATACTCCTGAGCGCGATTCACGACCGCCGGTCTTGAACGAGCCACTGGTGCCGGTGCTGGTAGCCGTGTGTCCCCGACCGCCGGGGACAGCCACGGTTTGCTGTTCACGGCCGTTGCCATTGGTGGCGAGACGCTTCCCTTCCGTGATACCGTTCTTGATCGCAATCCAGTCCGCGAGCTTGCGGATCTCGTCTGGCTGCCAGATTCCCCACCAGCGCTCAACATCGTCAATGTCCTCTTCGTCCTCGTCCTCAGGGATGAGTCCGTCGACAGGCTTCGTCCCCCAAACGGCGATGAACCACCCCCATCGTCGCAAGGTGCTGCGCTCGTCCGTGCTGACGATTGCGCGGCCCTGGGCTTTGCCGCCTTTGGTCGTATCGCCCGCCAGGAGCGCCGCGGCCGCCTCGCGTTCAGCCACGCTGGGTGTGAGCGCAAAGTATATGCGGCCCTCGTGGTCGGTGCCCAGTGGCGCGAAACGTGGGGCACACGCGTGCAACATCACACGCTGTGCCTGCTCGAGCGCGTTCAGGCTTCGCTTGTACTCCGTTCGAGCCGCCTTGTCCTACCAAGTGCATGCTCGCACGTCAATACAGCTGCAGAACCAAAAAAAAAAAGGAAGGAAATCGCACAGGGTGACTTTTCTTCTTTGTCTCCTCCCATTGCTCGCGGATGGCCTTCGCTCTTTCCCTCTCCTCCTTGGAATGCTCTTTCGCCTCCTTGGTACCTTCCTCAAACTCATCGCGCAAAGCTTGTGCGTCGAGGACCATCTCGATCAGAGGCAGCACAACAGGTACGAGTTGCGCCGTGGTAGTAACATTTATCCCCGAACCGATTAATGCGCCGCTGCGTGTAGTATGTATTTTGGTGTGTTGAGGCGGGGGAAGGGGATCAGGGAATAGTGGCTTGTTGTCCACCTTCGCGAACTCAGTGCGCAGACTTGCCAGCGCACACCATATACGGCTTAGGTTGGCGCGGGATGCTTTGATCTCTTGTATCGCATCCTGGATGGCCGTCTTCTCCTGCTCGCCATCAAACTCGAGCTGGTTGTCCAAGAGTAGGTTAAGTAGCCCAAGGAGGAGTGCTCGTAGGCATGTCTCGCCCACCCATCCCATCTCCACATCGATATCGTCATCGTCTTCAAGATGATGTGACCGCCTCCCACCTATTTCCTCTAACTCTTCGAGGTGGGTGCGAGATATGTCGAGTAACTCCCCGAAACGAATAGCGAACTCTCGGATGGCAATGCGTGGTAGAGCCCGGTCAAGGGTAAATGACGGTGGAACAGACACGGGAGTCCAAAGGACTTTTGGGAGGGGTTTCGGCTTGCGAACGACGGGTGGCCTCGCCTTTGGAGCTGTCACGTTGGATGTGGGGTCGGGTACTTTCGGCGGCTTGGGCTCCTTGCGTTTCTTGGGGGCATCTGGAATTTGCTTGCCTTTGCCAGGGAGAATACCGGTCATTTTGACATTACCATCAAGCATAACGGCAACTGAGTCAGCACCAGTTTTCTTCGCCGCCAGCGTCAGATTGCTGGGAACAGGAAAACAGGTAAGGAAAATGGGCCCCGGAAGCAGCTTGAAGCGTACCCAGTAGGTTCAAGACCGACAGCTTTGCGACACCCACGGCAATTACATTTACCAAGGCATCGTGGACATCTAGCGAAACTAAGCAGGGAGAAGGTGATAAGGCACAACTAGGTTGACATACTTGAAGATGTAGCCTTGTGCTTTATCATGCCCTGCGGTTTCCTTAGACAGGTTGTTGATACCACGACCTTTGATCTCATCAATGTCCTGCCCGTAGCGATTCTTGAGACATGGCCTGCAGTACTTGGCCTTGCAACGAGCCAGGGAGTTAGAGGTCTTGGTCTTATAAGTGCAGTATAGTCCGACTACGGACGGGGTTCAGATTAGTGACTGGGCGCGTGATCAGAGCCAGCCCGGCTCACCTGAAGAATCACGTTTCTTATTACATTGGTGGCAATAGAAGAAGCCATTTGGAAATTCTGCAGTCGCGTTTGATGTTGTAGGACGGGAAGGCCTTGTGGCACCTTGGGCTTTCGTGGTGGAGACTTTCGGTCTCTTTGATTTCGTTTCCGGGGCGCGCTGCTCCGTTTCGTCAAAGGTTCCCTCTGAGCGTTTGCGTTTGATGACAGTCAGTGGAGACGCGCTCGGCATGTTATATGCGCGCAAGGGGGTAGGTGGATTGTGAGGGCTGTCAGTTGTGCGAGTTCCGTTTGGTTCGGAAGTGCTAAGAGAGTATGGAGAGTGTGGAACCAGAACGTATAGCTCCTGAGGTTTGGACCACCTTGACGAAGAACGGGGGACGCGTTGAGCATGGACGGATGATGGGCGGGCCGACATGTGATGATAGTGGTTGGAGATAAACCACCGTGTTCTCACCTCGCGTTTCCGTTGATTCCCAATTCGGGTTAATTGACCGCACATCACGTGTCATCAACCACGACTATCATGCACGTGATCATGAGCCGGCCCTAAACGGCAGATTTCCTTGCTTTCTCCGATTCGTTCGCTCGCCGTCGCCGTCGTCGTGCTGTACAACCACCGTGTCACACTTTTTCCTCTTTTTCCGCCTTTTCTATCTTTTCTTATTATTTCCTTTAGCCCATGGCACACGCAGATCACACCCGGGATCCTTGGTATGCATTTTTTTGTATTCGGGCCTTCCTCACATAAATTTATTGCAACCCCACATAGCCCATGGGTGATCCTCAATGACTTTGGTGGTGCTTTTGCCATGGGTGCCGTCGGTGGTGGCATCTGGCATGGTATAAAAGGAGCTCGGAACTCACCAAGAGTATGTAACTTCCGTTCTCCTTAGCCACCGATAGGAGCATGGTACCAACACTGAACACGGATATATAGGGTGAGCGCCTCGCTGGTTCCATCTCGACCATCAAAGCGCGTGCTCCTGTCACCGGTGGGAACTTTGGTGTTTGGGGTGGCATGTTCTCCACATTCGACTGCGCTGTGAAAGGGTACCGACAAAAGGAGGACGCATGGAACGCAATTATTTCCGGCTTTATGACAGGCGGTTGCTTGGCAGCACGCAGTGAGTCTTGTTCCTCTTCCATGCCATCTTCATTTCCGTGGTGTATTCTCCGCGGATGAAGTTCTCAATTGTCGTTTTATCCATGTGTCATGCCTTCAACTTTCGATCCTTTACTGACATTTACCTTCCCAGGCGGTCCAAAAGCTGCGTTTGGGTCTGCTGTTGCTTGCGGAATCTTACTCGGTGTATTCGAGGGTGTTGGGGTACTCCTCGGTCGGGTATTCTCAGAGGGCACACGACCACAGCTCCCTCCTTGTGAGTTCCTCATTTTCAGCTTGTTTAGGGCACACGCTCACACGGATGACGTCCTCAGTACCCGAGTCAATGTCTCCGCAGACGTCATCATCACCTGCTATCTAGTTTTCATCACCTGCTCTCCTTTGCACCCTCATCCTTATAATTCTCTCGCATCGTCCGTCCATCGTGGTGCACTTGGATGTTTTGTGACATTGACTTAACGCGCTCATCAATACATATTGCATCACGTGGCCTGCCGTTGCATACTCCTCACTCAGTATATAATCGGTCCTGTGAAAATAGATCATATTCTAGACGCTCCACAGGGACAACGATAGCCCATAGCTCCTCCTATGAATGGTCGGTGTTTCTATGCGCTGTATTTTGAGAGCCAGAAATGACGGCGTCAAGCTTGTCAACCTCCCGCCGTAGTTGCACTAACTCGTCTTCCCGTTTCGCGACAATACTCTCGATACCCTCCACTGCTCGTACTGGTACGATTAGAACCTGTTTCTCGAGAGCTTGATCGAGCGCAGCCTGCATATAGTCGAGGGTATACCAGGTCAACAGTGGCTCTCCAAATGGACGGAAAAGACGAGACTCGAAAATTACCTCAACATCTCGTTCGGCTGCCTCCTTCACCCGGACCCAATCGGCCCTCCACATCTTCCGCGCCTTATCCCACCTCCCGATCGCCCAACGCACACCCGCAGCAGTGGCGAGCAGGCCCGCGCCCGCTGCCTCGCCGACACCCTGCGCGAGCACCCCAGCTCCCACCGCGGCACCGGCCCCGATGCTCCCGGCGACGCGCAAAAGTAGTACCTGCGCGGCCCGCGCGAGCGCGCTCGTCGTTCCCGCATCGAGCCGCGCGATGCGGCTCTCAAGCGGGCGCAGGAGCACGCGCGGCGCAACGGCAAAGGAGGGCGCGTGGACGAGCTGGCTCAGCGCGTTCTCCAATACGGGGGAGCGCAGAGCGGGAGGGAGCGCCGTGGTGGTACGGGAGAGGGCGCGCGAGGCTTGTACGGACTGCGTGTTGGGGAGCGCGGCGAGGGCGGGGAGCAGCGCGCTGGAGATGGTTCCGACCCAGGCGTCGCGCGTCGCTTGGCGCATGCGCCAGCCGACTTCGTCCGGTGCCCAGAGCACGCGCCACCACATCATGTTGCCCAGGACCGGCAGCACGTCGTCGTCCCCGCGGGCCATGGCGGCGCGCACTTTGTTGTCGTCGCTGTGACGTGGCGGGCGTGTTCCCGCGACCACTTTTGCTCCGCTGCCAGGTGGCTCTGCCCGTTTGGGAGCCGGGCCAAATACGGCACGGCGAGCGTCCTCTCTCTCGTGCGAGACCTCGTTTCTGATGGTGTGTGCAAGGGTGGTCGCTTCGCGTAGCTCTGCTTCGACTCTATCCAAGCTACAGCGCAGCATGCTGACGACCGTGCGAGCTAGCGCATCGCCTTTCTCGGATGGTGTGCAGGCGGATTGAAGCTGGCGCTTTAGCCTACTCAGGCCAGAGGCGAGGGCGTCGTCCGAGTAACGCTGTACGTGCAGTGCGTCTGAAGGATTGGCGCGCAACGCCCGAATCGACGATAAAGCTCGGTCCGGGTCAACGAAGAACGTGCGATCGGGACTAACCCCAAGTTCGAACACCGTTGGTGGAACACTAGACGATGTCGAAATGGGCGATGGAGAGGTGATCAGGAGAAGGGCGTGGGGCGGAAGTGGGAATGGCAAGATTGTGTGTTTTGAACTCGACGAGTGTGGAGAGAGGGTGGTGAGGGGGGTGGTGAGTGGGTTGAGGAGGATTATGGGGATATGCGCTTTATATAATAGTCGTAGGTTGTCTTGGGATAGTTCGCGAGTGGGTCGCAGTTCGGTTAGGCGTACAGGTGCGGGAATAGAGGCCAGAAAAGAGGACGACAAGTGCATCACATGCGACTTTGAAGGAGATGTGCCATCTAGATCGCTTTTCGTATCCCTCGCGGGGGACGCAGTGTGTCTGCAGGGTGATTAGAACCAACGGGAAGTGAACACAATGCCACCGCACTCGATGTCAAGCCTGGTACTCTGGTCGCGCCCCTCCCACCGCTTCGTTATCCGTTCACTTTCGACCTCTGGGGAGAAGGGTCCCTGGAGCAGTGCGCTCACGAGCGATTCCCCTCCAGAGAACTCGTCCACGGGATAAACTGCGAGTGATGAATGAACGCTAGGCTAAACTGTGACTACTCGCTCAGAACGCACCGACGATGGTAACTTTGTCTTCTTCCGATGTAAGACTCGAACGAGAAATTTCGTTCGACACGTCACACAGAATGTCATTCCAGAAGGACAGCTCGAGGGACTGTGGAGGGAGGATACGCGAAATGAGCTCGCGCGCTGTGTGTAACACGGTAAGGGTATGTGCGTGCTGGAGTCTGGTTGGGTGCCGCGCTGCGACGGGGGTAAATGGGGATGCGGATGTTGGGGAGGTCGAGAGCACATGGTGAGTTGGGGCGCTGGTTCCAGCCTTCGAGTCGATGTGCGCTGGAGACGCTGTTGGAGCTGGGCCTGGCCCAGTGGAAGAATGAACAAGGGAATATGACACGGGTCGATGGTTAAGAGGGACAAGACGACGGCAAACGGAGAACGAATGCCATCTTCGCATTTGATTTGAGTATCACTCGAGATGACTGGAACTGGAAGGATGGCCTCGATGAGCAGAGCGGCCTGAGCCCAGTCGCCAACTACCGGGCTTACCTACAGGGCTTACCTACAGTATGCCGCGCTTGTTCAAGTTGGACTCGAACCCATAACATTAACCCATTCTGTGTCTCTGTTTGCAACTGGCGGACTTGAAGCTTGATGTTTCGAGCGACACGGTCACTGTGCTCGCAACTTGAACTCCAATGGAAGAAATTCAAAGCAGTCGCATGTCTTTCTGACACTTCTCGACCGTAAGTTTCAGCAACCTTCACTTGTCAACTTGAACTCTCACATCTCATAACGGTGCCAGGCCTGCTGGTACCTTGAGTCCAGACTCCTCAAGAATCAATCCTTGCTTCAATGACAGCTTTCCCAACACTTCGGTGTCGTCGATTCTGGTAGAGACAGTAAAGTCTGATGACGAGGATGAAGAACAAGACCGAGGTACGCCGTTTATGTAGCGTCCCGCGACAATTACCGACAGTTACCGCGTAGGTCGTTCGACAATCGACGTGCTCTCAGATGATGTCCTCATATGTATATTCGATCTCTATCGACAAGAATTGAAGGACTACGACGATATATGGCCATGGCATACGTTGGCGCACGTCTGCCAAAGATGGCGAAATGTCATCTTTGCATGGCCCCACCATCTTGATCTCCGACTTCGCTGCAGGTCCAGAACAGCTGCAACGAAGGCACTGAATGTGTGGCCAACCTTGCCTATCAGCGTCCACTCACATGTGTCATTGTTTGTCTATGGAGATGACATTATCGACGCACTCGAACACCGTGATCGGATAGCCGGGATCAAATTGTCGCAGCTAACGCGATCTCGACTTGCACGATGTACCTCATTGCTACAGGAACCGTTTCCGGTGCTGCGATTTCTTTCCCTCAATTGCCGCGCTGAGTATATGCCTGTCTTTACGGACACATTCATGGGTGGGTCGGCCCCTCGTCTCCAGAAGCTTCAGCTGTGCTACGTCTCATTTCCAACACTCCCAAAGCTCCTCTTGTCTGCCAATGATCTTGTCGACCTCCTTCTTAAGGACATCACAAGAGCTGGGTACATTTCACCTGACACAATGGCCACATGCCTGTCTATGTTGAAAAGGCTTCGATTCCTTTTCATTGGCTTCGAATCTCAGAATTCGTTCCCCAATCAAACAAACCGACCTCCGCCTCCAGTGACACGCGCACTCCTTCCCGCGCTCGCCGAATTCGTGTTCATAGGTCTCAGCGAATACTCGGAGGACCTGATATCTCGAATCGATGCCCCTCGACTCGATTACCTCCATCTCCTGTTCTTCTATCGGCCCACCCTTGACCGTGACATCTCACAATTACCCCAGTTCATACGTTGCATCGAAAAGTTCAAGCCGTCTAATGCAGCCACTACTAGTGTACGCTTTAACCATGACGCCATTGTCGTTTCTCTTTCATCATCAGATGGTGGTAATTTCTTGGAATTGGGATTCCGGTGCGATGTGTCAGCCAGCCAGCATTCGGTGTTGAAACAGATCTACACCCAGCCTTTGCCCCTCCTTAATCATGCAAAGGTACTTGTACTCGCACTCCTACCAAATTTACGATTGGAAGCAGATCAACAAGACTCTATGATATGGCTTGGATTTCTTCGCCTATTTAACGAGGTGCAAACTCTCTGGGTCTGTGGGGATGTGTTGGAGGGTTATATCGCACGTGTGCTGGGAGAGCTCACCGGAGAAAGGGCTGCAGAAGTGTTGCCAATGCTGCACACCCTTAAGTTTTTGGGGTTTTATCTGGTTGGACCTTCGCTGACTCAGTCATTGAAACCGTTCATCGACGTGCGCCAACTATCGGGTCGCCCTGTGGTGGTACAGTAGGGGGTTTCGGAAGGCCGTAGTGGAGTTGGAAGGATACGGACGGATATGGACAGGGTTTTCTCTCTTGTTATCTCTTTGATTTACCGAGGACACTAGTAGATAGTGTATACTTACCATACTGAAGGGCAAGCATGCGCGCGCTCGAGCAGACCGCCACCCTTATCCCTTTCATGGCATACTACTCGTCACTCACTACTAATCACTGTTCCTTATATCTCTTAGACAGACTTTCATCTCTTTCATCCATGAATGCTCCTTGTTCTGCAGTAGTATATATAGTACTTGTGCTGTAAAAACATAATCCAGTGTTCTCGAACACCCCTGCGTGCTTCTGAGCTGGTCTCGTGTCATCCGAGTCCTTCGTCTTCCCGCGCTCGCCGCTGCTCGACTTCCTCCGGCTTTGCTCTTGAAGCCCTCGCATTCCTATATATCGATTCGATTCTAGGCCAGGCTTGTTTTCGTTTTCGTTTTCGATCGATCACTTGCTCCAAGTTGCTCGCAACGCAACCCTCCTAGCTTCTAATTCTCGCAGTCCTCCTTCACACATCGTTTAACACAACGCGATTTCGTCATAATTCTATAATTATGATACTAGTACTCGCCGACCGGCGCCTTAGACCTAATATGTTTCTCGGAAAAAAGGTATATACCCACGGTGCCAACGTGCAGCGCGTTCGCGTTAATCCCATCTTAGGGTCACCGGTAGGGCGGCACAAACAGGAGACGCGCCCACGGCCACGGACGGACGGTCTCGGGCTCGGGCAGGGTCAGCACTCTCGTTTTCCCCGCTCCCCTTCACCCATCTCTGCTCCTGCTACTCCTTATCCACATCCTCAAACAAACCTTACAGTATCCTGAAGATCATTTACCTGGCGCTCCGTTCACACTGTCGCTCTTTTGGGAGCTCCAATTGTGAGAATTTAAGATCCGAGAGTGAATCCTCACCGAACTCACCCCTGAGTTTTCAACCGTGAGTTTACCAGGATTCTCGCCCCAGCCCCCGATTCACAGGTAGCTGACCAGGCCTCACCACATGGCCGCCCTACCAGGAAGCAGCCAGTCCGCCATCCAGCCTCCGAGGAAATCAATAGCTTCGACAGCGATGGCTCTCCCAACATCTCCTTTCCGGCATATCGGTTCTAGCAAACGGCCGGGAGGGGTAAAACGCAGTGACGGGAGGGATTTGGGTCAAAGACGGGGCCGACGTACGTTCTTCTGTGTAACGTCCGCGATGGCTACTGACGGTCGTTGGGAAATCGATGACCTTTCGGACGACTTACTCATATATATATTCGGGCTCTATCGACGAGAATTCAGTTACTACTACGACACATGGCCATGGCTTCACGTATGCAAAAGATGGCGACGTGACGGTATCACCTTTGCATGGCCCCACCATATCGATTGTGCGACTTGACTGCATCTCCGGAACAGTCGTAACAAAGGCGATGGATGTCTGGCCAAACTTCCCTGTCAGCACTCAGCAATGTCAGCATGAGGTCGCAGATGAGGAATTATAGACGAGCGGATGGGGGTCGGCGCCTCGGCGGCTCGATATTTAAGGGTGCGAAAGACGACGGAAAGCAGAGAATGATGCTATCGCGCGCTGAGTAGCGCCAGCGCCAGAAATATTACTATAGAAAGAAATGGAAACCATAAGCAAGGCACGGGTAAAGCCTGCGAACGTGGGCTGAGCGGTGGCGCCACCGCGCGTATATGCTACCAACAAGGTCCTATGCGCCTAACGTACTATCCTAACCCGATGCGTGTTAAGGCCGTTAAGGTTTTCAACGAATTCAAACAGTCCCCTGTCGTCGAGTTTCAAAAATTTCAGCAAGCCCTACTTGCCCCATTTCCAAAGTCACAGACCAAGTCTTACATCTTATATCGCATAACTGTGCTAGGCCGAGTCCAGCATCTTCAGATTCAGAAATCAGAAATCAATACCTTGCTGCATTGCGGCAAGCCCGGCCCGATCAAGCCAACGAGCATCAAATCAAAGATCACCGATGCACAAGGAGCAAACAAGGAGTGTAATGGGTTTTCATTTTGAGACGAGTTAATGCCTTTATTTTCATTTACCGGGGCTCCCCAACCACGCAGCCCCCGCCACCGCCACATTCCACCGACACATCCGACACCAACCGTGGCAACACGCACCCCTTTCCCCCTCCATTCTACAACCTCCGATTGCCCCGGTTCACCTACTTCCAAGCCAATCAGCCTTCCACTCGTAATCCCCTTTTCACACCACTCCCCTTTCAACTTCGTTTGTCTTGTAGAATAAATGTCTCGTCGTCTCTGTGCCTCTCCCTCTCATCTCGTGTGCCCGCTTGAACCCCGCTCAAAAGGCTTTGTTCGCCTTGCTCTATCATTGTTGTCGACTTGAATTCCTCTCCCGGATCCCCTCGCGCTCTACTTTGCCAACCGCACCGATCTCGGTTCGACATCCCGACCGGCAAAACCGCTCCAGAGTCCCACTCGCCAACTCGACTTACTTGCTTCAAAAGACGACTTTCCTTTCTCGAGTCTGGTAGATGGCTCAGAGACAGACTCAGATAGTAAAGCCTGGTGACGAGAGAGGTACTGACGAAAAACGAGGGCAAGGTACGTCGTTTGTGTAACTTCTGCCACCGTTATCGACAGGTGTCTGGCCGCACAGGTCATTCTACAATCGATGTGCTCTCAGATGATGACCTCCTATACATATTCAATCTCTATCGACGGGAATTGAACGACTATGACAAGAACACATGGCCATGGCATACGTTGGTGCACACCTGCCAAAGATGGCGACATGTCATCTTTGCATGGCCTCGCCATCTTGATCTCCGACTTCACTGCAAATCCAAAACAGCCGCAGCGAAGGCACAGGATATATGGCCAACCTTACCTATCGTCATCCACTCACGTCCCGATGAGCTACACCCGGACGATCGGGATGATATCATCGACGCACTCGAACACTGTCACCGTGATCAGATAGTTCAGATCACTTTGTTGCACCTAACGAGATCTCAAATCGAAAGGTGTGCCGCCTGGATGAATCAACCGTTTCCTGTCATGAAATCTCTTGTCCTTGGTTGCTACCCGCCATGCTCGGACGATACGTCAGTGATTACTGATGCATTCTTGGGTGGGTCGGCCCCTCGTCTTCAGAACGTCGAGCTTTCTGGCTTCCCCGTTCTAACGCTAAATTTCCTCTCGTCTTCCCCCAACATTGTCTCTCTCTGTCTTGAGGATATCAGAGGCAGAGGTGCAGCGCATATTTCACCCGGCCAGGTGGCCACGTGCATGTCTATGTTAAAAAAACTCGAAGTATTCAGCATTAGTTTCGAATCCCACATATCTTTCTCCGAACCAACAAACCAACGTTCCCCACTGCCATGCACCGTCCTCCCAAGCCTCGCCATCTTCTGTTTCAGGGGTGTCAGTGAATATTTGGAGGACCTGATATCCGGAGTCGATGCCCCTCTACTCGAATACCTCCATCTCTGTCTCCAGTTTTTCGATCAGCCCATCTTTGATGTCCCACAATTCCCACAACTATCCCAGTTTTTCCATCGCATTGAAAAGCTCAGGTCACCCCTCAATGCCCGTATTGTCATTTTCGAAGACAGAATTACGGTTTGCATGTCATCGTCAGTCGGTGGCGCTCTACAACTGGTCTTCTTCTGCACTGGGTTAGACAGGCAGATTTCGTTGTCAGCACAGTTCTGTGCCCAGTGTTTGCCCCACGCAAGCAATCTTGAACTCACCAGGTTTAACCATACGCAAACAGATCAGCAAGGCACCAGGCCATGGTTAAAAATTTTTCGCCCCTTTAACTCTTTGCAGATCATTCATGTAAGGGAAGACGAATTCGAGGTTGAAATCGCACGTGCATTGGGAGAACTCACTGGGGAAAGGGTCGCAGAAGTATTTCCGATGCTGCACACCATCAGGTTGGATTGGTTTGATCGGGTCGAATCTTTGGTGATTCCCTTGCTGAACCCGTTCATCGATACGCGCCAGCTATTGGATCGCCCCGTAGAGGTACAAATTGTACGATGAAGGGCTTCGAGTCCACACGAGCACGGTATCTTTTTGGGTACATCCTGATTTCTCGCCGCAATGTACTAGCTAGCTTTTTCGAGTTCTACTCACAGTTTCCTCCTACACACATCGACACGTTTGACACAATACAACGCCGCCATGATTCGATAACCATAATACTACTCGACCAGCCTCTGGGCAATTTCCCAGTGTTATGAGAAAATTGATCTTATTGTGCTCCGAGTCTCGAGAAAGACCGCGCACCCGCACCGCCAACGCGCGGTCACGGTGCATTCCGAGAATTATTCAATGCTAGGCTAGAAGTAGCGCACGTGAATCGCCTAGAGTGACGCAGGATGGTATGGGCAGACAGCAGCGGGCCAAACTGAAGACGATGAAAATCTCGTGGTCTGTCTGAGATAAGTTCAATCCGACGCATGAATGACAAGAATGAAATTTGGCTTATTATAACGACCCTCTGCCTTCAGAAAAAATCCAAGTAGGGGCGTTGACCGTTGTGGTTAGAACTCAACACTGGTCAGAAGCACCGAGAGCAGTACTAGTTCCTCTAACAGGAATTCCGTCGCAGACCCGATTTTCTTGGAAAAATTCAAGGCGCCGAGGTGGGCGGCCAGACATATAAGTCCACAAACTAAGGCAAGGGGAGCCACCAGCACTTCCGCGTAGCGCAAA
>Ga0307510_10001945_pt1 | contig 23240 bp, 29 predicted proteins | sample 12_EM_MG_FD_207224 | JGI IMG/M metagenome (GOLD analysis project Ga0307510, IMG submission 207224) | Populus trichocarpa ectomycorrhiza microbial communities from riparian zone in the Pacific Northwest, United States - 12_EM | ecosystem: Host-associated > Plants > Roots > Unclassified | place...
CGGGTTTCCTGTTCTAATCGTGTGCACAGCTCTTGCCGCTTATCTCCTTGTCTCCTTCTTGCCCCCCCCCTCCACCATACCCTACCCTCTTGTCGCTCTCTCAAGCCGTGTTTCTGATTTACGGTTGTGGTCGCTTCACAACCAATCGCTGCTGTCCACCTATTCCACCCAAGCTGTTGACATCGTGCCTATGGCTAAGTGCGCGATACAAAAACAGCCAAAACAGCAATCCATTAGTCGAGCACCTGAGAAGTCCTTGAACTGATAAATCCTCCACAAGAAGAAAAAAGAAGTCGCGAGAAAACAAACAAACAAAACTCCAATTTTTGCGAGTGGGGAAGAAAGAAAATAAACACAAAGGGAAGCCCTCAAACCAAAGATTTTTTTACTTTCTTTTAAAAAAAAGGAAGAAAAAAAGAGAACTTTTTGTTTTTATTCTTATCTACATCCCTTTTTGGATTTTTGGATTTTTATTTTTTCCTGAAATACTTGGTCTTATTATATCTGTCTATCTTCCCCTGCCATCGCCGCTGCGCCAAAATAGCTATGTCCAGTCACGAATTCCATTCTGGTCATCATAATCCCGAAGATGGGGCTACGGCAGGTTTGTTGAACGACATTTCTTCTTATACCTTTCAAACGTTACTTCATGGTCCTTCGAGTTATCGTACCTCATCTACTTCCTCACATGTGTTCTATGGTGCACCAGCTCGACCGTTTGCCCCACTCCCGGCGCATCCCCACGCCCCGCTGTCAACAACATACGGAACTCCAATAAGATCACAGGTTATGCGGCAATCATTTGTCGCATACGATGACGTTTCAGTCCAAAATTACGAAATCCCACCACCAACGAGATCTTTTATGCGAGGGAGGAACTTCTACTCCCCTCCAGGGAATTGGCAATCGGAAGAACCACCCGTTAATCCACGAGCTTCATCACCACCCAGGATGGTGCTCCCTAAACGGAAGCGACATGCTTCGGAGAAGGCTCTTGCTGAGTTGAAACCGTTGGCTTTAAGGGTGCTAAAGGAGGACGAAACGGCCTGTATCATTTGTATGGAGGATTATGTTGATGTCCCTGATTCTACGGATGAGCTAAAGACCGAACATGCACTGCAGATGAGCTGCGGGCATCACTTTGGCTCATACTGTCTGAAGATTTGGCTGAAGGGGCATAGCACTTGTCCAACTTGTCGAAGGGAGGTGGATTTTGTTGAAGAGGAGGAAGGGAGGTCAATGGCGATGAGCAGGAGATGGCAGTCGCACCAGGAAATGAGGAGGCAAGGTGCACAGGCAGCGGCTGCAAGGGAAAGAAACGGTCCGGATTCACCCCGCCATCATCACGCAATGGGCCATCGGAGACGCATATCCACGCAATCGGTGGATTTTGCCCCAAGGAGGGTGTCGCCGCAGAGTTCGTCTTGGCTAGAGAGGGATCAAAGTAATCATCGTGGAATTCGCTCGGATGCGAATCCCCCAGAGGATTCACGTGTACCTCAGGCACCACGGCTCCAACCAGTGGACCAACAGGGAAACGGAAGCGCACAGGTACCGTACCGAGATGTGTCGGTGCCCCACATCCCAACAGGCTTATCACCCATAAGATTCGGCGACACACCACTATTCACCGCAGACATGGAGATGGCATTGTGCATGGCTTCACCTTTCCTCAGACCCACTCCCATTATAAACCCTCTTCCACCCCGGCACCCCGTACATACGCCAATGATCCAACGGCCCCAATCGATGCATCCGCAGGCCCACCAGAGCCTATACCCGAACTTGGATATGGGCATCAGCCGAGCACCAGCGCCCCAACCTGAGCGATTGCCACCCGGCATTCCCGTCATGCGAGGAGGGCCCCACCAATCGTACCGGCACAGCCCAACCAGTCCCCCCCCGACCCCCATGGCACCAACCCACCAGGCCCTACCAAACTACTCCATCCAACCATGCGTCCAGCACAGCGATTACAATAACAACCAACCCCAGCAAATGCAATACCCAGAATACCGCGACCAGCACTGGCAAGCCCACCAACAACACCAAATGAACACCATGCTCCCACCCCCAAACACCGCCCTCAACAGCAACGGCAATATCAATAGCATCAATGCCATCAATAACATCAGCAATAACATCAGCAACAACACCGGTAACACCACCACCCCAGAAGACGACCTCCAACAGAATGAACACCAGCAACAGCAAATCCAATGCAACCTTACCGAAATCGGCTACTGTATCGAACACCTCTACACCGGTCGAACGCAGGAGAACCTCTCGGCAATGCTAACCCTCAATTGCAGCCACTCGTACCACGTCATCTGCCTCGTGTCGACCACCAAATCCCGCCTCCAGCAACCGGTGAATAGAAGAGTGGCTTGGTGCCAGAGATGTAACCGCTTTGAATTGCTGGTGGATGGGGAGTTGCCGGATTTCACTTGGGAGGATCCGGAGGGGTTTTTCTAAGACTGGGGTTGCTTCGTTATTTGTTTATTCATTCCTGATTTATTTGGTATCTGGGTGTGTATGTGAGGGGAGAAAGGGGTCTTGCTTTATATTCTTTTTTAGGGATTTGTGTGGGTCACTTTATGGTATTTTCTTTGTCTATTTACCTGGGTTTTTTATGTACCCCCCTTTTTTTTCTCGGGCCTTTGCTTGAGGACCCCGAACAGACCGCCTCCGTCGTAATCTTAGTCGCCATCGTGCTTGCGTGTGTGGGCTACGCGCAAAGGATGGTTATAACTCTCCTCTGCTTCTCATTCTCCCTGCCCCGTTTCTCCTTCGTCATCGCCTTCCCCATCATATGGCAGAACGCCATTCCCATGGCCCCCTTCCTCATATGATTCGTCTCGTCTCGTTTTTTTCTTCGTAACTTGTTATTTTCCTGCCACGATAGGTTGGGTTAGCCCCTTGTTCATTTGTCTGTTTGGTTGGTCGTTTATTTAGTGTCGTGTCGTGCGTGTTTGGGGTAATCGATGGTTGTGGTATGCGCATTATGGTTCCCCGGTGTCGTGAGTGACGGTTGAGGTGAAGTGGTTATCCCTTGTGTATTTGCTGGCTAGCTATCTAGGTTAGATGGGGTTGGGTTTGATCCTACTGCTTAAGTGAGCCGGCAATGTTTTTCACAAGTTATGCTCCTGTGCATGTTCACGATCACGATGGGAAATGCGTGCTATGGGCGAAAGAGAAAAAGAAGGATTTATGAAGAGGTCTTGCGCTTCAAAAAGGCTTGGGGGAAGGATTATGGAATGATAAGAGGTTTAGGATAGGTAGTTCCCTTCTACATGTAATACCGAGTGATAGTTCATGATCGAATGTTTGATGAGGAAAGAAAAGAAGAAAAAAGCGATGTAAGAGTAGCTGATGTAAGAGTAGCTGTAAGAATTGAGGGGAAAGGAGGGAGGGGAAAAGGGGTATGCCCCACGCGCCCGCTTTCTCTGCGATCCTAAACTATTTCCCTGGCACGCTTCCTGTATCATGTATGATTCGTGGCCCACTGTTTATTTAAGATATTCCGAAACGCCTCTTCAGTACCCGGTAGGCGGGTCTGGGGGGAAGGGAAAGGAAGGGAGAAAGAAAAAAGGGAATAGTTTTGAATTGGATAGAATTGGGAAAAGAGGAAAGAAAAGAAAAAAAGCTAGACCTCATCATCGTCGTAGACGAAGCGGATATTACGAAGAGAGCGATTTGTGCGGAGGACGAACTGGTCATCGCCGTCCGGTCGCTCTGTGATGATTTCCGTTTGTTAGAATAGGTATCATGAGCGGAGATGGGAGGAAAGGTCGGAGAGGTGTTACCGTTCTTCGTGTTCCCGGTAAGCATGCTCTGGATACTCATGCATACGCTCTCAACGCTCTGGACGGGGCTCCATCCGTTTCCACTGCTGAGGAGGTCCAAACAGATTACGCCGTTAGAGTAGATGTGTGGGTGCATTGGGATGTCTTTTTGTTTATAAGGTTAGCGGAGGTTGCGCACGCACGACAGGTAGCCCGTCATTATTGTTGTTGGAAAGGGGAGAGAGCTAATAATAATAATAATAATAATATACCTCTATCGGTAGCTCTGATAAACATGACCTCAGGGGCCTCGATGGGGTAGTTACTACTGAACTTGAAGTTGAGTCTGTAGGTCTTTCCGTGGTACAGCGGATTCTCGTCTAGAACTTGGATATCCATTTGCCATTCTTGAAAGTCGTTCGCCGCGACGAGGTGAATTCCTGTTCATCACAATTTTTGTTTAGTGTTTGTTTTACCGGAAGGGGACGCTGAAGAGTGGATCGGTGGGGTGAATAAGCTACGTACCCGGCGGAAGCCCTTGGTGGATCTATTTGTTTTGCCTCCACGTCAGCTTGCTCCCCTGCCTCGACAACATCGCTTAGGGAAAAGGGATAGGATACCTTGCTGAGCTCCTTTTGAAGACGTTTGGCGTGAAACATCTTGACCCGTGAGAGTGTCTGTGGTGGTGGTGGTGGTGGTGGTGGTGATAGGAATGGTTGTTGTTGTTGTTTGCTTGCTTGCTTGCCTGCCTGCCTGATGCTTGCTTGAGCGTGGGGTTGCAGGTAGGTGAGAGGGCTTGGCGGTCCACGTGTTGCACGTGATCGGCGTTCTTGTGTCTACCCAGCTTGCGGCAACGGCCCTTCTTCCTTCCTCAAGGCGTCGATCGGATCGCGGCTGATATGGGATTGTTTCCCTTTATCCTTCTTCTGTTTGTTCTTTTTTTCGATCTTTCGACGAGGTGAGCACACTTTGTGGGGGTTTCTTTTTTTTCTTTCGGTAGGGTGGTCGTGTTTGGTTTATGGAGAACGGTTTTGCTTTTCCCTCCGCAATGATAAGGTATATACGGGATTTGTTCCGGATGGTTCTGCTGTCAGTTGGGTTTTAGATTTGATCGGGTTTTATAAGGGAGGAGATCGGTAGCATTCTATTCATAATTTTGTATTTTATCATAAGTGAAGGCCTAACTTGTAGCTCTGGCAGCTGCGACGCTACCGTTTGATGTTCACGGGGGGAATGCGGCGGCCTTGGCCCTACGAGTGAGGTTTTGTGAGGATAACGAGAGGCCTATCGCAGTCTGTCGCCTCGCTTGATCTGCCACCCTGTTCTGGGGGTGGCAGTGCGGATTTTATGAGGGTCGGGGTCATTGTTGTGGTGATGGTTAACTTGGGCCAACCTTACTCCCTCGCACCATCTACTCAAGCGTATCGTCGCATATACTATGAGTGGGCGGATATGGTATGAACGGTTTTATACTGACTCTGAGATAAGGCAGAATTTGGGTTTATTTTAATTTTACTTTGTTATTGTCGGATGCGGGGTCTGAGACTGGGTTGTTGATGTGAAACCGCCTTCTGCACTGTCGCTTACTATGCTCACATTGCGTTTTCTAAGGTTGCGGTTTTTCGATGCACTACCGTGACATGAGATCTCATACGGTAGCCTCCAGAAAGGCATTTAGGATTGTAGGTGTCTTGGTGGGTGAATGGGATGGCAATGATTATAACCGTGAGAAAACAATGATACTAAGCTGAGTTTACGGCAGTGCATATGGGGGGCTAAGGATGGGCGGGAGGATGGTTCTTGAGCACACCGTAAGTAGCTCCGAGCTGCGGTACCGGCACTGTTCCGGTTCTTGAACACCTGTTCCTCGATTGTGTGTGTGTTCGCCTTGCCTTACCCGCTCCTGGAAAAGCGCCTGGCCGAATATGTTCCGTGAACCGCGGTAGGTTCCGAGGCCGCGGTAGGGATGCTCGGGATTACTCCAAGCTCTGAATAATGGTGTCAGATGGATGTGACTGTGGGACCTAGGTGTTGTGCGAGTTATGTGACGTGCCAGTAAGGGTATTCAAAGTTAGGAACGGAAAATGACGGTTGAAGGGGGGAACGGAAAAAAAGTTCTTGGCCTACATGTACTGCGAGAGCTAGATGGCCAATAGGAGGCCTGAATGTAAATTTTTGGGAGTTGAGACTTTGAGTAACCTGGGACTGTTGCAGCGAACACAAAAAGCGGAGCTAGGGAGAAAAAGGGAAGATTTATAAATAATGCGGTAGGAGTGGTATTCTTCTGTAGCGTTGACAATGTGCTTTTCGGTGTGAAAGGGTTTCAATAAGGTTTGGGTTGCATCGTATTGGTATGATAACAGTTATGACAACATAGTTATGTTGTCTACCGAGCTCTCCACCACGAGCACCTACAGATATTTCTGTTGAAAACTTTTTTGTCAAACTAACTTTATTAAGCAAATAGTGCTCGCACTTATGCACCTTTCAACCTCCAAGTTTTGAACAAAAATTTCCGTTCATCAACTTTGAATACCCTTAGTATGGTGCAAGGACGAGTGTAAGGTTTGGTGGGGGTCAGCGAAAAATGGCAGTGGAAGGTTTAGTCTTGACCGAATTTCTCGTTGTACGACAGCCTATCTTTTAATGTGGTACCGTAAAATCTCGGAATAGCGAACTCGCCTGGACTGGCCGCGCAGCAGTTTTCGGAGCTTTGAATGGCCCAAGGGGACGTCCAAGGGCTGCTGCTTACGTTATCTAGCTGTGCCCGCATACTCTCCGTCAATCGGAGGGTCTAGCTTCGCTGCACGACTAGTCCAGGCGAGTCCGTTATTCCTGAGATTTTACGGTATGCCCTCCCTGGGGTGCGTTGTGGTAAGTGCAAGTGCCGGTATGGAGGACATTGTTCCATACCACCTGCGTCTATGCTGAAGGCTTTGGAACTGAAGTAGGTGGTGATTTATTTATTTATTGCGATGTCTCTCTCTCTCTCTCTCTCTCTCTCTCTTTCTTGAGTGCTGTGGTTGCCGGAGTACCATGCTGTGGAGTTGAGGCAGGGCTTGAGATAGTATCGCATGGAGAGGGCTTTGTGGGGTAGGCACTGCGCCATAGTTAGGCAACTGGCCGTATGATGTGATACATGCTCGTAATCCGCCTTGGTGCGAATTAAGAGCTGGGTTTGTGTTTCAAGCCCTGCATAATATCCGTTTCCACCCAATGGTCTTCCTGATTGACACGGTGGAAAAGCGGCAGCGGAGAGTAAGTTCCGTACGAGTGCAGCCTTGTGCTTGCAAACTAGGCTTCAAGATCGGCACTGTAGTGGCTTTGTTTTTCCTATAGCCTATGTCTCTTGTCCTTAGCGGGGAATGAGCCGCCTTCGAGAGAGTATCATACATGGAGTAGAATTGTTTTTCTTAAAGAACTAACGTTGAGATGATAACTTGAATCAGAAAGTTAAACCTCGACCAAGCCTTGACTTGTTTGTGTGGTATTGGAGTACTTGTACGGCTGAGCGTGGACTGGGATTGGTTGTTGTAGCGTCCACCCCGTTCAAAGATACTTTGGCCCCATCTCGCCGAGTCTGAGGGTTGTTGGGAGGAGGGATGATATGTGCCGCCTGGTGTGTTATCTATGGTCTTGCCAAGGGAAAAACCCCACCACACTTAATTGAATGAACTTTGTAGCCAGAACCAAAGCCAAACCAACAGACGGACAAGCAAGCAGTCATCAAGGCCACTACCGCTATTTATTTTCTTTCTGGCCTCTCCATACCCTGACACCCCCTCCCTCCATCCTACTCCTTTTTTCACACCACTTACAACACGGGCCAGTCCATCTGTCGAAACTATTGAAAGAGAGGAGGAACGACAACAACTACCCCACCTCCTTCTGCAAGTTTGTAAACATCGAATAACAGACATCTCCTCTGCGTCTCATATCCTTCCTTGCTTCTATCTGCTGTGCCCTCTATTTGTGTCTCTTTCCCATTTGCGCCCCACTGCCCGCAGATCCCTGAACCTCAACTATCAAAGCCACTGGGCAGACAGGACAAATCCTCTCCCCGCATCCCCCCGCATCACCTATTTACCTTTGACCTATTTACATATCTATAAACCAGAGGAACATCGGAACTATGAGCTGTAAGCTAAAAAAATACCCCCCGAGTCCACCTAACCATTTCATCCTTTTTGACCCTTACGTTTCTTCTCCCTCAACCGCACATTTATCGCCCCCCGCTCCCCTTCCAAAACTGTCCCGTGGAATCTTTGCCCTGCATGGTGTTCGGCTTCTTACGGAATAACTCATTAGTTTCTTCGGTACTCAATAAGCTGCACGGTCAACCACCTACCTATGACAAGAAGTGAGCATTTGAACTAGAGCACTGATAATATGTTGGAGTCGATTGGAATATGAGCTGACAATCATGGGGTAATCAGGTCACAGTACAAAATGGGCCGCACCTTAGTATGTCTGTTTATTTATTTCTCCTTCCCGAGGTGGGGGAGATGATATCTATCGCTAATATCGTTTACCGGCACTAGGGTGCAGGTACCTATGGAATTGTTCGCGAGGCAGATGGGCCTACCGGAAAGGTCGCTGTGAAAATCATTCTCAAGAAGAATGTCAAAGGTAACGAGCAGATGGTATACGATGAGTTGGCGTTGCTGCAGAAACTTAATCATCCGCACATTGTCTCGTTTAGGGATTGGTTTGAATCGAGAGTGAGTGACCTTGGTAGCCATTGAGGTGTGAGAATCTGCTATACGAGTGCTAATACGGGGGATCACGTGGCAGGATAAATACTACATTGTCACTCAACTAGCAACCGGTGGAGAGCTTTTTGACCGTATTTGCGAATATGGGAAATTTACCGAAAAGGATGCTTCCCAAGTCGTGCGTGAGGTCTTGGGCGCAGTGAATTACCTGCATAATAACAACATTGTCCACAGAGGTGTGTTTTGCGAGTTAGGCAATTATTGAGTCCTTATGCTAACCTTACGGGGGCAGATTTGAAACCTGAGAATCTTTTATACCTCACTCCCGATGCCAAATCCTCCCTAGTCTTGGCAGATTTCGGTATTGCCAAAATGTTAGATTCAAGTGATGAGATGCTAAACACCATGGCTGGATCTTTTGGATACGCTGCGCCTGAGGTTATGCTGAAGAAGGGCCATGGAAAAGCTGTTGATATGTGGTCATTGGGAGTCATCACTTATACTCTCCTCTGCGGATACTCTCCCTTCCGCAGCGAGAGTCTCCCGGATCTCATCGATGAGTGTAGCAAAGGAGGCGTTATCTTCCACGAGCGCTATTGGAAAGAGGTCAGCAGGGATGCGAAGCTCTTTATTGGTGCGCTTCTCCAGCCTAGGCCCGAAGACCGCCCCACTAGTCAGGTACAGCGCCACCCTCTGAGTTTGGTTCGACGTGGAGGATGATAATTTTTTCTGATTTGCGTGGTTCTGCAGGAAGCACTGAGACACACCTGGCTCATTGGCGAAACTGCCACCGATTATGACGTCCTTCCGGAAATCAAGTCTTATATTGCAAAGGCTCGTCTCAGGCGTGGTATCGAAATGGTTAAGCTTGCGAATCGTATTGAAGCACTCAAAATGAGGGCTGATGATCCTGAAGAGGATTTGCCCGCTGATACTGGCAAGACAGCGACTGAAGGCGTTTCTTCCGCTGGTCAGACTCCATCGACATCAGGCGGGAGTGCAAGAAGGCTCTCCAGGGCTGCTAGATCGGCAATCTTCCGGGAAGTTGTTCTCGCTAAGGTCAGGGAGCTGAAGGAGGAAGAGGCCAAGCAGATGGCAGAACGGACGTTGACCGAGAGAAGTAAAAAGTAGATTACAGAGATTAAGCTGTAACTTTGCGAATTGAAGCGATTAAACTGTCTTTGATTCCATTTCATATTTTCAATTTGTTTCCGGCGTGCTTCTAGTTTTTTACTATCAATGAGTGTTGAATTCCAATATTGATCGATTTATGATTACTATACTGTGGGCAATGATGTGATCTGGGGAAGCTTGTATTGCTTTGGCTGTTCAAAGTTTTCTCGCTCTGGTTGTTTTATCTTGCTAAGTGCTTCTTTTATTGTACTCTGGCCAAGTTATTTATGTCGTGGTTGATTCCACCAAAATTTTCAATCTTTTTTCATAACCATTGCTCATGAGTACTCATAACACCATAGAGGTGTTGTGAGTGAGATGATGATTAGTGACCAAAAAAAAAGTTCGGTCCACACAGCGTCTGGGATGGTGGTAACCGGTAACCTATTTTGGGGGAGAGCGGACAAACGCTTTGACCAGGCCCTGCCAGTTGAGGTCACGTGTGTCTTGCATCCATGGTCTAACTACGCCCCACCACGCTTTAAACCCACTTCATCCCGGGGAATAATACAACGAAAATGAACCCAATTTTGTGTTTGAGGTCGAAGACGGCGATACCTCACTTAAGAAATTCAGCCCGGTCTCAATTCACAGCCCTTCGATATTCGCTGGTACCAAGGACCTACACCACGACAAATGTTCCGGAAAACCTCTATGATGTGGTAATTGTTGGAGGTGGCCCAGCAGGACTATCGCTTGCCACATCACTGAGATCCTCGAGTGTTACTTCACGCTTGCGGGTGGCACTGATTGAGGGGTTGGATTTGGATGCCGGTAGGAAATGGAAACCTTCCAGTGAGAAATATTCCAACCGAGTCAGTTCATTGACACCAGGTTCTGTGGGGTTTCTGACTGGTAAGTTGGTCACTTTCTCTTAGCTGATAGACTGAAGTTGGGTACTGATAAGGATAGATATTGGGGCATGGAAACATGTCCAACGAAATAGAGTACAGGCTTATCACGGAATGCAAGTATGGGATGGAGTTTCTGGTTCTCGGATCGACTTTAATTGGGACGTCAACAACTCATCTACAATTGCCTACATGACCGAGAACGTTAATCTTGTTCATGGCCTCTTGTCCCGGCTTGAGGAGCTCGGTGGGGCTGAGCTTATCGATGCGACTCGTGTGGAAGGGATATCCTTCGGGGAAGATCATGGTACTCTTGATTTGAGGACCTGGCCCGTTGTTCAAATCACTGGAGGAAGGAAGCTAGCTGCTAGGCTCCTTGTTGGAGCCGACGGTGCGAATTCGCCTGTGAGAACATTTGCTGGAATTGAGAGCCGTGGCTGGGACTATGGGAGGCATGGAGTTGTGGCTACAGTGAAAACTGAGGATATGCCTAGTACTGAGAGAACTGCTTATCAGAGGTTCTTGCCGACCGGGCCTATAGCATTACTGCCAGTGAGCGACGCATTCTATCAGACCCGGGAGGCCAGTACGCTGATCTTATGCGCGATAGCTTCCGGGGAATTTTGCAACCTTAGTATGGTCCACTACTCCTGAAATAGCGTCGCAACTCAAAAAACTATCACCAATAGATTTCGTCGCCATGGTTAACAGCGCTTTTCGGTTGAGTCATGTTGATATTGCATACATGACCAAAATGATCGAGGGCATTTCACAGGAGTATCAATGGAGGCAGTCTGTAACACCATATGACAAGGCGGGGGTACCAAGTACAATTTTGGAGGTGCAAGAAAAGTCGATTGCTTCATTCCCACTAAAGATGAGGCACGCCGATTCTTACATCTCGGAAAGAACGGCCTTAGTAGGGTATACATTTACCCCTCTACTCAACCTTAGTTTTAACCTTGGAGCTGCGTTCACGATGGTTCATTAGGGATGCTGCCCATACAGTCCACCCGCTCGCAGGGCAAGGGCTGAATCAGGGTATCGGGGACGTCCAGTCTTTAATTAAGACTTTAGAAGCTGCGGTGCAGACCGGGAAGGACGTTGGTATGATACCATTCCTCTCTATGACGGACCGTTTCCCGTTTTTCAAGGCTTGATTCAGTCTGATGTGGCTTAAACATGGCAAACCCCCACAGGCTCCGCACTGTCCCTTGAGCCATACTACTCGGACCAGTACTTCAAGAACAACCTGATGATTGGGGTAGTTGATAAGCTCCACAAGTTGTACGGGACCGCATTCCCCCCTGTGGTCGCCGTTCGCTCGTTAGGTCTGAAGGCAGTTAATGCCATGGAGGGGTTAAAAACTATGATCATGAAGCAGGCAGCCGGGGAGAGATAGGTCACTGGGGGTCATCACTGTTGAGGAAACATGAATGCAAACCAGCGGCGTTCAAGTGTTCGAGAGAATTCTCCAATGTCATAATAACCGAGCGGGGATATATATACGGAAGGGGTTACTAGAGATAGGGATAAAAAGCTATTATCTTACCTTACCACCAATCCAAGCGCACCGGTGCCATTTCGCACAGTTTGTACCATGATTATTCCCCTTCTCAGGGGTAGCTAGCTACCGAACCAAAAGAGTGCCCCTCGGGCTCGTTTTTCACACCTCGCGAAGCGATAGTTACATAGCGGATGACTACTCCCCCGTCGTAAAATTTGGGTCCATACCGCATCATACAAGTACCGGCACCCGTTCTAGACAAGAGGTGCCCGGACATGGGGGGGGGGCGACGCCGCGCTGAGGAAAGGCGAATGTCTCTGAATAGTTCCTGAAATATCACTGGAGTTATCCTCGCTTCCCTCTAAGCGCCCGGGCACTTCTTGCCTGGAACGAGTACACGTTCCCTTCCTCTTGCCGTATTAGCCTACTGCTGTTGATTTTGGGCCATTGTGCTATGTGGCTGTGTTGGTCAGTGTAACATTGGGTGGTAGGAGACGTGTCTGCCTCCGGCGGGACCGACGCCGAAATCAGAGGTTTCTCGCAACGGAGAAAACAAATAAATTGCCAGATTGGGTCTATGCAAAATGCATTATGGTATCGCTTATGCGTCGCGGGGGTGGCGTTTAAGGGTAAGAGGGAACATCCTGGTCATGAATCATCACTCGTTCCAAGGTTTGAGTGTGTAGTGTTAACTTTAGTCTTGAGGAACTCTCGTTTGAAAGGTTATCGCAACCATACTGGCCTATTCATATGGCCGCCACTGGTGTAGTATGTTAGTGCCAGCCGAGCAACAGCCACAGCTACATAAATCGACCGGTGCGGTTACCAAGACTTTTCAAACGGGATAGCGGATGAGAGATATTTTTTTATATTGAAATCAGATATGGAGGGAACAGAGAGCTCTAATCTATGATGGCCCAGCAACGGTAAAAACACAATAAAGTAAGGGAAGTAGAGGGATTAACAAAAAAAGGCAAAAACTGAATGCTAAAGTTAAAAGACAGGACGAGAAAAAGAATCAAAATAAAAACCCAACCCTACTCCCTCTCCTTCTTCGGCACATACACCCTCAGGATTCCATTGCCTAGACTAGCATCAACACCATCCACCTCGATCCCTTCCTCGAACCAGAACCTGCGCTGGAAGACGCCGACGGTACGCTCCATGATGAGGTAGCTCCCGCGCTCCTCGTCCGCCTTCGGCTCCGTCACCGCGCGCTCCAGGCGGCCATGGACGAGTAGCGTCCTCTCGTCCGTGAACTCGATGCATAGGCTGCTGGTGTCGTCGATGCCCGGGAATTCACCTTCTAGGATGTATGCACTGGGCAGTTCGCGCACGTCGAATTTTGGCGTTATGGTAGGGGGAGTGAGGGTGGGGAGGTGGGAGGGGGAGGCACAAGTTAGGAGGCGCTCTAGGGGAACCTGCGCGGTGTGGGCGTGGGTATTTAGGTTCAATTTGTTGAAGGCTGTTAGGAAGAAGGGCATTTTGGTGGTGGTGGTGGTGGTGGTGGTGGTGTGTAGATGTTTTGGGGAGTTTGCGGTTATGTGGTTTGCTCGAATTGAGTTGGTATGAGCTTGATAGACTGGCGTTTGGCTGTGTTTGTGTCTATTGGGAGCTATCGCAGGCCGTTCTGGGTTCGAGGTGGGGTGGAGGGTTTCTGCCTTTAATATGTTTCTCGTTCTACTTTGATGCCTGTCTGCTCGTATTGCTTTCAATCTCGATAGTTCGCTGTTTGCTAGTCGGGGTGCTTCAAGTGATATATGAAGATGTTCTACCGCTTCTTCTCGTACTGAAGTGTAGCGGTTGGATTGTCTGTCTATCTGTTTTTCGTCTGCCCTCTTTAGTCGAGACACCCTCGGGGTATCTTATATATGCCGATTCCCCCTCCGGCCGGGCGACCTGGCATAAGACAGAGCTAAACCCACCATCGTATATCCTTAGTGCTAGATATCTGTCAGCGAACCACCTCCCCCCATTGTCGATGCTACCCACTGCTCCGCCCACGACCTTAGGATAATGAAATAGGACCAAATCCTGCCCAAATTCCAGAGTAACAAACCGAATAGCTAACTAACTAACTGACTTAACCGGTAAGACATCACGACGACCGTACCGCCCATGGAGCGCTGGCCAATCGCCTTCATGCCGGCCGTTACACTCAAGGCGAAATACTGGAAATGTGCATGTCGTAGGCCCGCACGCACCACGCCTTACCGTACCTTTGGTATAGGTAATTACGGTAGCATCTCCTGGCGACGCCAAGCTAAGGTACCGTTACTACACAGTAAGGTTCGAGAAAATAGACTAGCGGGACACCTTACTGTAGAGCCTTGCAGTGGCATACGCTTAAGCGAGGGATCTGATACGGTTCCCGGGCCCGGGAGATGGGGTCCTCATGGGTTGGCGTGGGATTAGAGATTGCTCGGAGATTTGGCTCATCCCTCCTCCTCCTCCCACTTTTTTCTCGGGTTTGCACTGCCTGGAACCCAGGAGGAAGGCACGGAGGGGGGGAGGGGGGGAGGGAGGAGCATAGAAGTCGCAAGGTCAGTACTAAGCGGGAGTTTGGGGATAGCGGAGCGGTGCGGTAGTGTAAGGCTACTCTGGCTCTGGAAGGCACATAATAGGTTACTAAAGACAATGCCTTTAGGTTTTTGTTAGGATAGTTTTTTGGGGGTTGCTGTGCTGGGTGTGTTTCTATTGTATCATATCTTCCTACTATTATGTAGGTTGTATTGTTGGACTACTAGTAGAATAGCTTAGACTTAGGGGGGTGACTACAATACCCAACGCTCAAGGAAACAATACGGCACCAAGTAATAGTAGCTAATAGTAGACATAATTGCTTTTCAGTAAAAAGAATACATAGAAGCACACCAATAAAGGGCAACAAAAATGCTCCAAGATACGAGAGGCCGGCGCTATGGAATATGCATACGAACAACTTTCAGCAGTCACTCACTCACTCATTCCTTCACTCACGCCTTTCCTTCCTCCCCTCCTCGTGACCGAACCTCTCCCGCTAAGCCCGTTCGTGGGCGCTTATGTGGGATCGTATACACACACAAGACGACGGAGGTTGACCCGACCCTCCCGTGCTTCACCGAAGACAAGCAAAGCAAAAAGGAAATCCATCCATTCCCATAAAACCAATCTTTCGGACGAGGCAGAATTTTTTCCGGCTCTCCTCCTATTTTCAAAATTTTAAAACATAAGACAAGCAAACAAACACACGTTCTGCCAGGAGGGAGGAAGGACCTTGCCTCGCCCCCCTCGTAGAACCCAGATCCTCGGTACTTATAATATCTTGGGCGACGGTAACGGGCCAAGCCGATCGACCAATGGGATAGGGTGACAACCCCTGAAGTAAGATATTCCAAAACGAATGCGGCTTGGCTAATAAAACGTCAGCGAGGTACGGGCACGCTACCCGCAGCGGTGGCCGTTGCGGTAGAAATGGGTGGGCAACAAGAAATAAAAACGAAAAAGAACATGGAAAGGAGAGTCAATGATGATCAAGTGGGCGCATGTTTTGCTAGCGGATTCCCGGCACGAAAGTGCGGGATCACCTGGAAATCCCGCATCATGGACTCTGGTTCGCTCGGGGGGTCCGGGGCCCGGACTCCCTCCGGCAATGGGCGGGCTACAACGGGTTTTAGACGCGGAAGTTCACTTTACAGTGAAGAGTTAGTGCTGCCAGGCCTTTGCCTATGAACCTGAGGACTGTTGCCTTACCCGGCCGCCAAGGAATGCGGCTCAAACGCTTAATTTTGCTCTTTTTTTTATATCCTCCCCGCAAGAGATGCCGCATCCTTCGCACGTTCATCAAACGTGACCAGATCTCTGGATAGAAGGAGGGGGACAGAAACACCCGATTGAATCACCTCGTGATCCAATTCCGCATACATCCACTGTCCAACTTTTGCATATCACGAAACCGTACCGCATCATATCATCATGGCAGAAACAAAGCTTCAGCAAACTCCGTTCGTAAAGCAGCTTGCAGCGAATGGTAATCTCTATGCACCCAGCCCTCCCCCCCCCCTCCTTATCTTACATATATCATTGATTCATCGATCAACTTCTTGGGCTATTTGCAGAATTGCTGATAGGAGAGGGGCATGACGCCAAACAGATCGACCAACCCGTGATAGAGCAGTCGCATCATTACGAACATACCTATCCTCCAGCCGAAACTTCACCAAGATTGAATTTCTAAAGCTTTGGAAAGGGTTATTCTACTGTTAGTCACTGCTTCTGTTTCTTTTTTCAGACATGGGGGTCCTCTTCCCCATTGGTGGTCACACGACGTGGGTTGTTTAAATTTACTTATATACTTACCACCATTGCCATGGGTGTAGGCGTGTGGTTGTCGGATAGGCCAAGAACCCAGCAACGCCTTGTGCTAGATTTGGCGGGATTACTGGACTCTATGGAAACTAAGAATGTGGGTCTCTTCTTGGAAGCCTTCTGGACCACCATCTCCAGGGAATGGAACGGCGTGGATGTTCTTCGTATGGATAAGTTCCTCCTCCTAGTGAGGGGGTATCTCGCCTCGAGTTTTAGGTACCTGCATGCAAGAAAGTGGGAGAAGGGGCTTGTGGAGCGGTTCATGGATCTGCTTAGGGAGACTCCACTCAGGTTTGTCTTCACTCTTACTTTTAGCTTTCTTCTCACTCCATCTATGCCGCTATGCTATTCCTACTGACGGTGGCCATGGTGATAGTCCTAAAGATATGAAGGTTCCTAATGGACTGCGCTACCACTTGATAGATATCTACGTGGACGAGCTGGAGAAACTGAACCCGGGGGAGATGAAGACTCCCTTGCCGGTTGCTATGCTGCTGTCCCCATTTGAGGAGCTGATGCTTGCTTCACCGATTAAACTAGTACGCACCAAGTCCAAGGAGCTGTTGTGTGATGGGCGATTGGTGGATTGGGGATACGATAAGGCTCCAGGAGCCGCCAAGTCCCGGCGTAAAGAGGGAGCAGAGGGCGAGGATGGTGACGGCGACGAAGAGATGGGGGGTGAAGGGGAGGAGTGGGGTGGTATCGATGGTTAGGTGTTGTATGATATTAATTATCTTATGAGATCTTTCATAGCACTTGTGGCTCCTCTACTGAGTTTTTGGAGAAGGGTTGAGTCCGGTAACAGTAATGATTGTATTACCGGCATATAAAAAAAAAAGTTACAAAAAAAAAGTTTACAAAAAAGAATAGAAGTACAGGAACTAACTCGGGGCGAGAGGGGTCCCACCCAACTCACCCTACCCTCTCGCCCCACTATCCTACACCTCCCCACTATCCTACACCTTCCCACTATCCTACACCCCGCTGCAATGCAACGGGATGCCTCCACCCATCAGAGTAGAGGCATCCCAATTACATCAGCCACCACCACCATTCCCCCCCCCACCCCCCCACCCCCCAACTGCCTCCCCCAGACCCCCCGGCGCCTCCGCCCCAGCCCCCGTTTGACGACCGCCGCACGCCCTCGTGGCGGACGGTCGTGTGGCCGTTCGGTGCGGTGGAGGTCGCCTTCCTCCAGGCGGCGGGCCCGGCGATCATGCTCACGTCCGTATCTCCAGAATATCCAGTCGACGATGCCGTTGCTGACAAGGAGCCCGAACCCCCCACCCCACTCAAGCACACGGCCCACACTGTCGCGAAAGACCGCTACAGCAATAAACACAGTAAGTTAGCAATTGGCACAGCAAGGTTCTGGGGTCGATTGCACAAACACAAAAGTCTTATCAACATAGATAAGAAAAAATGTCGACGGTGAATGAGACGGCGACAGGAGCGGACGACAACAGGTGACGATAAGAGTGAACGGTAGCAGGCGACGGTAAGCGATGATAATGGTGGTGACGGTGGTGGTACAGGATAAGTATGAGTATGTTTGTAGCGATATCGATATAAGAGTGAACGATAATAGGTGATGATAAATGATGATAATCGTGATGACGGTGATGGTACAGGATAAGTATGAGTATGTTTGTAGCGATATCAATGAAGGATTAAGGATGAGGAAGGAGGGGGAGGAGGGAGGCCAACCTTGGTTTAAATACTACCCTTCTGGTATCCCTCCTATACCATCCACGCGTCCACCGTCCAGACACGCAAGCCCAGGGACAGGAGTCGGACTCGTAATACATGACGGAGATCGAGTGATAATCTATGAAGTACCATACTCGCCTGGGCGATCAGGGTCGACATCTTCCCGCCCCAGCAGTAGCTTGACTACTCCTTCATGTCCATCTTGCCGCCCACGAAAGTGGCGTGCTGCCTGCGCAATCTTGTTTGTTGATCTCGCAACCTTCAACACCGAAGAATATTTGAGGAATGGCATGCTTTGATGATCTAGGTGAAGATAAGATTGGAGGTTCTTGACTTGTTGTGAGTTCAGGTAAGTCAAGCAGGTTTCCGCAAGTACCGAGTGAGGTTTACTGAAGAGACCTGGATGGCTCTTGGACGGTATAGTGAATTAACTGCACAGTCGAAGCTTGCTTATCCACCATGATTAAACCTTGGCAACAGTCTAGTAATGTGCCTATGGAGGAGACATTTTCGGGATCGAAATCAGTTTCCCCTATCTCTACAGCCAATGCATTGCACAGTTCATCTACCCGTAAAGGCCGTCCCGAATGACAGACTCAAGTGAGAGTGGCCACCACAAGGTTGGTCTTTTCCTCGCCCTGAGCCGTTATCCAGTCCAATGTCACACCGTATGCATCCCCTAACCCCGCTCCATCTTTTATTGACTTGAGTGTTTTTCTCCGCCGAGCAATGGTACCTTTCAGGATTGCCTCGATATGGAGAGGCCAGCAGGAATCTAGGTTCAAATGTGTCAGCCATGAATTTGAGGTGGTTTTGCCCCTGCCCTCGTTCCTACATACGTTTCCAAACCTATTGCCGGGATCGCCTTCATAATGTCTCCTTCCAATGTGCTGCTCATTGTATTCATGGCAGTGTCCCTCCTAAGTTTCTCATGCAGATATATAAGGACCCCATCTTCTGTAGTCTGTATAAATACAAAAGTTGCTGCCCCATCCAATTTCCTCTCCATCTCGCTCTGCACATGTGGTCTTCTGGTCATAAATATTGGAGTATCCGACGACCCCTGCCGAATCTGTGCCAGGTATTTAAGAACTATAGTTAGATGCTCTGGCACATCTTCGTCAAGTGCATCAACACATATAAACGTGCCCCTTGTGCCCGTGATGCTCCGGAAGATGTTTAAAATTCCTGAAATTTGCAGCCTTCTACCACAACTCTTTTCTCTTTTGAAAGCCCCGGGGTACCACTTCAGGAATTCTCTCCAGTCCGCTAATGAGCTGCCTCAGCAGGGAGCCGAGCATATTCACCGGTGACTGCTCATTCCGAGCAGCAAAGTCGAAGGAAAAGCAGGCGCTCTGGCTGTTGTCGCAGTCTCAAAGCTCCTCCGCAACAACGATGCAAGTTCCATGGAGAGGAAAGAAGGGGATTCGGTGGGAGGCATTTATAGGGAGTGCCAAGAGGTTTCTCACTCTGAAGTTCCTGTGCGGAGGATGGATGGGAGGTTTAGGTACCCAGTTCAGTAGGGTTTGTGAAAGGGTTTTGGCGTATCGTAACGTCACTGCTGCCTACACCCCACCACCCGAGCTTAGACATCCCTGCGTGAACGCAGCACCTTTGGGGGGGTTCTCGCCTTTTCACACACGTGCACTAATTCACCTCACAACGTCCCAGGTGCCCACACGCACCGATGCGCCCATGAATTTGGAGTTCTGCACGGCGCCAAAGGAAAGTTTCTTGCCGTCCAGAACCTGCATAATTATTTGACGGGGATTAAATGAAGTGCGAGGTGTGCTCCCCACAGTGGTTCTTGTAAGGCTGTAGCATCGTGTTGGGCGCTGTTCACCAGATGTAAACATTTTTAGTTCATTAAGGGTGCTATAGAAGGTTGCAAGCGGGGCGGGACTCGGCGGCACACAACCACAGTAGTTCACCATGGCTGGATCATCTCTTTCACGGCGTAGGTGTACTAGTGGGTTCTGTGGGTGGGAGGTGGTGAACGGGGTGCCTGGGGTGTGGGGGATAGAGGTATTCTTCCCCCGTTATACCGGTACGTTGCCACTACTGTACAGTACGGTTTCAGCTTCAGTAGCCCTGACTACGATGGCCGGGACTAATAAGTTAAATTTCCCATCCCCCAGATCTCCAATCCCACAATGAGCGCTGAAGATTTTTATTTTTATTTTTACATGTATGATATCCAAAAAAAAAAGAGGAAGAAAAAGAAAAAGAAAAGAAAAAAAGCCTCACGATGGCGACAGACCCCCTTGACCAAGTGCCGATCGACAGACTTGCCCATTTTAAGAGGGTGAATCCGCATGGGATGTCACTCGATGCCCAGATGAGGTTGAGGGGTTCAAAGTGGCTATTTTCCCTGGCCTTCTATTCTCTTTCTAAATTTGAGGAGTATTGATTGGTCCGTATGACGTTAGCTGAAGTCTAGGCAAGGACAACTCTAACGCACACGGGGACCCCGGACGGTCCAGAAGCAGATATTTACGTACATACCTTATTTGTGAGTATCTTCGTATTAGGAGAGAGAGTGCTTGCTGCTGCTAAGAACCGCGCTTAAGTTCCTAGAGAGAATATCGAGGTCCGCATGACGTTAGCAGAAGTCTAGGCAAGGACAATTCTAACGCACACGGGGACCCCGGACGGTCCAGAAGCAAATATTTACGTACATACCTTATTTGTGAGTATCTTCATATTAGGAGAGAGAGTGCTTGCTGCTGCTGAAGAATCGCGCTTAAGTTCCTAGAGAGAATATGTAGGGTCCGCATGACGTTAGCAGAAGTCTAAGCAAGGGCAACTCTAACGCACACGGGGACCCCGGACGGTCCAGAAGCAAATATTTACGTACACACCTTGTTTATGAGCATCTTCATATTAGGAGAGAGAGCTTGCTACTACTGAAGAATCGCGCTTAAGTTCCTAGAGAGAATATATGTAGGTCCGCATGACGTTAGCAGAAGTCTAGGCAAGGACAACTCTAACGCACACGGGGACCCCAGACGGTCCAGAAGCAAATATTTACGTACATACCTTGTTTATGAGCATCTCATATTAGGAGAGAGCTTAGGTCGCTGGGGGATCATGTTCAAGAAGTTCCTAGGGGAAATATATAGGTCCGCGTGACGTTAGCAGAAGTCTAAGCAAGGACAACTCTAACGCACACGGGGACCCCGGACGGCCCAGAAGCAGATATTTACGTACACACCTTATTTGTGAGTACCTCCATATTAAGAGAGAGAGAGCTTGGGTCGCTGGGGTGTCGTGCCCAAGAAGTTCCTAGGGAAATATATAGGTCCGCGTGACGTTAGCAGAAGTCTAGGCAAGGACAACTCTAACGCACACGGGGACCCCGGACGGCCCAGAAGCAAATATTTACGTACATACCTTGTTTATAAGCATCTCATATTAGGAGAGAGCTTGGGTCGCTGGGGGATCGTGTTTAAGAAGTTCCTAGGGGAAATATATAGGTCCGGGTGACGTTAGCAGAAGTTTAAGCAAGGACAACTCTAACGCACACGGGACCCCGGACGGTCCAGAAGCAGATATTTACGTACACACCTTATTTGTGAGTATCTTCATATTAGGAGAGAGAGCCTGCTACTACTGAAAATCGCGCTTAGGTTCCTAGAGGGGATATGTAGGTCCGCATGACGTTAGCAGAAGTCTAGGCAAGGACAACTCTAACGCACACGGAGACCCCGGACGGTCCAGAAGCAGATATTTACGTACATACCTTATTAAGAGCCTTCGGCAACACGCCAATGACAGAATAAAAAGAAAGAGAAGAGTCCCCCTAGAGTATGAGCATAATCTGCGATGGGTTGGTTATGGAAGCAGTGGCGAAGATGGAGTGTTGTAGTTGTAATGATGAAAGGAGGAAAGGAAGAGATGAGCTCCCAAGGGCCCCTTTTATAGTGAAATTCTTGACCGAGAGGTCTCAATATGGAGATGGGGCTATGGCTACAGGGTAATCGAAGATAGAGTACGGGGTGTGAGGGTTGTCTGAATGGTGGTTTTGAAAAAAGTTGATGTTGTGGTAACCCCAAATTTGTGCCCTAAGGGCGTACCCGAGGGGAAGTTTAAGTATGATAGCGAAAGCTATCTGAAGGTCTGCGAGTTTTCAATAATCCGAATGAGAAATATGGGTCTTTGGGAACAGGGAAATGTGTATCGCGGGCAGGTTTAGAGGGCACTCGATAAGTAGATATCAAGCCTTTCATGCGAGTGAAGAAAATTGTGGAACCAGATTCCGCACCAAAAAAATGGGGGTATTTGGGATAATCATTAACCTCCCAAAAATATTTAAAATTCAAGACATTGCATAGATAGCTTCAATTATCTCTGGGGATTACAATACCTACATAGATTTTAGAAAGCTCTTGTGAAAGGAATGCCTGTCTATTACATTCGAAGAAAAATTGCTGATCTCCATAACATGTTAGGACAAGGTGCCCTGAAATACTCGAGTAATATAGGATTACAGGTACCTTTTCCCTACTATCACTCTCTCTGGCATTACACTACGGACATTAACTAATAGAGCATGCCGCTTCTCTACATGTGAAAGAGGCTTTTTTATTTTTTATTTTCTCTCTTCAATCACATTCAAATAAAGCTTAGTAGCCTTCACAGTAAGAAACCTGATCGTTTTCCGGAAATGTATCACCATGCCCTCCGACACAGCAATCTATCATAATACAATACCAAAGTCTACAACAGTTGATCTTAGTTTAAAAGCCCCAGCACCACGTCAAGGTGTCAACCACGCTGGGGTCCCATGAGCCATCCCGCTTGTTAACCAACCCTCGTTGGACGGATGATAGCAGGATTCATGGTATTATTGCATGATCCTCTAAAGTATCCTTCCTGTCAGGCACCCTCCGTACGAGGTGTGTTACCGTGCTTGTTAGAGCCTGCTTGGGTACAATGGTCCTGTTCCGTTCCCCCATATTAATTACCCTCTCCCTTCCATTTCAAAATTGAGAGAAGGCCATTTTCATGGGAGGAACAGTCGCCAGTGGAACGGTCCCATTTTTTACCAAACAGGCTCTTAGTAGGCAGCGGTAAATACTGCTCGTGGGAGCCGGGACACTCCCGGCAGGTAGGCGCTCTGGCTGTCGTCACAGTCGCAAAGCTCCTCCGC
>Ga0307510_10001946_pt1 | contig 23231 bp, 18 predicted proteins | sample 12_EM_MG_FD_207224 | JGI IMG/M metagenome (GOLD analysis project Ga0307510, IMG submission 207224) | Populus trichocarpa ectomycorrhiza microbial communities from riparian zone in the Pacific Northwest, United States - 12_EM | ecosystem: Host-associated > Plants > Roots > Unclassified | place...
ACTTGACGACATTTCATAGATTAAACAAAGCCATTTCTGGTGCCGGCAAGAAATTCCGCCCATAAGTACTATAAATTGGCAGCGGAAGTTCGTTGTCAAGGCATCGCTGATGAAATTTCATTCCTGTTGCTTTTCCAGATAAAATAGTACAATTTTGTGTTATCACAATTGTTTCAGAATCACACTGCCATATTTGTTTGTACTAGTGATGAGAAGAGAATTTTTCCGACATATACAGATGTTTTAAATACAATGTCACAGAAAACGCCTGCAGATGGTCTTCATTCGAGGAAATATATAATATATTTATTAAGAAGTAAGAACATGATTGAAGTAGTTGAACATCTAGTCACTGGTCAGATACAAGTGGATGATAAAATCGTCATTTATGTTTAGATAAATTATGACAAATCATTCCTATATATATATAACATAATAACTAAAAATAAAAAGAAGTAAAACCAACTTACTTCGGCTCTGTTCAGCAATCTATATTTTTTTAGTTTTAAATTATTTTTTTTAATATTTTTAAATTGTTTTTTATCCTAATATCAAAAATAAATTTTTAAAAATAAAAATAATATTTTAATATAACTCCAAACAAAAAAACAATTTGAAAAAAAAAAGTTTTATTTCACTGGATGCAATACAACAAATGTTCAGGTTTTACATGAACTAGGAAGATAGGCGAATTTGAACTAAAACTATACATACTGTTACATACAAACTATGAAAATTACAGATACATATCAGAAAAAGCCATTAATAAACCACCTCAGTAAAACCTAAAGAGGAAAAAAATATCAAACAAAAAGTATAAGGCGCAAGTCTCTGCATGCTAAGTGGATGATCCAAGTACTTCAATCCAATAATGGATATCCAGTCAAATCCCTCGAAACAATACAAAATCATCTAAATACCTTTTGAAGTCTACTTCTTTTCGGACCCTTTAAGGCTCAAGTTGAACCATTTCTTTTTGGATGATTTATCCTTTCCATCAGAGATTCCATCTTCCACTGGACTCCCGGCTTTTGAATCATCACCAAGAAGTTTGCTCGTACTTCCATTACTTAAGTAGCTCACCGTCCTGGTTACGGTGAAAGAGGCATGTATGCTATCCCGCTGTTTCAGCAGCTCATCTACCTGCAGCAACCAAAATGATGAGGTCAGCCAAACAAAAAGAACCTTTACCCTTGGCATAAAGTTTGACCAGAAGATACAGAACCAGAGTAATCTATGCCAGCTATGATTCAACCATGATAAAGAAAACAATACTTGAGTTCCGTTATCACAGATATCAAATACTAAGTTGGCAGGGAAAACAGATTTAAGCAGAAAGCTTTTCAGAACTTGCAGGCAGAAAGAAGTTGTAGACTGTTTACGCGGTGGACCTCATAAACAAACATAGTCTAAGAATAAGAAGCTACCATCACTTAATATTCCTTATTGTGAAACATTTCGCCTTTCATTTATCATATAACATATCTTTTCTGAAGTGAGTAAAGAGGACATCTAAGGTAAATGTTGCACTATGACGAGATGATCTTGTTCTCCTCTTGCAAATAACCCAGCTCCGGAAAACAATTCAGAGCAAATCTACAATACATAGAATACGTATATGCATGCACAAGGATAGCAGTTGTATTTTATTAAGTTAGAAGGCAGATATTGCAAACATGTAGAAAAACACCATCTGACAAGAGACATCGAGGTTTCATAACATACAGATTGCTTTTCATGGCTGTATCTGTTGGTTACTTCCTGGAAGCGTGCCAAAGCCTACAAAACATCGTAAGTGAATTTCAAGGACATGTGGGCATCAGCAAATAGTGATAGAAGGCACATCAATAGAAGCAGATTCTACCTTTCTGTACTCTGTCTCAAATTGGCGTAGCTCATTTCTTTTTCTAAGAATTTGAGCCTCAACATCCTTGAGCTTCTCTGTGGTATCTTCATATGTCTTTGAACAAAGTGCCTCAATTGTGTAGCTAGCAGTCTTGAAAAAATTATCTCCTGACAAAATTCAGTGAATGTCAGACCGATATAAATTCTGCAAGACAGCTAATCCATACTCAAAAGACACAAAATAATTCCAACCATAAACTGCGAATATATGAGTCCCAGCTTTCAGTTCTGAAACTTCACAAGGTTGAAGACCTTCCAACCTTCTAAAGAAAGCAGCATCGGGATCCTTAGCTATAGCTAACTGCAGCACCATTGTGTAGAAAAAGATCACTTCAGCCACATAAGAGAGAAAAAGTAATATCCACCAAAGTAAAATGACAAGGAAAAAAATTATGTAACAGGATGGAACCTCATACCGCATTCACAGTTGAATCCATTCTGTACACTTGAAAATGTAAGAAATACATCCCTACGGATGTCACCTTGCCAGTCTTCTCACTATCTTCCTGTACAGAGATGGTAATATAGTTAGTTTTGCGGAATCCACAAGTGAGTCAATAGAGATGTGTTGATTATGACACCACTAGATTGTGACTGATTTCAATTCACATACATGTCCAAGTGGCCCAAGCAAATACGCTAGGGTGATAACATTTTCCAGGGAGCACATTATCATAAGAAATGGAAATTTCATAAATCCTAACAGTTGTTAAATGCTAGGGATGAGATGTCGTTGATACCAAGGTAATCATGGAACTCAAATTGAACATCCTGGGAAATCTGAAATGAATAAGCAATATCTTTGCATTTGAACAACTAAAATAAGTTCATAAGAAATAAGGCAACTACAATCTAGTTACCAAACTCGTGATGTTTGAGATAATATGCTCCTCATATCCTTATTTAGAAAGACAAGAAATTTCTAGATTTTCATCATTAAATTACACACAAGTCCAAATGCAAGATAAAATAGTAGCGTTAAACAGCAGGTAAGGGATGTAAAGGGACAAGGCTAATGAAATGTTTGCCAGAACCAAGATCAGTTCATCATATGACATGAAGTCCTAGGCACTCTGATACCTGAAATTGTCAAAAGAGAAAGTAAAAGGAGAGACATAAAACAATAAAGATACAGGAAGTTTGGCACCTGCGTAGCAACACTTATATGCTATCTATTCTCTCTCTGGATTATAATCGCAAAGCAGCTTGACAAACTCACTTGACCACAAAGCAATTAAGCTTGACCCAAAAAACTGATCAAACTAAGCATGTACCGTTCAACACAGAGGAAATGCTAAGCCAAACTTTTTCAAAGATATTTATAATCCTTAGTAAAGGATAAAGCCATCCCAAAAATCTCTAAACAGCCTTCAAATATATGCTACACTATTGGAAGGTGGTGGTTGAGATCAATTGTTTCAGTCTAAACCAATTTTTTGGGAAGAATATTGCCTTTTTTCGTGTTAGCCATTTCTTTTACTTAACTAAGCCTCAATTTGAAACTTCCAACATAAAGAATTTCACCCTAAATATCAAAGGTCATTCAGCAGCAAAATGCAACAAACATTATTAGAAAAAAGTATCACTGCAAAAGAAAGAACATCAAAACAATTATGAAGATATGCCCAAGTAATCTGATAGAAGGAGCTCATCACCAAATGTTCAAGCCACAATTATCTTCCTGACTAAGAGAATGCCATTCACACGTGTCCAAGAAAATTTTATGATGATCAACACCTTTATCATCCACAAGCTAGTACTACCGTTTAATGAACCCCCACATCCTCCTTTGGGGTGCTTCCTGATGCTCTCATAATTAATCAGATAGGAGAGAGATGAACTAGATTGTAAGTACAACCCTTTTGGCTTCCAAGGAGTATACATGAGGTAAACACTCTTCTGGCACATTTCTTTTCCTCACTGATTGCTAAGAGAAGAGCCAAAAAGAATATATGTTGAGGGAAAAAAATAATCCATTAAATTCAATAAGGAATCACCTTACCCAAGAGCTCAAGGAATCCAATAATCCATTGAATTCAATCTGTGATTTTCTTAAGGTGAATCGTAATATGCAACCTCTGATGCATGTTGTCCACAAAATCTCAAAGCTTTATAAAGACACTTTCAAGGCTCACTTTCACCACCATAAAAATCAAGTAGCTATGAGTCGTTCACTAAAAGTCCCACATCAATCCACCATTACATGTCAACAATACTACTGGTCTTTTTGGGAATATGGTTGCGGTTGCTTTTCAAAGTGCTTTTCGTGTCGAAATGCATCAAAATAATGTTTTTTTATTTTTTAAAAAGTATTTTTAAGATCAGCGCATCAAAACGATCCAAAACAAAAAAAAAAAAAAAAATTAACAAAAAAAAATTTGGGGAATGCGGTGCGGTTCCCAAACGGAGTCTACATAACAGCGAGACAGGAAATCCATATACAGAGGCTAGCCCTATGGTTGGTACAACTTGCCTAATAAACAACATTGAACTTCTAACTTCGTTAGGAAGCTATATGTTCCTCTCTGTTTCTTCTTTCCTCTCTTCTCTCCACATCTCTGACTCTTCTTTAAATCTCTCTTTTCATCTTATTATATAAATTATTTACTATTTGTTAGTTTGAAAAAGTATAATCTGTTTTGGTATATTTACTGGTGAGAAAGGATTAAAAATTAACTTTTGCTGCCTGAAACTACAAAATTACATTATTATGCTTGCAAAAATTGAGATTCAAAACCTCATAGGGTGCCTTTAAGTGGTTGGAAATTGATATTCATGGAATTTGAAGAGTTGTTTTGGAACTTGGATGGTTTAATAGGTAGTAACTGGAAAAAAAAAAAGTCATAACAACAAGCCCTCATCATAAGAATAAGTAAAATTGCCATCCAAAGTCATGGTAAGCAGTAAAGATATGGCAATAAACAAACAAAATGTTGTCATACCATGAATAAAGGTACAAAACTTCATTCATGCTTACTTTATGGAGAAATATGGCAATTAAAGCTAAAACAGCACAAAAGTTCTCTAAGCTTTCATTCATAATTTTATCAAATAACACAACAGTCCAAAACTTTAAAGATTTTTTTTCCTTTAAGAAATACAAACTATAAACATAAAGGTGTGCAAGAAAATAATAGTACCTGTAAGGCCAAACCATAGCCACCATTAGCTTCTTGCTCAAAATAAAGCAACTGCAAATCAAGAAATGCAATACAAAGCTTGTTATATTTGCATAAAGAACAGTAGTGGAAGCAGATATAAAGTGGTGGAGCATGGGACCAAAAACTCCTAATATTCATTGCACTTGGAACTCAAATAACCTTAAATTTGCTTTGTGCAGTTGAAGTTACTCTCACAACAATCCCTGCCTCAGCTTGTTGCTCATCTATTGTCACGCCAAAGAAGTGGGCACATTGTTTGTCCACCTGCAATTAAGCTCAAAACAGGTCAATAAAAATGAAAGAGTATGGTTATAACTTATACCAGACATAAACATCACAAGTACCTTCCCACTAACTGATGTACCGACAGGGAGGGGTCTGACTGTGACAGTTCCACTGAGAGCTTCTTCAAGAACATTAGCAGAAATTGTAGTCTTGATTGGGACACCAAGCTTGCTATACACAACAGAATAGGAAACTTAAAAACAGTTAAAAAAAAGGAATACGATAGCCAAGGAGCTGTAACTCAACTGGCATCAGTGTTCCTTTCCCATCAAGAGGTCTTGGGTTCGAACCTCTCCTTTGAACCAAAAAAAGAATACAATATCCAAATACTTCCAACTCAAATTACCTGAATAATGCAGCAAACACAGTATTGACAGTTCCCAGATTTGACAAATCAATTTCCATGTCCACACTTTCAACATCCACAGCCTGATTAGAAATGATTATAGAAGTCCAAAAAATTAGGACAAGTCACCATAAATAAAACACATAACATGCAAACATTAAGAGAAGACAGAAAATAAGATCAAATATCATTCCAGCTTGTATGAATTGACAAGTTAATAACTCTAGAGAGGGTTAACATGAAACATTATGTAGTGCAAAAAAAATGCAATTATTCAGAACTGGCAGGAGAAAGTAAATGAATGCCCTGACATCCCTTGAAAACCAGACGCACGCAAAGTGGGACTGCAAATATGGCCAAGAGAAAGCTATTACCAAGTTTATTTGTCTTGGTGCTGCACCTCTATTTATTGTTATCTTTTAGGTTTCACTGGTCATTCCTATTTTTGGTAATTTCAGCATTTTATAAAGTGTGCCGTAGCGATCCTGATTGATGTCTTTTATAACTCCCATAGGTTAGTTCCAGTTTATGCGAACTGCACAAAAAGGCTAATCAAGCTACTCTATCCAGTATCATTTTTCACAACATGGAGCACTAAACATTTCGCATTGAAAATATAGTACAGAATTACAGAGACAGAGACAGAGACAGAGCCAGAGAGGCAGCTACAAAAAAGCACCTCAAAACCTGCACTGTCATATTGCCTTCTCTTCTCAGGGTCAGATAATATACTGTAGGAATATGTAACCTCCTTGAAAAGCTCTGAAGCTTCAGGATTACTGGCATTTTTATCTGGATGATACCTGTCCAAGTATAATTCTTAGTTAACGCAGATTGTAAGCAGGTTGAATCAATATTGACCAACAAGCTTGTCATTTAACAAATGATTACCATACAACAAAAATGGGATGTTATGCAACGAGCATGAAAGATCTTGCAAAAGAGAAGAATATATGGAATTTGCCAAAAAACATTTCCACTTATCTAAAAGAGAATATATGAAAGGATTTGATGATGAGATGTATAGATTCTCTTTCTTATGGAATTCCAAAGCATCTTTTCATTATCACATTGTCTAAACAGTGAAAAGAATCTATAGGACTTTGTTATTATCTTATTCCATTTATATCATGTGGATATATAGATTCGAAATGTTAATCGAGTGGAACTCAATTTTCAATATATCTGAAAACACCGATAAGGGTCAACATGTACAATTTCTAAGGCCAAGCATTTTACAGTTAAAAGCAGCCTGGTACTCCGTTTTAAGGAAATGGAGGCAAGAGGTGGGATGAAAAGGAAGGACCATTTGTTACTTGGTTCATTTGCCAGGATGGAAAAGTCAAGGGAAAGCAATTTCATCAATTCATCGACCTCAATTTCCCACCTTTAATCAGGCTGATGGCCTGCATTTACGAAACCCATTTTGGGTGATAGCATAAGACTGTAAGTAGAGCACACATTGGGACGCAATGATTCCCATAGCAACCAAACAGTCCCCACACAACATGAATGCATCATACTCATAGATTATTCAATTTATTCGCATGCTTAAAATGAAATTCCAGCTCATGGAGCTGCTATCTTTCCGCGGGGGGGGGGGGGGGGGATCTGATAATATACTGTTCATAAATTCATAAATCAGCTCCCAATGTTCTGATTCCAATTTTGTCACTTAATTATGCGACAGGAGCACCAACCCAACAACAAATTCGGTCGAGTAAATTTACATAATGCTGTATTCAAGCATGGTTCAAGGAAACAGATTTAGGTCAGAAATCGCAAACTAGCAGTGCCCATAATTAGCTCAGAAATCACATACAACAAGAAAATCCAAACAAAAAATTGAATAGTATAGTAGTAACAAAGAAAGGGCATACTTGAGAGCAAGTTTTCTATAAGCACTTTTAATCTCCTGATCAGTAGAATCCCTTGATACGGACAGCACTTCATATGGGTCTTTTCTAAGGACTGGCGGCGGTGCTGATGTACTTTCTGTCTTCTTCGAATCCATCTCTCCACCAACTTGCCCTTCAGACTGTCTTCTCTTTTCTTCTTCTGCTCTTAAGAATAAAATGCAAAAACTCTTCCCTCTTTCTTTGTATACAGTATTCAAGAGAGCGGGGTTTACTTATTCTGCTTTGAATCTGCAAAAACCTAATTGATAAAAAGAAACACAGAATTCAAGCAAAGTTTTGGATCCCTAATCAGTTTCTTTCTCTCTCGAGGAAAACGAAGGCGAAATTGCTAATATAAAAATAATAATAGGAATTACAAAAGATCCAGATACATTTAATGATAATAATAATAATCCTTTTCTATTTTTACTTCTGCTCCTTCAATTCAATTACATTCGCTCATTGATTTTTATTATTTTATTTTTTTTGTTTTTTGGGGTCGTATAGTAAGAGTACATTTTGATATAAGAAAAGTCAGTTTTTCCTATTTCTCCACAACAAACAAGCAAGGTGCGGAGGTGCGGGCTATTGGATTAGTGAAATCTCTCTATAGATATTTGAATACCACATTATTAATTAATTAAGTAATATTCTAATTAATTAACGTTCACGCAATAATACAGCATTTTGTAAATGTCTTAAAACTTGTATAGAGGATGTAATTCTTCTTCCTTCCATGCAAGTTCTGTTGAAATTTTAAAAATATTACTGTAAATTAAAATTTTATGTTTTATGTTTTTGTTATCTGAGATATGAGTTGTAAAAAAGAAATGGAGTGAAATGAGATATGATGAAAGTTTAGTACTTTCATATACCTTTACAGCTCAAAATACGTTGAGAGGGATTGACGTGCAATATATATACACTAGTTGTATATTTGTGATTTATCGTGGATAATTTTTTTGATAAAAAAAATAATATTATTATTTTTAAATAAATTATTAATGATAAATTTGCCCATATGCAAAGATTTCTCTACCTCTTAAGTAAAATTTAAAAAATCAAAGGATGAAGAGTAAAATAATACAATTTAATTTTACTACAATCCTATAAATATTTCACTGCAATTGGACTATAGTAAAAAACTAACATAATTTTTTTATTATTATTAATATAGTTATCCGATCCAGTTTGCGCACATCTCAACTAATCCAAAAGATCCTAAAATTAACGACCATATAAGTCTCCAATAATCCTATAAAAACTCAAACTCGTGATCATTAAAAAACAAATTCAATGTTTAACCAATTAAGTTGGGTTATTGTTAATAGTATTATCAATATTAGAGTGTGTTTGGTATTGTGGTAGCTGTTGTGATTGTGGTTTGAAAAAAATTATTTTATAAAAAGTACTTTTAATTATGGTTGATTTAGAAAAATATATATTTGGTAGCAATCCTATTCATTTACACTTGGAAAAGCCAATAATACCAATAATAATTAATTTACTCCACGAAGAAAGAAAGAAAATATTCCTAATTCAGAAGCAAATAATTTTTCATGGGAAGAATAAAAGGTCATTTCACGGTAGTGATGAATAGATAAATACGAGAATGACTCAATTAATTTTTCTTACATTGTAGTTGTTTTGTTAATGAGCTTCGCTCTAAGCTGATCTCCTGCAGCTCCTTCGTTTATACAGGTGCATATTGCACACATATTGTCTTATTAATTGATTTTGTTATAGTTCTCCTACAACAAAAAAAGTTGTAATAACAATATATTGTTTAAAGATGAACCCAGATTTGAGCTTTCTTTTCTTTGCAAAAATATCAAAGAATACGATTATGGCAGTGCTTTCACAAGATGCATGCACAATTTTGCATATTATAGGAAAAATGCACAGCATGTAACTAATTGTACATCTGTGCATATTTAAAAACAATTGTGCATGAAAGACTTGCGCCTCTCGGCTAGCCATGCCATTTTCATAAATAAGTTATTAATTTGGTTAATATTTTTAACCACTGTGCTATTAAAAAAATTAAAAGAATAGGGTTCTTCAGAATGCGACTGGCCAAGAACCAACAGCTTCTGCGTCCTTGTAATTACCAAAACTGTCAGAGTAACTTGTCACTCCTAGCAAAAACAAGAAAATTAAATTAGAAGTTCCAAGCATGCTCTCTTGCAAAATACAATTGCACCTGTAAGGAAATTCCACCGCCGGATAAAAGATGGAGTGATGGATTTCATTGCCCCTGGACCAAGGGTCAGGACCACGATATATTAGCAGCAGCATTTAGACTGAAGACAGTTAAGCGTTGGCCGTGTCAAATTCCCCTAAATTGCATTTTAGCAGATACAAGCCAGAGAGTATGCTCCACTTGAGTGCTTGTGATATGGTTGAATGTACTTCTTCCATCCAACTGTCTCCAACACCGACATCCCATAGCTAAAACGTTTAAACACCCAGCTTATGTGAAGCATTCCCAAGGGATTTCTCAAGAAAATCTCAGGGAGCTGATATATGCTTTCCCAAGATTTCCAAAGTCAGAGCACAGCATGTAAACCAAAACAAAAAATCTTCATTTTTCCTATACACTTCTTCAGAGGTATTTTTCTACCCAGCAAGACAATGATCGTGGTAGAAGAAACAAATGCTCAGAGCACAGCTTGTAAAATCGAGGACAGTAATATTTCAAAAGTTAACTTGGCTAATCTCAACAACCAAAACAAAAATTTTCAAATTTCCTGCACTCGTCTTCAGAAGTATTTTCTACCCAGCAAGCAAATGATCGGTGGTATAAGAAACAAAAGCTATGCGGCATAACATGGACGCCCTCAATAGCTGAAAAGAATACAGCCGAGGAAAAAACGGTAAAATTGAAATGAGTATTGTAATGGCATATCATTTACAAAGCCATGTGTAACTGTTGGGTGCACGGATACATGCCTATACATGCAATGCGAGGCCATATGCCCTCACTGGTTCAAAGTTGTGCAGTTTGAATCTGTTGAATCAACCTTAATTACCCTGGTATTGTATGACCCACACAACCTACACTTGTGGTATAGCCAATGAAAAGGTGCTGTGCCCTTCTTGTCACAGTCATTGCACAATATATCCTGCATTAAAAAAAAAAAAAAAAAAAAAAACAAACAATCTTAGCATTGCTTAAATGACAAAGGATGTCAAAGGAAACTTGGGATAATTACCTGACAGCGATCCCGGTACTCTTCTGGAAGCTCCTCAGAAGCCAATAGTGCATCAAGCATACCAAAGTAAACCTGAACAAAGAGAAGTGCCTTCATAAGTGTCTAATACACCTCATCACCATTTCAGCCTCGGTACATAATATGGACATGAACAAACACTCCCCACTACAAAATAAGTTTTCATTTACATTTCAATGGAATACTTCACTTAATACAGATACAGGTCGCTAAGGAGCTCATGAAAAAATATTATTTCATTTACATTCATCTCCTGGAACCACTAAGGAAATTCAAGTGTTTTTCATGTCTAATCATGATATAATTTTATAATTTATTCATTTCCTCTCGCTTGCTTGGCAAGAAAAAAGAGGGAAACTGAAAAGATCCCTGCATGCAATGTCTAATTCGTAGCAGCCCACTAGTTGAAGATCACAAGAATCACCAAGCATCTTCTGTGGGAAGTGTATCTCTCCATAAATCTTTTGGTACATGGAATAGAAGGATTTGATTTTGAGATTCTGTTTAATAAAAAGAAATCGCAAGCCCACTGAAGAGTCCAAGTAACAAGCATACCACCATTCTATACTTTAAAGTACTATCCAGTCAAAATAACTGACTGCACATCTAGCACCTAATAAGGATCACAAACAATAAAATGTACATGATGAACAGACTAAGAACCGCAAACCCCCCTCGTTATACAGTAAAGCATAACGTTAACCCAGTCAAACAAATTCAAGTTTCACAAGATTGTTTAAATATACGAGAAAGAAACCAAAGTTTATCAAGACTGTTATTAACACAATAAAAAGGATGTCTTTATGAACATATAAATTGTCACGGCTCCCTTTCTTTTCTTTTTTTCCCTTTATTTGGTATCGTGGATCTTTTCAATAATTTGCTGAATGTCCATTCGAATTTTAAAAAGGTTCAGAAAAGATCACACCAACCATTTAGTTTTAATACCTGGAGAAGATAAGTAGCCAGGTTAGCAAGTACCAGAAATGAGACAGTTGACAATACTTTGTAATTAATCATAAATTTTTATGATCAACAGAATAGATTTTACTTGTTAATTAAAAAAAATGGTTACATCTTACCGACATGTCTCCCAGAGATTTGCTACAAATTGGGCAGATGTAGTGACTGCAAGTGTATGCCTGCCACAATGAAAAGTGCAAACAGAATCAAGCACCAGGCACACAAAAAATGGTTCATACTATCCTCATGATATATATGTATTATCATTGCAACAGGCAAAAATTGAAACAAAAAGGAACGACAATAATCTTATGACAAAACAAATAAAAAAAACAGACCTGAAAACAAGTTGAATGCATGAAATGACCGCAGGGAAGAGCTTTGACGCTTGCACTTGAAGTGAACATGTCATCACAGCAGATGGGACAATTTGTTTCCAGACCTTTCTCTCGACACTTGTGGTCAGCTAGTTTCATTGCCAGGCAACAATTGCATTTCATGCAATGAAAGAAGTCAACACCAAGACCAGTTCCCACACGGCATAAATTGCAGAAAGGACAATGATAAACAGCCCTGAAATAAATTCAGTTAGTTGCTGGAAATCTAGTGGCTGGGATAGGTTCAGAAGCAGTTACTCTTATAAATTTAAAGACCATGGTAGAGTTGAAAGAATTGAACTGCTTTACTAAACAGATTAGACCTTCACCTCTCTCACCACGGCTTAAGAAATAAATGAAAGGATTGAACTGCTATGCTAAACAGATTAGACGTTCACCCCTCTCTCACTATGGCTTAAAAAATAAATGAAAAGGCAAATAGGTCATTTCCAGTCAGTTATCATTGTAATCAGTATTTGTTATTCTGTAATTAAAATGGACGAGAGGGTAACATGCAAACTTTTTCTTTTTGGTATATGCTTCCAGACATGTTAGCTGACTTCATACGCACCCTCTCGTCATAATCATTGAAAAAGTTGAATTGCCAAACAAGAGAAACTGCATGCTATAAATTTTGGAAGAACAAGTGAATAAATTCATGATAGAAGATGCACATCACATTTCTAATTGAAATCCAGAAAATCTACGGCCTAGTTAGGCTAAAACCGGAAACCACTATTTTCTTTTATGTTTTCTAGAATCAATAAACCAAAGGTGAAAGGGAGTCTGAATACCTTTCATCATCAAAAAATTTGCAGACACTGCAATAGTACTTTGCCATTGAGAACCCACCACAGGAAACAGAGGTGCAAACTGGTCCAACAGGCTGAATTCTGAGGCAGCGCATACACATCATTTCAGATGTAGCCTTCCTGAAAGTAAAAAGTTAAAATACCATAAAGTCTATAGAAAGTCCAATCAAAACCAAGTATGAACGAATAACACTAAATTACCTATCCATCGAATGGTCACTGACTTTATCATGGCAGAACCTACATGCAAATAACTTGCCACAGCAAGTAGCACGTAATTTACAATTTCTTTTGTAATGCTCACACCCAAATACTTGTTTATCTGGATCTCGAAATGAAGGAGAACATCCAAGTAAGTCTCCACCATTTGAATGGTCACCAGTTCTTGCTTGAGGTGACTTCTGCTGAGAAGCTATCCAGCGGCTAACAAAATCGATCAAATATGTTGATCAGAGCAAGTCGAAGTATGGCAATCCAGAAAACTGCAGGGAGTTTGCACAGTGTACACAAACCTAGTCATAAGATTTTGAATAAGATAAGCTTTTCTTCTTGGATCAAGAGTTGAATCTCGAGAAACTTTCCTAATCTCGGCTTCAAGCTCATTTTGATTCATCCGAAAAATATCTTTCCACCCAGGCTTAAATGTATGATCACTTTGATCCAGACTTGCATGGAGATCGTTACCTAAACAGAAAATAAATACAGCAACACTTAAAATGTTCTAATACCAGCCAGAATAAAAAATAAAATGCCACCTTCAAGAAACAACATTGCAGAATGTCTCAAGTTAGCAGCTTTCTTCACACAAATTATGCCACATTCAACAGTGAATAAAAGGTAAATTGATAGAACGAATAAATGAGTCAAGAAACCTAGTGAAATACAACTCTCTGATGCTGTTTTAAGTGGTGTTGCAGCAGAAGTTCCTTCCCACCATTCATTAAGCCACTCGCTAAACATTGTATTTTTGGTTGCCTGCTTCCACGTGTCCATCATCCTGTTCTGCTCCTCCTGGGTGAGAGCAGATGTTACCCATGGCAACATCGATTGAAGCACCTCTGCACCAGTGGTGCCAATTATTTGACCAACAATTTTGTCCTGCTCCTCTACGGAAAAATGCCTGTCAAATAATGGCCACAACTCAAGTTCTTCCCGGAAAACATGTTGATCCAGAGTTACTCTAATGGATTTGCACATCCCCTGAAGCTTTGTTGCAAGCTCATTATACTGTCTAACAGAATCATTACAATCAGACGAATCAGCACACTTTCCAATTAAATCATCAGCATGATTTGTATTCTTCATGTATTCATGAAGCTGAGTAAGCTCTGAAAGTGCAGAGGAGATATCTTCAAATAACTTCTCCTCCTGCTTGTGGTCCAGAGTGTAAGAATGGCTAACATTATGAAGTGTCTCTTTAGATTCTAATGCAGGGAATACTATTTCATCCTCTGCATTACTATGAGCTCTATACAAACCCCACAACAAACGAAATCTACCAGTAAACTGCCTCAGCAAAGTTTCATTGCAATCATTTAGTTTTCCAGATTCAACATCTAAATACTCCAGGTCTTTGCGGATGGCTTTATGAAATTGGAATATGTTATCAATAGGCCGTGATGAGCAACCAATATTGGTGGGGCTTGTGTCCATTTCCCAGTTGAAAAGGCTGGAGTTAAGGGAAGGAGCAGAAGGGCTAAAAGATGAGCGTAGAGATTTGGCCACAGCAAGAGAACTAATTCCCAGATTGTTGGTATTTACTCCTAACCCAGGGACACAACAAGAATTATTACTACAAGATGATTTTTGGGTATCAACAAGCTCTGTAGAGGGACAAGCATTGTTGTCTTCCCGAACTACCAAGTTTCCACATTTGCCCGGCCTTCTAGAGTCATCAGCTCCATCTGCTTGCACCAAGGAAGGCTCATCACCAACAGATGACCGAGAGTTGCATGGACAGAACCGCTGCTTGGTAACTTCCTCGGTCCCAGCCAAGATTCTCACAGGACAAAAACCAGTGGCACTTGAAGACAAACAAACATTTTTAGAACGACCCTTACATGCCCAACCAGAAAAAAGTGTAACCAATGCAGAATCTGAAGCTGGAGCTGCAAGAAATCTCACTGCAAGTTAGTAATTGACAGGTTTAAAGCACTGATAAGATGGATACCACAGTGGACAACCCTCAATAAAATGTCAATAAGGTATAATTAGTATTAATAAAAAGGCGAAGTTGTGAATTGACACTGAACCTGCCATGTACATATTTTGAAGAAAAGACCTTGCTTCCTCTTCACTAAGTGACCCTACCAACCATGGTAAGACACATTCAATCAATTTCAAGGGCATCACACGCAAGCTTTGATAAAGAAGTTCACGCTGTCTTTTGGCACTAAAGTGCTTTCGAGCAAGTGGAAGAACCTGCCAATGCAATATACCTGTCAGACAGCTCTCCAAGCCAGTAAGAGCCAAGATGTGTACGATTGTTGATTTTAAATACCAATTAATATGCAGGTGACGTTGTAGCTCTACCTTTCTTTTATTTCTTTTTTTTTCCAGTTAAGAATAGCAGAAACTAAAAAATGAACATGCATCTTCCATTGGTAAGACAATATCCACACAGTGATGCAACAACATGCTTACCTGAACTTCCTCATTTTGGAAGTGTTTCTGTATGCTGTCCATGATTTGATCAGCTTGGGAGCACAACTTTGTATAGAAATCAGTAAGAGATGTGTGGGCTCCAGCACTTTGAATGCTTTCTATCAGGCACCTAAGCTTGTCAAACTGAATTTCTTCTTCTGCATGTTCATGGGCAAAAGAGAGCTCTGCATCTACAGCAGGGAATATAACCTTGTCCTCAGCAATACTGCAGTCATAGAGAACAAGCATTTCAAATAAATTGGATGTTCATAAGTTTGCCAATAACACAAAACTAGTATTCATGATCTCTTTCTAGTTTTCCAATAACAAATAACTAATATTCATGTTCTCTTTCTATTACACTTTTCGTTGGTTCCTGTAAAGGCAGTGAAAGGAAAAGGAAGGATCCAGTGAAGTTCGAGTGCCTTTAAAGATGAACAATTTGAAGAGATTTTATTATTCTTTATTGAGGCGAAGGGTTTTTAAAACAAAATGGAAAATGTGGATTCAAAGGACTGATAAGAGGTAGGATGCCACAATTTATTCAGTGGACCATACTATGATGGACTACTCACGCCAAATGGTTATCTTTAGGCACAAAGAAAGTTACATTTAATGCACAACTAGTGAAATAAAGTCCATCCTTCAACAGTGTTATAATAAGGACATAAATATGAAAACACAGAAAAACTGCACCTGTGAAAGATGCAAACTTCTGCAATGAATTGCAGCCTCTTGTTGAATGAAGACAGATTAGAAAAATCTCCCGAAAGCTGTATGCTCCTAGCTGCCTCAGTTATATCATTCAACTCTCTTTTAATGGCATTGTGCCAGAGCAGAATTTCATTTATTGGATGGAATTCAGTGGAAATGATAGCATCACAATTTAGCTCCATATATTTCCTTTTACCCACTCCAGAAGATTCACATGCACAGTGTCTTTTCATGCTTTGACACTCTAAAGTTGGTGCTCCTGAATCTTGACAACAGGCTTTAGAATTATCTTCACAACTCTTACACGTATCAGACAATTTTGTCCCTTTCATCCAGGAGAAAATAACCTTCATTAACAGAAGTTTGAGTCAGCTTGCTTTTCTCCTACCCTTAAGTCCATCCAAAAACATATATATATATCAAATTCACTGCCAAAAAGATCCTCACCTGCCGGAGAAGTTTCTCTTCTGGGATTATCTTGTACAAGCACATGTGCATATCTTGTTGTTCATCAGTTGATATAGAGGAAGAAAGCCAAGGAAGAAACTCTGTCATCATATTAACAGGAATGCTGCACAGAAACTGCCATACCAGGAAAGCCTGCTCTTCAAATGAAAACTTCTCAATAAGCAAGGGAAAGACCTGCCACATTCACCAAAAAATTGGTGAAACTCAAATTTATTATTGACCAAGTGTATCAAACAACTACTGAATTATTTGTGAAATATGATTGCCAGTTAGTAAGAGAAGTTTCAATGGCATGGATTTGGCAACTCAGAGAGCATCTCGTTCACAGTCAACTTAGAGAATAGGAGGATCGAGTTCAAATTGCCTTAAACCTATCATGAGAAACTGCAAAGCTATCCTTGTATAACTGATACAAAAGACTACCTGTTCCTCTTCCTTTGACATATGCTGATCAATTGATGTTTGAAGGGCTCCTGTACGAGAGGCTAACTCTCTCCGATAGATTTCTTCACTTTGCATATTTAAATCAAGCAGCTCAAATAATTGATCAAAAAGAACACTCTCCCCCTCATGTTCAAGGGAGTAAGTCCGTGCCACATTCTTCACACGGATATCAAGAGCAGGAAAGATAACCTACAGTTGCAAAATAACACTGTCAGAATCCTCAACTACTTGTGTATAAGCTAAACCTAAAGAACAGAGAAATAATCCATCTTCAAGCATGAAATTTGTGGCTGGTAACATCATTTATGATTCTCTCAAAAATAAGTTGCACAGACCATGAAAATCCAAGTAGACACTATTTATTTTGTACAGCTGATAGTTTAACTAGTTGATGCTGCCTAACTTAGCTGATAAAGACACTTGGCATGATACAAAACGGCCTGCCATTAAATCTTAAGAGACATTAAGAACTAGAGATTAAAGGAAAAGGATGGTACACCGTTCTGCAGCACAAGACCTGATGGGCCTCCAGACGAATAAAAAAAAATCTCCCAAGTCAATATTCCAAATACCAGCCCTGTGTGTTTCAATACAGTCCCAGAACACACTGTTTTTATTAAAAAATTAAAAAAAAAATCAGATATTACAAACCTATGTAAGCAATGCCGCTTTTCAATTCTAATTGATTTGATCCTAAAGTTAATTTTTCAATTTCAATTGATAGATGACTATGGAAATCTGGAAGTCCATGCCATAATTGTTTCTGAAAGCACCTTCTACCTTTGGTCAGTTTAAGGAGCAAGAAGAGGGGCAAGAAATTACATCAACAAATCTCTTATTCCTATTTCACTTAGTACTGTATCACAAACAGGAAATGCGACAGGATTCCAAAGCTTGTACTATGGCCCACGTGGCACAGAAAATTTATACTGTTATTTGACAAAACAGTACCTACTAAAAGCTGCAGAGCCAGTACTTCTTGCAAGAAAATGTAGCAGATTCTCCAAAATATACCGCTTTCATTCATCGCACTTAATGATATCTTAATTAACTAGTGATAAATCCCACAATAAATCCTCAATTCAGAGATCATGTATCATAGAGATATTTCATGGCTAAATTAATTTGAGGAACGTAGATTGCATTACTGTTGTGCAAAACAATGATTATCAGATTATCTTGCCCTCTCAGCCTTCTCAATTTAGCAAACTTTTTACATATTTATGATATCTGTTACTTCTAAACTCAAGCCAGCTTCATTTTGTTTTGTGTCAAATACCCTGTAGCTCATACAGATGCAAATAACTCTCAACCCCCAAATTATAGGTAAACAATAACCATCGAGCAAAGGTAGTCACAAGATGGAATACTCCATGACTTAAGAAAGGAGGACAGGAGTATAAATGCAATGCTAATTCAATAACTAATAACTTGCAAAAAAATGAGAGGGAGATTAAAACACATACCCAAAGTAACATGAGAAGCAATAAATGACTTCATTTGAAGCAATTATAGTGAACAGTGCATACCATAATCAAGAAACCCCAGTCATTAAGTACCCCCTAAAACATATGGAGTCCATATCCTACCATATTATAATTAATCTAACGACCAAAAGACCATGGATAATGACAATTGAAACGCTATCTGATAGTTCGGTCATGCTAACAATTGAAAGGGTCTTGCCATAAACATACCATGGATGTTACATACACAGTGTGAGCTTCTCATATCATACCGTAGCAGTGTTATACGTCATTGAGGTGAACATGCACACAGTAACTACCAACAATGTCTTCCCAGTGGGATAGTATGCTCCTTTGAACCATGACTTTGAGGCACACTGTACTTGATCTCCTCTAAAACCTGCTGTTTAGGCACTAACAGACCCAACAGAGCATGCTGATTCTTAACCATCCGGTACACCCACAATCAAAGCTATCACATCAAATTTAATCACAAGGCCATGGAGATGGAAATGGGGCAGGTTATACTTCCCCATCTATGCCCCATGTTAATTGGGTCCGGGGCGGAGAAGAAAACTTTTCCCCCATCAGGTTTGGAGCTGATCTGGGGATTCCACGTTAAGTAAAAAATTATATTTTTTGTATTTACAATTAATATTTGATGGTTAATATGCAATGAAAAAATAATATTAAGTGCATATAACCATTGAATTTTACCAAAACTCTCATACATAGTTAAATATAAATAATCTAAATATAAATCCAGCAACAAAATTATTTTAAAAGATTAATTATTCCATATATATATATATTTATGGATACTATAATCAGGTCCAGGTTCTCCACGGAGCAGGGGGCATGTATCTCACACTCAACCCCATTTGTTTATCAGGGTAAAAATGCGTCCCATACCTTACCTGCCCCCATTGGGTTGGGTATTGTCGGGTATCCATCGGGGGCAGGTAATTTTGCCATCCCTACAAGGCCATATATTGAACTGCTATTGCTCTTGGCGATTCAGATTCCACAGAACTTCGTTTTGCAAGAAGAAAATATTCATCACCACCGCACTAGTATCAGAATATAAACTATAAAGATACCGTTCATACGTGTCAATGCATCAAAGTACAAAGCTTCAACTGGTACCATCTACTCACTCTATTGAGAAATCAAATTATACTCTCAGCCAATCCAAAACAATCAACTCGAATGACCACAACTAAAAAATAAGCACAATTAAGCCATAATCACCCGAAATCATCTCTGAAACGACAAATAAAATAGAAAGAAGATTCAATTACGTATCCCTAAAAAAACTCCAAAACTCCCATTCAATCGATTACAAGACACTAACACACCATAGAATCTAACGCAAGATTGAAAGCTGAAAAGAGGAAAACTGAACTGAACAAATTAAGTATAATAAATCAATCAAAGCCTGAAACCCAGCAAATTTGAAACAGAAATTAGTAAACCAACCTCGTCCTCAGCATTGCAGTGATGCTTATATATCGAGCGAAAAAAGTGATATCGCTCAAGTAACGGCTCAATATCGCCACCAGTAGTAGCAAAAGCGATGGCGGCGCTGTGGAGGCCATCGAGCTCGGACCTAATAGCTTTATGGAAGAAAAGGAAGATAAGAATTGGAGATTTCAAAGCCGAACTTTTCAGGCAAGTTTTAGACGGTGTTGAAGGATCGATTGGATTCAATGGACCTGCCATTACCGCTACTCCTCCTGCTCCACCTCTGTCTATACCAGAAAATGGCGTCGCCATTATAGCAGCAAATCAATTAATAAGAAAAAAATCTTGAAATTCCTTATTTCTCTCCTTTTTGTTTCTTTTTTTTATATAAAGAAATTGCTAGATTTTCATTTTAAAAAAAATTTGGTTTCTTCTTTGGTTTTCCAGTTATTTGTAGATGTTGTGGATTACTTTGTCCTTGTTTGCAAACAAGGAGAAGAGAACGGAGCGTATAAAAACAGAAAAAGGAGGAGGTAGAATACAAAGAAGGCAAATGGAGAAGACGGGCGTTTTATATCGGTCTCTTTCTTTCTTTCTTTCTTCAGTTATTTTAGAAAGTGAGTTATTATTTATTTATTTATGCTTGTTTGGCAAATGGGGAAAAATTAAATGGAAAAGAGGTCGTAAGCGGGATTTACGAAGCTTGGAATAGACAAAACTAACTAAATAAATAATTTATGTATATTTCTAGTTTATTTTTTAAATTTATAATCACGATCCTCTAATCTTGAGATTTACTGAGATGAAAAAGAAAAGTACTTTTTAGGTTGATTAGATATTGGCAAGATTTTTCTAATTTAAATCTGTTGAAGAGATTTATTTAGATTAATCCTAATTAACGAAGATTTTCACCATTAGGAACTTAAACAAGAAAATGTGTTTATATTTGGCAGGAGAAAAGAATAAAAAAAATCCCTTATCTATTAAAACATTGTTGAAAAATTATTAACTGAGATTAGTAAGCAATCTAAGATCATAAACCAATCGGTGAGTTTTTTTATAAATCATTAATCTAGCAAGTGGTATCTAGAATATTTTTTTTATTTAGTAGCATAAGCATAATTATAAGATTATAAAGTTAAATAATAAATAACAGATCAATTTAATATAGACGGATCCGGCACCGTTTGGGAACGCGGTGCAAACCGCGTTCTACAAAAATTTAATTTTTTATATGTTTTAGATCGTTATAATGCGCTGATCTCAAAAATAATTTTAAAAAATATATTATTTTGATGCAGCATAAAGAACATTTTAAAAAGTAATCACAACCACATTCCTAATCAGGTTTTATCGTGTTTAGAAACTTCATTGGTTTGGTCTGTAATATTAAATGTAAAAGTACCCTCGTCTGATAATTTTTTAAAGTTGGTATTTGTTATGTTATGATTTTTAACTCAGTTAAATTTAAACTAGTATAAAATCTTGTAGTAATATAGTGGTGAGTTTTAAGGATTTGTTTGGTGGTTGGGGAGGCTTGATCAGCTCGTTGACTTTTTAGATTCAAATTTTATTTTTAGTATTAGAAAAAACTATTAAATTACTTTGAATATATCGGCAAGAAATGCATGAGATATCTTGAATATACAATGTACATATCAAGATTAAAGCTTGATGTTCATTAAAAAAAAGGAAGAAAAAGAAGATACGAATGTTCATTTATGACAACCTTATCTCATCACCCATGTTTGTTTCTACCTGACATGTGACTAGAAAAATTAGAAAAAAACTTAGGTTTGACGAGTGAAAGGTGGCTTGGTGGCGTCTTTGCCATTACAAAAACATTTAATTTCTACTTGAGCCTGAGAAATACCCGTGCATACTAATATTTTTTATGGGTTATTTAATTAACCTTTGTGGCATCATCATTGGAGAATGCTCGAAATCAGGCTCTCTTTTTTTTATATATATTATTGGTACATTTTTAGAAAAATATTAGCGAAATAACCAAAGTAAAATAACACAATTTAAATATATTGCAGTTGAGAAACATGAAATTTTCATCTTGCAGCATTAAATAAAAAAAATATTAAATGAGCATGAAAGAAGAAAGAGAAAAAAATCTTGAAAATACATTGAAACTTCAATTATAACATTATCAGTATCATCAAAATTATTTCAACGATATAAATAAAACGACATTAAAACAAGGTCACTAACGGTAAATTGAGTGGGTCACACTTACCGTTAAAAATAAGTGATTCATCTTTCATCCTTGGACAACAAGTATGATCCACCTGGATCATCGTTGTTGACCTTACTTAGTATAATTAAATTTATTTTTTTGAGATTTTTTTGATAATATTGATAGTGTTGTAATTGAAGTATTTATATGTTTCCGAGGTTTTTTTTCCTTTGTTTACTTCTTTTTTATTCTCTTATTTTTTGTTATATAATACATGTTACTATTTTAAATAGTAAAAAACTAGAAATAATGTGTTTTTCAATCACGATATATATACTATTTCCGGAAGTATTTTTAATTTACTATTCTGATTTTTTAAAAAAATCTTAAAATCAAATGTAATTTCTAGCAGTGCTAGTTATCGTCATTGAATTGTATTTGATCAAGCCTATCATAAATTTTTGCATCCTTAAGTGAGAAAGTCAATGAAAATAACCGAGCGCACCTCGAAAAAATGAACTACGACTTTTTTTTTTTTTTAGTTGATTGGATTTGATCGAACTATTTATTTTATAGTCCAAAGATTAGATAACTATTTGTCAAGAATGATGTTGAATATTCTTACAAAGCAAGCGAGGAAGACAAATGTGGTAAGCAGTGGCGGAGCAAGTACATAAAGTTCAGGGGAGTAGGTGGTCCGATCATTACCAATAGTCCATGTTTATTGATTCAGTTGTATTAGTTTGGTTGTTTTTTAAATTATTTTTTATTTAGATATGTATTTAAATAATAATTTTTTTTATTTTTTAAAAATTATTTTTAATATGAAAACATTAAAAAAAATTATTTTTTTAAAAAATCACTTTT
>Ga0307510_10001947_pt1 | contig 23230 bp, 24 predicted proteins | sample 12_EM_MG_FD_207224 | JGI IMG/M metagenome (GOLD analysis project Ga0307510, IMG submission 207224) | Populus trichocarpa ectomycorrhiza microbial communities from riparian zone in the Pacific Northwest, United States - 12_EM | ecosystem: Host-associated > Plants > Roots > Unclassified | place...
GGAACATTGTGCAAAGTCATGTTTGGAAAGTCTTGCACATATTTGCTCCAATACAGAGTTGATGGGTCACATGTCAAGTGCCTTCAGCCTCTCCTGGGTTGGTTGATCCCTATCCACACTTTCCTGCTTGTCTTTTTTATACACTTTCTCCTGACCTGGATCTTGTTTGTCCTGATTGGATTCTATCTCATCATTATGCATGATGGGAAATTGACAATGATCATGTAGTAGTCCTCATTCTGTCTTGTGTTCAAGTTCTTTTTCCAAGGCTTCCTATGTGACAGGACTGATATTGTCACTATGCAATTTGTCCCCAGGTGACTACATGGGTGATGAGCAGGCAATGAGTGGGCAATCCATTTTGTGCCCACTTTCATATGTAAAATCAATCTACATATTGGGGAAGTTTTTTATGTCATCTATTTTATTTTATATAAGGTTTATTGTTTAGTGATTTTATTTTTAAAATTGAAATCTACATATCTGACTCCCCAATTGTTTTACAGCAAGGCGGGCTTATTATTAGATTGATAACTAAGAAACTCTCATCCCAAAAAAGGAGCACTATTGTTTAAATGATATCTGCTCTTATTGTTGTGTTTGTTTTTTAGTATAGTGATTACTGATAAAGAGACAACTTTGTCGTCATAGCTTTGCTGTTCCCAACTTAATTAAAAAGATACAGTAAAACAGGTGCTGCTCATCATCAACCTGCAGCTTCTCACAGCACATAGTAATTACAATCTCAAAACTAGTAAAAGCTACTACTTGTCAATGTAAGTACAAATGTGGCACTCTCAAGTTTTCCGTCTACAAGAAGCAGAGGGAGAATCCAGACTTCAATGGCAATGAAGGGGTTACTACGAACTGAATGAAGCAATGTATGAACAGAAAAGGCAGAGAACTCAGTAGACTGCAAGAGGCAATATGGTCGCAATATAGGAACAAATTACTTATGAAGAGGCTCAAAGGATTGAATGAGACAACTAAAAGGGAATGGCTTGCAAGATCATAATAAGGCACAGAGACAATAAGATTAGACAGAATGTATATATACAAACAAACAGAGCCGGAAAACTTTGCAAAAGGTCAGGGTAGAATCTGAAAAAGGAAAGACAGAGATAACGTGACTTACTTCTATTTGGTAGCGCAGCTAAGGTGTGATAGCGCAAGTGAGGACAATGGAGGAAGGCAATCTGAAAATTTAACGTGGTTAACCCAGCAACCCTAAAACTGCTCTCACACTCACTAGTGCTTGTGCATAATTTTGATTTGCTTGAACAACCAGGGAATTCAAGAAAGCATACTTGAGAATTGAGGCAAATGACAGCGTGTACCTAGAAAGGAAACGAGTTTGCGCTCGGCTTTTGCCGAAGCTTCTTCCTGAGACCTCCAGAAGTTCATGGTTTGCGATTTTGATTTGATGATTCACAGTTCATTCATAGCTCATTCACAAATCATTCACAGATCACTCACGCATCAAAAATTACAGCTCATTGCCCGCCGTGTCAACGACTGACATTATCACATGACCGCATTTGTCCTTGTTTTGTGAATTTTGAATATGACATGGTCGCTCATCTTCTTGATTTTATAAGAACATATAATCTGAGTATGACACGCAAAATTTGTTTGTTCTGCCCTTTCAATTTGAAGGAGGATCTCTTGAAGGAGCAAACAATTGCTCAAGAAGTGGTCTATTACTGCGACTCACGCTTTCGATCGATTTTGGTCGCATACAACCAAGCAGCTGCCACGAAGAGGCAATGGATGGTGAAAGAGATTCAAAACGAACTTGAAAGTTCTCATTTGCTTCATTTGGATCCCCTTTTAATTTCCTTCCAGGGTTTTGATTTGAAATACATTGGCATGGCAGCGGCGACCGGAGTTCCTCTCGAAATTCCCATCTTAACGCGCTCCATCGCCAGCCTTTGCCAAACGCATGTCCAGGAGCATACGCCGGTGGGGCTGCACCTAAATATTTTGATGGTCCTTGATGCCGGATCGGCTCCGAATGATCCCTCGGCGATTGTCTCGGAGTACAAATACAATTGGTGGCACGGAATGAGGCCTCCGCTTCCTGGTAATATTTTGTGGTCCGGAACTGTCATAGAGTGCATTATAGTTTTCATCGGACATTTGTTCAGCCGGTTCAGGCAGTAACATCTTATGAAAAGCTGGCTTACATGTGGCGCGAGATGCGGCAGGCCGCTGGGGAAGATTGCATCCTGTGTCCACAAGTCCTAGCAGTGGCCATAGCGGCTGGTGAGCAGCTCCAGACACTGCGGCAACAAGTCGACGCATTCGAAACTTGTTATGACATGGAACGGGAGCTAGCCAATCGTCGGGCGTCCGGTTTCAACGCCCTATTCGGTTCGGCCGTGATGAAAGAGACAGACGACCTAGCTCAGCCGTACGATGCCGAGTCGGGCATCCGGGCTCCGGCACCTGCCCCAGTAGACGTCAGCGGAATAATCAGAAAACCGAAGAAAGGGCCGGAAATTGTTGAAGGAGTGAGAGCACAGAGGCCCTCAGCAACGATATCATGGACGTCCCGGCTCTGACCGAACACCAAATTCCTGCAATATTCAATTATTATCCCCTCGCACGGCGCGTGGCAGCTGAGGATGCCCCCGAATTTTTGGAGACCTTGGAAATGCATCATTCGAAGCCATGCAGCATGGGCCGGCAACGTATGGAATCAGGCGGAGTAGTCGCCAGGCCCGTCACGCCGGACATTGCCATTCGGTTATATACCGTACCAACGCCCCCAAGTTGTCGACGTATTTGAGGTTCAAAATGAAGTGGCCGAGTGCTCTGATAGCGACTCTGTTCCTCCACAAGCAGACGATCATCATGTTGCCGACCAGCCCAGGATGAAATGGACATTAAAAATGCTGGTTGACCGCCATGATTACACTACCACGATGTTCGAGATTCTACAGGAGTGAGTACGATGGCTTATATATAATTTAGTTCTGACGGAAACTAATCACCCCGGTGATTACAGTGACAGACAAATCTCTTTTCCCAGTTCAGTCCGACAAAGTCGTACAGATTCGGAAGAACTTTTGGACATGATCGAGTCAAGTCCGCCGTCGTAATCGGGCGACCCCCGTGTTCTCTGAGAGTGATCATGAAAGTCCGGATTGTATACCGGTTCTGTTTTCTTTGCTGCAAATGCATTTCTCAGTTCACCCTCGCACTCCCCACCTACACTTTCTCACATCGGCACTGAATTCCGCGTCGATTACAAGGCTGCTGCCGCCGCCTGGGAGTCTGCCGCAGACGGTCCAAACACAAACGAGGCCCCCGAGGACTCGGATCCAACCGTATTGGAACACAGGGATATCAGTGATCTGTACGGAATCTTTAACGCCGACGACGACGCTGAGGTCAAGGTCTTCTCGCCATCTCCAGTAACTCAACCGCTTTTGACCAATCTGGCCGCCTTGTGTCCTTCTGATGATGATACTAGTGATGCCGGGGGACCAATTGTTGTTTCTCCATCGGCCGATGATGTTGTCGTCCCGCCGTTCAATATAACTGACGTTAGTAGTTTATTCCTCTCCGATGATGATGACGAGGACCAAACAACGCGACCATCCAGTGTGGGAAAGGGACCGTACACATCATCTTCGTTTGCATACATTCCTGACGACTGGCTAGCCGATGTCTAAATTTTTCTTAACAATATTATATTTTTTGCATTCTGGCGAGCTGAATGTGTTACCGCGACCCTATCTACTTCATCAGTTTTGTCACCTCCGTTCGCAAATGTTTCGGACGGTTCCCGGCCGAGCCGAATGGCCAACATCAATCCAAATGAACAGGATGCTTCCGACGCAGGCAGGAAGAATATCAATCAATCTTCTTCTTGTCTGCTTTTCGACTGGTCCGGGCTGACATAGAACTGACTGGCCGGGAGGGTTGAAGTGTACGGGGGTGCCGATATATGTATTGCATGGAGGATTTGTCTTCGATTCGCATCCGTCAGTTCAGCTCTTTTACATTTTCTTTCTTTCTTATTGATCTGTTTTAATTTTGATTACAGTTGTTCAAGGATGCGATGGAGGTCAACTCCCCAAGTCTCCATCGTGTCCTTTTCGATTTCTTGCACAACAGGGTTTCCCTCCCCTCGTCGTTTCGTGTTCGTAACCTGAGACGCGACACAACAATCACAGCAATACATGATGCAATGCGACAGGTCGGGTGTCGACGATCAATACGAATGTTACTGGACTGCCGCGAAGGGCAAAAACTACTGCTGTGTAATGCCGGTTTTCGACACAAACGATGCACTTGTCAGTCCCGATCGTTTTGCCAAGAAGCTTGTTGATGCAATGTGCGAGGTAACCTTCACGCTCAAACACTACGCGATTGCTAGCCATAGAAAGGCGGGCGGAAGGGAAATGGAGTCAAACAACATCTTCTCTGCCCAAGTGGAAACCGTCTTGTTCTGAAGAAGCCGCCGACCATTGCCTGTAGTCCCTACAAAGGTCGTCCGACCAGGCCACCTCATCATAGACCTCAGCTCCCAACGAGAGGAGAGCAGGTCAACCCCGCTGTGGCATTTGTACCTCAGACCGATTTCGGACCCTGATCACTGACACATCTACAATTCCAGCTCTCGTCACTCATACCCAAACTGCTGCAGGTTCTCAGCCTGCTGCACATGGAACCCTTTCGCCTGATTCTGTTGATGCCAACCCCACTGACAGTCCCCGTTGACTCGAATGCAGTGTCCGAGGAACCTGTTGCTGTTTGCCCAGCTACGGACAAAGATAGAACTGGCAGGATTAAACCCCAAGGTAATATCACGAGTAAGTACTCTCAAAGCACTCGAATGCTTATTTTTATACCACACGCAATGTGTTTGTCCCCCACAGGGTCTACGTCATCGATCGCCATGCTGACCTCTGACGATGACAAGGATGTGGATGGCTTCGTTGAGGTTGCTTCCTCAAAAAAAAGGCAAATTCGAGGGTTAAGTTGAATCGTGTACACTATGTCTTGTTTCCCTTGTCTACTCTACGATGTACTACATATGCTGCTATTGCCTACTCTATGTAAACCATGACGGAGTCGTCCCAAAAGTAGTAGTAAAAAATAATAATAATATAATATCTACAAAGCCCTGGCCGGGCCAAAAGCCAACTCAGGCCAAAGTTTTGGGTTCAGGCCGGAGCCCTAGCCAGCTGGCACCAGCTTACTTAAACGAGAGTTAGAGCTCGGTCACCAGCTAGGTTGACATACTCATGGTTGGCGAGCACTGATCAGGAACGACGTATGTGACACATGTGACAGCTCATCAATTGGAGTTTCTTTCAATCTCCGCAGGCTACGTTCAGAAACGGCTGGGGTTTGTCGAGGTCACATTTTGTCACACCGGACTTAGTGAAATTTCGTAAAATTGATACATGTGTCAGCAGTAAGATCACTCTCCTTCCTCCACATCGATATCGCACCTTTTCCATATCCGTATTATTACTACCCCACTAGTACCCCTTCTGGACAACCAAATATATACTACAATTATCAGTATCTAGAAACCCTCCCAGACCTCCTCCTAGTACATAGTTCTGTCATTCATGAAGTCCAATTTATTTTTTTTTGAGGGTAGTGTCATTCAACTCCATTTTTTTGCTAATCTCATTTAAAATATGTCTCTGGAGAAAAAAATTTTTTGAGCATCTTGCGAAATTTCACGAAGTCTTGTGTCACCCTAAACGGACCTCGACAAAAATGGCTCCGTTCTGCCCAGTCCTAGAATCTGTGGTGATCTTACCTTTCATACTCCGTCTGATGTTTGCACCCACAACAAAACACAAATAGATCACCACAGAAGGTAACTCTTCCCATCAATTTGGAGGTGTGATGGAATGATTAGATAGATCTACCACGTGCGCGCTACGAGGTCACATGCCAGTTCAACTTTACGTTTTAACTTTTAGGAAACTCGAACCTCATATCCCGCGGTTCAACATCCTATTTGGTCGATTCATCATCATGTACCATTCAGAACAACAGGCCCGTGAACTCCGAGGCAAAATTGAGGCGTTTGACGAGGCTGTCCAGGCTGCCGTTTCCGATGGGACCATAAGAACATTGATGGCGAAGAGGGGGAAAGAACTGGTGAGCAGCCTTAAATACACGCAATTCCTTTGTTGAAAACCGTTCCAGAGGGACCTGTTTAAGAGCAGCCAACAGATTAGTCAAGAATGGTTCCCGATCTTGAACGAGCCGCGCCTTTTCATTAGTGCGTTCGCGATGCTTTGGAGGAAGATGGAAAAGGAAGGGAAGTCCGAGAAGGAGGTCCTGTCCAAAATGCAGACCTTATTGAAGAGGTGGAATGCCGAATACGGTGTCATTCGCGTCAATTCACGTCCCGTCCCGGCCACGCCTAGCCCCTCGTCGAAAAAACTCATCGAACAACCAACACGTTCGGCCGGACAAATACACCTGAAATCAACCCCATCCATTGAACGACGACCGCTGCCGCCTGATGCTACAGCCGGCCCTTCCAATTTGCGACCCCAAACAGTAGGTGCATCTACAGACGAGGCTCTCGCGAGGCGTCTTCAAGAAGCATGGAATGAGCCATCCGGAGGGCAGACATTCGAGATGTTGAATAGGGACGAGGAACAGGATCAGATGTCGACTCCGGAGGACAGTCCAATGCAGCTTGAAGACGAGACCCGCCCGGGGGCCGAAGAACCTGTGGCCGAGCCCGAAATCCGGAAGGGGAAGGGGAAAGCCAAATTCGACGACGACGACTACATCGAGGGCGCGGAACAGTCAAAGAAGAAAGGCAAGGGGAAGGGGAAGATGAAGGGAAATTCTAGGTTCCAGCCGAGGTCGAAAGGAGAAAAGACAGATGCCGAGAAGAAACATACCCGCCCACCGCCCATACCGATGGGCAGTCATTTTAAAGACCCGTGCGAGAAATGTGCTGCGTTGAAGGAACGGTGCGAGATTGACAGACATGCCGGGGAACATGGGCCCTGTTCTCGATGCCGGCAGAAGAAGATCAGATGCAGCAAACTTCCCCCGAGAACAAACCTGCGGACTCCTGGCACAGGGCTAAGCAAGCCGGTCGCCACCGACACTGAAGACGAGGCCGAACCACGGGTGACGGGTAATCCACCTGGAGATCGACCGGCACGCCGAGCTGCCGAAGAAGCGAGGCTGAAAGCGAGGATTCTCCTCGCAGCCGAAAATTTGATTGACAAGAAAGGTAGAAAGAAACCCGAGCTGATGACGAAGAGCCGGCTGCTTGCCCAAGACGCCCTCACCGAGCGTGTGGAAGAAGTTGTCAAAGGTGAGAGCCGGATTTTAATTATTTTGACACTTGTTTACTGTTGCCTTTTCCGACAGGATATTTGCAAGGTGTGGCCGATGTCGACGAGAAATCCACCAATTTTCGCCGACTCTTCACTTTCCTCGGTGGTTCCCTAAGTCACCACCATGAATACCTTCGCGAGCGGGCCGACTGGCTGAACGAAGTTGCCATTGGTGTCATCGAGCTCGCAGAAGAACGAATCATGGAAGTAAGTGCCCTGCAACGGCGCCAAAACCTGTTGTTCGAGATGCTGATCAAGATAACGACTCACGGCATGCCCCAACTTGATCCAGAATTGGGCGGCCGGGAGATGTACCAGGCTTGGGATGAGCTTTTGGAGCAGGAGCGGCAGGCTTTCGAAGATGCGCAAGATCAGCGCCAGAGGATGTTGAGCCGAATGAAACAGCGTTTAGATCGCTTCCAGAAAACCCCTGACGTAGGTGACGAGAAATACGACCTGGAGGAAGAAGCTGCCATGGAGGAACTTCTGGACGAAGCTCGAAACGCCTTGCCGCAGCGCCAGGGAGGCCCGGAAGATGGTGGTGACGCAGACGTCGAGAACGGCAGTGCCGAAGAAGATGAAGCCTCTATCCAGGAGATGCCGATGGAGGTGGACAATGCGCTTGTCAGGGACCGGCCAGCCGACATCGATTTCACAAGCGCGGAGCCTGCGGACATAGAAGTCCCGCCACATGTTGTGGGGACCGTGATTGACATAGTGGACGCAGCCTCTGACGATCAGCCGGTGATTGGAAATAACCCTACCCAGAGCATCACGCACGCCGACAAGCCCTTGCGCACTCTCACCTCTACAACCATCGAACTTCCCCTCCAAACAACAATTGCTGAAGGACGTCGGCCGCTGGATCCGGCTTCCCCAAGAGTTGATCAGCAGGGCTACACTGAGGGTTTCCCATCAGCCGTCGCAGAACATCGGCAAGACATTGGAGAACAGCCGGCACGAATAGAACCAAGATTAACAGAAGGCCATGCACACACTCCTACTCCGGCCGTCAATCTCATTTCGGGCACCCCTCAAACATCACATGACGCTCCGGCCGGAACCATCACCAACCTCGTCGTCCCTCAGGGGACTCACCACGCAATAAAACCCAGATCACGAAGTCGAACGCCCGTCCCACCAGAATGTCCGACGCTCACACAGTCCAGATCAAGAAGCCGAACGCCGGCTGCCTCGTCCGGCCCATCCCTGGCCCCGGCGCATGTCACTGACGACAGGGTCAGAAGTAAGAGCCCTGTGAATGTCGATATGGACCGAATCCGAGGCGCAAAACGCAAAGCAACGCCTGACGAAGTTGGGCCCCACAAGCGGAAGAAGGAGACTTAGATCGATAGGGCTTTAACATTTTATATAATTTTGTATTTCGGTATAACAACCCTGAATTGCAAACAATATATATATACCTTTATTCTGGGAATCCTGTACTTTAATTAAGGAAAAGCTAAGACCGTTCACGGTTGACATTATTGGTTGAGTGCCGGCGCCCGCCCTCTGGACCGCAGCTTCCCCTTGTTCAAGGCAATCAGTTGTCTTTGTACGTTTACGATTTCCGGGAAGGGCGCAGTACTGTGGTTGAATACCTAAGAATCATGACGGCCGGGGAATATTTACAGCCAGGTCGTTATCGGGCTATATATTAGAGTGCAGTGCCGAAACGCAGTTAAGTGCCGAGAGCCATTGGGAGGCTGCCATATTATATTCGTTGCCGAGCTTTGGCTGCCGCAAATTATTGACCTAGGTCAATAAATAACCCTCGGCTACGAACTGGGTCTCGGCAGCTCAATGTGTTTCGGTGTTTCAAAATTCACACAAGCTAGGACCCTCCTGCTTCTACACTGGCTGACATGATTTAGCCCCGGGGGGCTAAATCATCGACCTTGAGCATTTTGTCAGTGCAGAAGAACTTCGAGTCTGTGCGGAACGCCGAAACACAGTGGAGTGCCGAGAGCCAGTGGTGGGGTGCCGAGTATTGGACTGCGGAGGTTGTAGTAGGGCTGGGGATCATGCCCGAGCGGACGCGGTAGCCCGTTTACAACCAGTGTATGGGTGGTGGTTGGCTACGCTACACTGTAGTTACACCACCTGCCTCAGGCCAAAATTTAACCCTGAGCCGTGGCCTGGCTTCTTGTGACAGTGACAATCCATCCTCACGGCCATCAACTACAACAAACGCTAAGAGAGAACCCAGGAGAACGAGGTACGTCCCCTATCTTTTTAATTTATCCGTCGCTCTAACCCTAATGTCCAGGCACCAAGATGAGGAGGGTTGTACGCTCTTCACATTCGTTTCGATGTGACCGGAGAGGTTCGTTTTCTGGCCAGATCCGCATAATCCATTCGGTCTCACGTGGACGCTTTCGCCAGAGCATTACTCTGCGGAAGATTTGTCGCAGAGCTCCTCGCTTGGGTACACCATCGAGGACTGCTGCCGCCAACGCCGTTTCGTTCCACAACACGAACGAGAGAATCAAGCCTCCTACACTATTATTTCTCACCCCAATTCAACAACGCTTGGTCCCAGGCTGATTTTGAGCAGGCAACGTTCACATCCGTCAATGAGCCGGGTTTTGATTGGCATGGGTAATCCTGTTATACGTTCCCTTTTCCTGCCTATTCTCTGCATTGCGCGCTATGAAGTTGGGAGTTTCATTTGTCATTCTGATCACAGGCGTGAGTCCACTCCGAGTCTCTACCTCATCCAATGGGCTCAACGCCGATAGGTTTCGACGTGACGGGGGGCAGGGTTCAACTAATTTTCAAAGGGTTTCGATGCCAACGAACCTGACTCCTATGTATATGATTAATGTTAATATATTTAGGTGTAAAGCTGCTGCCTGAGCCCCGACGTTGATCTCGCCTTGCACATGACTTGCCTAAGTGTAATCACTCTGGGTTACTTCAAGAGCTGACCTTGTTAAGATTGTGGGGCCATTTTCTGTGAACAAAGTTGACGGCACATAAAAAAACATGAAGCTTGGCTGAACATAATACGGCTACAAATGAAGACATCTCAGCCACCTGCTCTGTCATCGAACCCAAATTTGAAGGAAATACACCCTGAACGAAACTAGAGGAAACGCACGAAATAGCACAATTTAAAAAACTACGAAGAACCATCGCAAGAGCACACCGGAAGAGAGAGAAACCCAAAGGACCATAATAACCGAAAGAAGATCTAGAAAGCGATACTGGAGTGAAAAAGAAACTCAGTGTTTAATGATCAATGACTTCTTCGTGGGTCGGCTTCAGATACGGGGCATGCAGAGTTGATGGAGAGACAGATTCTACGTATTTTCCAAGCCGTTGGAAAGCCTGGATTGCGGTGGGCCTATCCTGGACTAGCGGGGCATTGAGGTCCTCCCATAATTCACGTAATTCTGGGATAGCTATCTAAGCACTCAATTAATTTGAAACCCGACCAGAAGGTGGTTTTGAACACACTGGAAAGTAAGCCTTCAGATCGAACCCCAATTGCCACATGTCAAGGCAAAATGGATCGTAAGGAACTCCGTCCTTGACCTCTTCTGGGAGCTGTCGAGCATACAGCTCCTTCGGAAAAGGTACACCAACGCAAAGTCGCTCAGATTCCAGGGAGTCTTCTGGGAACTCAACCGCGCACTCAAAATCGATCAGATATACGCGAGGTCGAGTGACAGTTCGGCCATCCTTTATGGATTCAGGGCACCATTCGACCATGAGATTGCTCGCAAATAGATCCTAACATTGTAAGCGCAGCTATTAGGAGTTTCTGGGTAGAATATCAAAATCCTTACACGATGAGCAATGCGGTTAGTGTGAATATATACTATGCCCTGTCACCCAGTAACTAAGCACATATTAGCGTAGGTATCAAAATATTGAAAACTCACTTCTAAGGCCTGAAGGACTACATATAAGATGTCTTCAATGGAAGCTTGTTTGTCGGGAAACCCAACCTCCTGAATGTTATAATTGAGCCGAGGGAACAAGCCAATGGCGATGTCTTCGAAGGTGATCTGGTCCACCATGGGTAGAATATGATTGTTGTACTGGAATATATCTGGCGGAGACGATAAGCGCTGGATAATACGGAGGTGGTCATGACCTTGTCCACCAGCAGTAATGATGCGTAGAATGAAGTCGCGGTTGTCCTTGCGGCTTGCGGCATGGGACAGACCGTTCCAAATGCAGAATTTGTCGACATTAGCCATCGCTTCTTCCTTCGCCGGGCCAATTAAAAAATAGAAACTATCGATGGCTGGAAACTCCTTGTTGCCTTTCAGTTGGACTCCCCAGCCATTATTCCAAAGGCGTATCCCATATTTCCCGAGGAGAGGCCCCAGGGAATGCCAAGCGAACTTATACACATCGGTAATGGCATTGTTATCATCTGTATCGCTAACTTCGCAAAGGTTTCTCCACGCCAGCAAGTCATTCGGGAGCTTTGGGTTTATCAGTGCCACTAAGCAGCAGTAAGGGCGCAAGACTCTTACGGTGTTGCGGATAGGCTGCCTCGTTGAAATGAAATGATAAAACCATAAAAAAGTTGAGTAGAGAAGAGCACCAGCTCGTTGTGCAGCATGTAGAGCCATGCGTTGAGCGTCACTGCTGGTGGTATATTTTAGAATTAGCTCCGGGACCTAAATTCGCTGAGCAAATTTGCGACCCCCGGTACGGGATTCCCGGGCCGGTGCCCCCTCAATTGCAGATTGTAGTTTGAAGTCAGTCTATCCAGCTCTTTTACTACTAGGACTACAAATTTGAAATTGCTAGTGTACAGAAGTCCCAATAGGGAATTAACTTGATGTGAGCAGAAAGGAAGAGAACTTGTGAAAAATGCCGATGCCGTGGTTGATGTTTATTCAAATCAGGCCAGATCCCGAGACACCCCGGGCTTCTCTCGCTTTGCTGAGCCAATTCAAGTTGTTTGTATGACCTCCATCAAATACTCAACCAAACAAAGCTCACGGTAAACCCTAATTTTGCGCCAACTATTGAAGTCACGTGATTAATACAAAAATTTGCGGCTGTCGTTATTTGTAGATGTTTGTCCCCATATAAGATAGCGGCCACTCCTTTTTGAGTCCATGGCGCTTCCTCTTGTGCTTTTGGCCTTGAATTTTATATAGCAACATCGATTGTATTGTAATGGTCGGAGGAATTGTCAAAATTCGGATTTTTGAGGAGTCATGTTTCAGTAAATCAACAATCGTGAGGGCAATTTTTAAAATTTTTGGAATCCATCCGACCATTACAACCAGAATGCATCCTTGTAACTCTACAAATAAAATTATATGCATCCATTTGTTGTGTCTTTAAACCGTTGACGAAAGTTGTAGGGCAAAATGTGATTACAATCAAGCGCGTCGCGGCTTATGAGATTGCAGGCACCCAGGCTACTCTCATGTCAAATATGTTGGCCATGGTGCAAAACCACTTTCAACACATTTTAACACACCAACAGTACTTATCACATTTTATTTTTGTGCCATTGTAGTGTGCAAGCCGCAAAACCGCAAGATGTCCCGACCCAGGTTTGGCGGAGAACAAATAATATGTACAACTAACGACAGGCATTGCCGAACCCCACCCCAAATCCTCGTGTTTTTTTTATCTCAAAATTTACAACTAAATTCAAATCGATAGAGCAGCTCGATTCCTGCTGCAGTACAGTGATTTGTTTGGTTTTGATGGATGGGTGACGCAAAAATACACAGATATCGAAGGGCAGGCGAGCTCGGTTTGCTTCCACATCACGGCAATCCATCAAAACCAAACAAAAGTGCTGTACTGGAGCAAGAACCGAACTGCTCTATCGATTTGAATTTAGCTGTAAAATTTTCGGCCATCTCGGCGAGACAAAAATCAAATTTTTCGAAGAGTTTTGGTGAATTTAGCACAGGAGATATAAAGACCTGGCCAATTACATAGGGCAACACACGTGACCGGCAACTGAAAGTTGTGCCAGCGGAGTCCGGACCTAGAACTTTGCGTCGGTAGTAGAAATTGAAGCCATGTTCTCCGGCATAGAATCTATGTGATAAGTACGCTGCACCACATGAATCAAGGATGCATACCCAGGAACCAAGGAATTGGGTCCGAGAATACGCTCTTGTAATACTAATGCCTTCATCAAAAATCATACGACGCGCATCCTCAATATCCTTCTGGCGTGCTTCGTCGTCAATGCGCAGAAGAGACTGAGTTCGAACATCAGATTTTCTACCCAGATATGCAATTTGTGACTTGTGAACATGACATCTGGGACACGGACAGGATGACAGATACTTGAGACATGCCATTAGGACTCTAATAGAAGCATCAGCCTGCCGAATATGTCAGAAATCTTGGAAACATCAACCGCCATCAATGAGCTGAAAAACCAAGCCATGAATGTACGCATGCATGATAGGCTGCATGGGCAAGTTCCCGCTTCATATGTCTGAGAATATCGGCTGTTGCAGGTTTACCAAAGGTTTTCATGTAGAATTCCTGAATATTTAAACGGCCCAAGTTAAATCCCATCAGCATAAGCCCTTTTTTACTGAATGAAACATAACTCAATAGCATACCTCCGTTGCCGAGCCCGGCGGCGTACTTAACAAATTCAAACAGTTGGACCGAGCAGATGTGAAAGCTAGTGCGCTTGTTGATCCCAACACGCCCGGAGCATCGTCTGTCCGGCTGTTATGGATTTGGCAAAACACCGTCCATACTGCCGCCTCATCGTCACCCCATTTACGAGAGTGTGCTTCCTTGGTCAAAGTTGTCTTAGTACTTACATAATGATGTCTATACACAGTTCAACGTGTTCATTGGCTGGGTGCCCGAGCTCAGAAAAACCGATGGTCGGAAGAATGTACTCTCGTTCAGAATATTTCATTAACCTCTCCGACACCTGTAAAATACCCGCCGAGGTTACGAAACAAGCCGGCAAAGATGGTGCCGCTGCGAACACTGACTTTATCATATGACTTTCTTTGTCCTTATTTGTTTGATGTTGAATATATGCTTGTTCTTTCTTTCTTCTTGAAGTTATAGTCCGAGTATGACATTCCGCGACATTTCTCTATTCCGCCCTTTCAATTTGAAGGCGGATATCTTGAAGGAACAAAAAATTGCTCAAGAGGTGGTTTATTATTGCGAGTCGCGCTTTCGATCAATTTTGCTCTCATACAACCAAGCCGATGACACGAAGAAGAGGCAATGGATGATGAAAGGGATTCAGAACGAACTCGAAAGTTGTCATTTGTTTCGTTTTGATGGTCTCTTATTTTCCTTACAGGGTTTTGATTTGAAATACATCGGCATGGCAGCGGCAACGGGATTCCCTCTTGAAATTCCCATAATAACGCGCTCCATCATTGCCAGCCTTTTCCAAACTGAGGAACAGGAGCAAACGCCGGGGCACCTCGACTTGAACATTTTGTTGGTCCTTGATGCCGGAACGACTCCGAATGATCCCTCGTCGGTTGTCTCGGAGTACAAGTACAATTGGTGGCAAGGAGTGAGGGCTCCGGGTCCTGGGAATATTTTAGGGTCCGGAACACTCCAGGAGTGCCTTGATTTTCATCGACGACTCATTCCAGCGATCCACCCCGTAACGTCTTATGAAAAACACGCTTACATGTGGCGGGAGCTGTGGCAAGCCGCCGGAGAAGATTGCGCCCTGTGCCCACAACTTCAGGCAGTGGTCATAGCTGCTTGTGAGCAGCTCCAGACCCTTCGCCAACAAGTCGATGCATTTGAGACTTGTTACGACATGGAACGAGACCTCGGCAATCGTCGGGCATCCGGCTTCAACGCCTTGTTCGGTTCGGCCATAATCAAAGAGACAGCCGATCGAGCTGAGCCGTACGATGCGGAGACTGGCGTCCAGGCTCCGGCAACTACGCTAATAGATGTCGGCGGATCAATCAGAAAACCGAAGAAAGGGCCTGAAGTCGTTGAAAGAGTCAGAGCACAAGCCGCTCGCGAACTTCTGGAATTTCAGCGCCGGCCGAACCTCAAATGGACTTGGGGCGCCGATTTAGACATTGCAGATTTGCCAGACATGGCTGGGGCCGTCTATAACAACCGACAGAATTGGTCTCATTCCGGGTATGACACCGACCTAGCTGATGGTTCGGTCACCGGAATGGCTACACCCCCACCCAGCCCACCTGGCGAGCCGTGGAAGTGTGAAGCCCTCAGCGGCGATATCATGGACGTGCCGGCCCTAACAGAAGATCAAATTCCAGCAATTTTTAACTATTATCCCCTGGCGCGGCGCGTCGCGGGCGAGGATGCCCCCGAACTGTTGGAAACCTTGAAAATGCAATATTCAAGGCAATGTCGCTTCGGCCGGCAAGATATTGCTTCTGCCCCGGTCATCGCAAGGGCCGCCACACCCGAACTGCTCATTGCTTCCTATACGGTTCCAACACCTCCACATCCAAGAACCCTCACCAAGGGGGAAGGTCAAAAGCAATCTGATAACGAGTGTTTTCCCCCAGGGGCCGAAGATGATCCTCACTTTGCTGACGATCTCACCGAGGATGAAATGAAGATCACATTCCCGTTTGATCGCGATGCTTACCCTACTGCAATGTTCGAGATTCTGGAGGAGTGAGTCCGATGTCTTATAATGATATTTATTATTGCTGAAACTCATGATCCTGACGATTTCAGTGACAGACCGATATCCTTTTCCAGTCCGACTAAACCAACAGGACGAAACTCAGAGGAACTTCTCGAGTCCAGCCTTCATATTCGGACGACTCCAGTCTTCTCGGACAGTGTTAAACGAACACGAACAAATTCCGAGGAACTTTTGGATATGATAGAGATATATCCCGCCAGCCGTCGTGTTCGGGCCACCCCAGTCTTCTCGGACAGTGATGATGAAAGTCCGGACTGTATACCCATTCCGTTTTCCTTCACTGATGCGGCAAATACATTCATCAAACCTTCGCCCTCTCCACCCCCGATCGACACTGAATTCGTCATTGATTTAACATCCGCCGCCGCCGCATGGGAGTCGGCTGAAGGCAGGACCAGCCTATCCAATGATGAGGAGGCCCTCGCGGCCCCGGACCGAACAGAGTGGGAACTCATGGCCATTAGTCAGCTCCATGGACTATTTGATGCCGATGACGAGGCGGATGTGGACGTCTTGTCGGCACTCTCGGTGACTCAGTCCCTTTTGACTGATGTGGCCGCCATGTTTGATTCTGAGAATGAAACCACCGAGCCATGTATGAGGAATAATGTTACTGAATCTGCCGATGAGCTTTTTCTCCGGCCGGTCAACATTACTGAACTAGGTGGTTTATATGGGTCTGATGATGACACAACAGCGTCTTCCCTCATGGGGCAAGGACCATATACATCATCTTCGTTCGCACAGATTCCTGCTGGTGATATCTAATTTTGTATAGATCCCTTATTTTTATAAATATTGAAGCACAGAGTTTGCCGGTCCACACTGTCCATTGAAAAGTTTTTCAAACCATTACAATACACTTCGGCTTGCCGGGCCAGCGTTGATCATCGTGGTCCGGGCTCATTAGGTCACGATCCCTCTGCCCTCCATTGACAAATATCTGGATATTTTTCCTCCAAAGTAAGAGGAATAAATAGAATCTTTGCTCGGCATTCAGTCTTCATTGCATAATCACTCTCGGCCGGTGATTTGTCCCGTACTCAATTCGATACGGACGGGCCGGGGAATAAAAAATGTGCAATACATATATCGGCAGCCCCGTACCCTTCAACCCTCCCGGGGGGTGAATTCTTGAATTGGGGATGCCCTTGTCGCCAATACGATGACTCAGCTGTGATGATAACTACCGTAAAGTATTTAATTTCTTTCGGCAGCTACTGAACTGAATGATCTGGCGTGTTCGTCGTCGTTTGAAGTATATGATGCTGCGGCCTATTGATAATCAAGTCCCACCGGATCGATTCGATTGTGGCCGGCCGAGGGTCATTCGGTGAAGCAGACGATGCTAATTTGCTTCGGCAGCTCACAACGTAGTTACTCCTAAAGGAATGGACTGCCCACTTACTCGTCCTGCGAAGGCCGGCGCCATTTTTGTGTCAGAGGTATATAACGGCCCGCCGCGTGACATCATTCCGGAAGGGCGCAGTACTGTGCTTGAATACCTAAGTCTCATGACGGCCGTATAGCCAGGTACCATTCATCATACTCTCTGAGATTTTCGAGCGATATTCCTCGTTATTGGGCTATATATTATAGTAGATGCCACGGTGGCCCACGGGCAGTGCCAAAACGCAGTGAAGTGCCGAATAATTTACTCGTTGCCGAGCGACTTCGGCAGGCCGATGTCTGGCTGCCGTGAAATGATGACCTCGAGGTTAAATCATGTCGGCCAGTGTAGAAGCTTTAGGGTCGACCTTGTGTTAAACACCGAAACGCAGTGAGCTGCCGAGAGCCAGTTCGTAGCCGAGGAACATCGCATGGCCGATGGTTATTGACCTGGGCTAAATCATCGAGGTTGAACATTTTCACTCCAGAATCTTCCGTGACGAGCCTTTGCGGAACGCCACAGTGGTGCGGAGAGCCGCTGGGGATCATGCCTGAGCGGACGCGGTAGCCCGTTCACAACGATACACTGTATGAGTTCTCTGGGTGGTTGGCTACGCTACACTGTAGTCACCTGAGGCCTGATCCGTGGCCCTTCTGTTGTTGTTAAACCCATCGGCTTGGATCGGTCTTTCACGGCCGGCTTAGGGCCCTTACATCACACTGCACACTGCGAGGATCCACTCTAACATTGATGAGACACATATAGAAGTTACAATAATAGCCTTATTCTGAACTCTCAGTTACTGACCGCTTGGCATGGTCGCAGAGATGGCGGCCCTGTCGATCTTGTAAGCCATGGAAGAACCCAAACACTTGGCACTTACGAGGTGGCGTGGAATGGCCCGGCGATGACCATAGTGCTGCCATCCCCGAATCTTAATCTATACTTTACCTTCGTGAGGCAGTCCATCAGACCGGAAGTAAGGAGAATATCAAGTATGGTACTTACGCCGGTAGAGGTCTCTACGTTGCATAAGTACCTCCCGACGAACAGCATTTCACCTTGCGTGAATGCTACCCTTGTTTGCTGAGTGAGAACTTAAATCAGAAAAAAGAAGGAGGTAAGGCGTTGAAGTTACCCCAGCAACTAAATCTAGTGTCATTGTCTGTGAAATAAATATAAAAAAATGGTCAAAATAAAAACAGGCTCGGACTTACAACAATTGGCATTCAATGGAAGCGTCTGGAAAGTGGAAATGGTCGATGGTAGCCTTTTATACCATTGAAGCTTGGCATCTCGATCTTGACTGAACGCCGCCGGTTATCATTCTTGTATCTTTTTTTCGGATTTCCGACTTTCGGCCAATCTCGATTAAGCAATTTGCAAAGTATTTCAATTGAATCGCTCATAGCTCAGCAAATGCCCGTCGTGACATTGAATGGAATTCGAATTAGCATTGCGGTTCCATCGCCGAACTTCACTTTACACTTTACCTTCGTGACGGAGATATGTTTCCAGTACCACAAACAATAGGGGCGCCGGCGGCCGGGAAGTCTAAAATTGTTCAAAAACCAAAATACCGGCCGTGCAACCCTGGTGTAACAGTCCCATTGTAGACGCTTTGGCTAACTCCTGACGAGAAAGGACAATGTATCGTAAGAAACCTCCCATTGAATACGATTCAGCTACAAATATGCCTCACATAATACAAATTTGGGCGCCCCTGAAATCGAAAAGAGATGTCACAGAATCGTCATCATATCACTTGTTAAAGTTGTTTCCATTGAAGTATTTCAAAAGATCATTCAAGCTACTTCCACCCTTTCCCAGACTGATGGCACCCTAACGCAGGAAGGTCCCCAAATCAGGGATCTGTTCACCGTCCTTGTTCTATCTATCCCTACCTTTCATTAGCTTCACCGGTCTAACTGTCAGAGTCTATCACCGCTTCCACTGCCTCCACCACCTTTATGGATCTGCACTTGTCCCCGACTTTTGGCATAGGCTGAGACTTTGCAGAGGTACGATCCGTCGCACCGTCCAGTTAGTTTGCTCTCACCTCCATCCAAACAGACCCCTCAATCTAAATCATCATATAGTATATGGAACGTGCAATAATTTTGCTTCTGCGCCCATAAAAAAAGTTACAGGACCCTAATTTTACAACCCTTGTTCGCCCTGTATACAACCTTTTCTCCGTATTGGTTTTTTGGACAGCTTTAAGTTACGCTCGAATAACTTTGGCCGAAATGTGTAAAAGGAAGTGCGTTGCGACCGGTACAGCTGAGTTTGAAATGGGGGTCCTCGCTGTCAACGATAGAAATTTCGAAAGAACCACCCATTATGGGCATATACCAAATTTGGTACGTGGATAAAAATATAGTAGTGGTAGGAATAAAAATAGTTGGATCGCGTTGTGGCGAGAGTCGCGTCTTCTTTTCATTATTGGAGTATGAGTGATTCTGGAACCAGACTTTGACGATCAATTCCCTTGAAACGGCGGCATTGCAAGTTCAAATCATACTTCGTGGAATAAGAAAGCAGTGAATCTACTATTACAGCCATGTACTATGGTGTATTAAGTGCCAAATGTAATTGCCAAAAGAGTATCACAGTGTAGAAAATTAACCAACTAATGTTCATGTGCGCCGCGACAAGTTTGAAGAAGCCCCAGTCTGCCTTTCCCGGTTAAACCGCTCCCTCTCACCAAGCATGAACTTCCTATCGAACGGCGTCGTGCCAGCATTAAGGAAAAATGTGTCGGAATCAACTGAATGGGATTCAAAGCCTGATTTTAGAACGCAGATGTGCATCTCACCTTCAGAAAAACCGCTCCTTCGATGCTGCCATTCAGAATTCCAGCTGATGACATAACCTGCTTCCGCGTTGATGCCCAAAATATCACTTGGATAGGTCGCCCTTTGGTCCCATCGCTTCTGGACGAGTGGGTCGCACTCCACAACGTTCTCGACTTGGGCGCTGAGCAATCTAGAGCTGCAGTGAGGCGCACCTTTGATACCCTCTTCTTCGGCAATTTTCTGATACTGTAGAAGGGCGTTGAGAACCCTTACAAGATAAATGGACGGGAGATCGTCAACAATCTCGCTGCCAGGGCTTTTAACAACGCAACAGTCCCGAACCCACTTGATAATATGGAGGGCCACACCTCTGGCATGGCATATGGCCATCCGCTCATTGCTTGAGATTCCGTTGTGATCGAACTTTGACATCAACAGGGCCTGGTCCTTGTCAGCAGGCTCGTATTCCCCTTGGTTGGGGGCGCTATATGTCCGGAAGTCCAAAACGTTGCCTAATATGACCAAGATACATAGTGAAAGGAGATCTAGGAGGCCGTCTGCCGTCAACACATCAGGAAGGTGGGAGGCTTCAAGCTCTACAAAAGCAGGAGTGAAGATTCAGAGGCGCCTCAGATGAAATAGAAGAAAGAGCTAACCAGTTTCAGAGCCATCACGGTCCATCAAACCCAAGTGGTAAAACAGCAAAATACGGCGAAGCAATTGACGGGATGGGTTGTGCGCGATGTTAGTTATGAAGTCACCTATCACGAAGCTATGGATAAGGCTCTGGAGCGTAGCTTGCATAGTGCAGGTTGAATAGTAGTGGCCGCCGTGGCAGATAGTGTCCTTGGGGCCGTAGACGAAGTGTGGAGTACCAGCCTTCATTAAACTATGATGGGTATCAGAAATGGATAAGGAAAGCCGTCTGGTTTGCTCACAGAAGATTCCCAGGCTTTAAAACCACCGCCTCTAGATCAAAGCGAGTGGTCTCATCTACTGCATTCAGATGAAACGATGGATGGAGAAAGGCGTTGGTGGACGAGAGTGTCGCCGGCAACTTTTCCTTATAAACGCCCCAAACTTTCATGCCACAAACAATTTTGAGGAAGGTATTGAAGCCGTCACTATCGATGTGAACGAACGTCATCGTATTTGCCGTGCCAGCCAAACCCCAACGAGTGTGTTCGGTAGGGTATGGAAATTCGCTGGCGCAGCCGTGTTTGCCCCGGGTGAAGTCCCAGGCAACTAAGTCGACAGCGTAGGCATTGGGCTCAGTACTTGCATTCCACATAGGGAATTCCAATCCGTTGAGGATTTTGCCAGCAGGGTCTCTAGCATTTTGAAGGATATCGTTGACGAGGCCCTTTGTAACAGTTGGAGTGCAAGGGTGTGCCTTCGTTGGCAGGGCAGAATAGTCTGAATGCACATTTGATGGGAGGATAGAAATTATGGGAGTTGCCTGCGTAGCACATACCTTGAATGGAGACTCGGCTCTTGAGTGGACTCAGAGTCCGCAATCCCCGTTCATCGAATGCCATCGTTGAATCATGAGGCACCTCTGTAAGGACGACGATCTTTCTCCGAAGTAGGTCTTGTAATTCGCGGTGGGCCATCTTTTGGAAATTTTCATACTGGACAATTTCAAAAGCGGATCGTTCCATTGCAACGATATGCAGTGGTTTTCCATCGACGTAGCCAGCCTCTATCCTCTCAAAAAATTGCGTAACTCTCGTGTTGTACACGTTATGCTGCAAAATGAGCATGTAAGCCATTAATGTAGTGTAAAGGGGTGGACATACGTGGAAACAAGGTGTGAAAGTAACCTGATTCCCTTCGGCATCAAAAGCTCGCATTGGTTTTTCAGAGGGCATTTTTCGAGGAATTTTACCCATCTTAAATGTAATTTCATCTCCCTCAACCTTAACGAAAGACGTCAGAATGTAACGTTGGCAAGAGAAAATGATGGCACGCACGAATTCCTTTAAACCAACAGGTTGCCAAAGGGAAGCATAGAGATCTACATCAATCGGGTTGTCGGCGCTTTCGCCACCCGGTAGGGAGTCCCTTTCCTCCTCGATTTCGACTTCTTCTTTGGACTTGGCCTTGGAACGGGGTCGCTTTCTGGACTGCTCGGAAGTGGCCTGCGAGGTCTTGAGCTGAGGTCGTGGTAAATTGTCCTTGTGATGGACGTAGAGGCGAGTAGATCTTCTCTTGCCTATAGCTTTCGTTGCCGGAAGCTCGACACTCTCGGTTTCACTCCTGCCTTCATCCCCCTGCAGCTTGCCTTCATCCATTGTTTCCTCTCCTGGGCCCGATTCGCAACCAACTTCCAACGACACACCTTTGGTCTCTTGACTGCTCTTCCCTATGGCTTCCTTTCGACGGTGGTCCACACTTTGCCAATAAGAGTTTTCATCGACATCCATTTGATCAACCTCATGACTCCCACTTCCAGATTCTTCTGCATCTGGAGGCGTAGCCGACCGCCCTCCGCTGCGTTGGGTTGTAACCCCTACCGGACTAGATTCGTCGGTGTCCATGGAGGTTTGATGAGGAAGGGCTGTCATACTTGAATTGGCATCCGGGATTGGTGAATTTTCCTGGCAATTAGGAATGGAAGGCGATGGGTCAATAGTGTCGCACCCGGGTTGGGGCGAATGGCTTGTCGTGAGCAAGCAAACTCTCGGAAATGTTTCGGGATTGGTTGAGGACCGTCCTGGATTAACATAGCTTGCGATGGAAAAGGGGTTGTCTGAGATACCGCGTTCGAAAAGCAAACCAAAAAGGCCTCTAAAAGACTCACCTTTTCCCATCATAAACCAGCTTCGCTCCTCCTCCAAGTTACTGGCAGATTCTATGTTGAACCATGGCAGGTCTACTAACAACTTTTGAAAAACTTGATGAGCGTCGCCTTCCCCCTCGGAGAGGGTGAAAATCGCTTCCCATAGAATCATTTCAACAGATAAGAGGAGATCTGACTTCCCGTTCCCAAGACGACTGGAGATATTGAGCAAAGTCTGCTTGTTGAAACTCTTTTTGACAATTTGAAAGGGAAGGA
>Ga0307510_10001948_pt1 | contig 23225 bp, 27 predicted proteins | sample 12_EM_MG_FD_207224 | JGI IMG/M metagenome (GOLD analysis project Ga0307510, IMG submission 207224) | Populus trichocarpa ectomycorrhiza microbial communities from riparian zone in the Pacific Northwest, United States - 12_EM | ecosystem: Host-associated > Plants > Roots > Unclassified | place...
GGCGGAGATGGGGTGGAGAGGGTGGGTGTCGACAAGAGTTGTGGGGAGGGTCCCCACTATGACCAGTGGGGTCGGAACGGGTGGGAGGTAAGCAGACATGAACTGCTGCAGCAGCAGGGGTCGAAACACGTTATCCTAGTGCTATTGACCGTTGAAAAAAGGATGAGCTCCTTGTGTATTCTGTCCTACTCTAAGCTGCCACTTTCGTTGGCGAGAATTATGCCGCAGAGGTGGTGGTTGCCAAAAAAGGAAGGTCGCGGAACCCGAGTATCAGGCCCAACTTGTCAGAATTCAGGCTCTGCCAAATAATATCCACGTTCAAGTTCATTACTGGGACAGCATTGATACCACTCCAGACATTACCTTGGAGGGAACCACTCAAGCTAGTACCCCTTTATCCAAATACCAACGATCCAGAGAATTCCAGTTTGCATCCCCAGCTACTGCCATCAATTGTGGTTGTGGAATTGATATTTGTCACTGTAATAACAACCGACAACCAGGAACTCCTCCTACTCTGTCCTATCTCCTTCTCTGGGATCCATGAGTCACTAGCTGACCCTTAGATGGTGTTCATTACAACTGTTACACTGGCGCATAGAAATCGTTCAGCACCAGCCCAAGACCTCCAAACATTTGTACCCTCTAACAAAAGAGGACAAAACTGTCTCTGTCACACAACACCACTACTCACTAGGACACCAAATAGTCCAGTACCCCCTGTACCAGTATACCCAAACATCAGTACTCTGAGCCAACAAATTGTCTCCAAGGAAGACCTCCATCCAAGACAATTTGATCACATAGTTGGAACCCCATTTCAACCATTTCTCCCTGAAGAAACATACCTTGCAAAGGCAACTCCTACTAGGAATTCAGAAGAGTTATGTATCTTCAAAAAACATTGCCTTTACCTTCTCCAACACCACCCAGACGTCCATATCGATCACCTCTTTACAGACCTCTTCAAAATTACCCCCCATCCCATCGTGTTTAACAGTTTCCTGTAGAAATACTGAACTTCTATTACTAACAAAGGTATACTGGAGGATTACAGACTTATTGATTCAGAGCACCCTACCAAGTCTACTCGTCTGTCAAAACAGTGTACTGTTTTTTATAGTTGGGAAGGCAATTCATATACAGTCACTCTTATATGAATTTGTGGGAACAGTGCAAATCCAGTTTTGCTACTAAGTTCCTATTAACCAAAGAAGAACAAGAACACATACCAGCCATCTACTACGATGCCTTTGCTGCAAATGACAAAGGAAATCAAGTCCTCTTCAGGGTGTTTTCTACTTACGCCACCTACAGTGAAGGACCAGGACACTCTTGGAGATACCTGGACAATGGAGAAAAGGTCACCGCCAATGTTCTTGGGGTTCTTTTCTTGCATAAAGAACAGATTGAAGAATTTGACACATTCAACGGAACAGCGTTATATCAAGATAGATTCATCAAGTGGCATCAAACCGAGAACAAGTGGATTTATCTCAATCATTGCACAGTTCATTTTGAAAGCCCAAGCACTTCTGACGCAGAAGACCACACAAAGACTGCCTCTGAAGAATCAGACAAAGACCAATCAGAGGAAGAAACTGAGAAAATTGTACCTGAGGAACACAACAAGGACGATACAGCACGAGTGGAATCCCTCTTACAACAAGCAGAAACCACTGTTACCTCGGCAATCCAGAAACTCCAGACTAGACCAAGCACCCTATGTTCCCAAACAAGTCCGCTTCCTAGTAGTTCCAGACTACTCCCAGTCGAGACCACCCAGATCCCCACGCCACCAGTATCAAAGGGAAAACAATGTGCTCCTGCCCCGCTGACACCTAGAACCAAAGCATCAGGTTCATCTCAATCCACACCAAGTACTCAGCCACAACCAACCCAGCCCCCAGCGCAACCACCAACTGGAAACACACCAGGAGCTGCACCACTGGTTATACATCACCCACCTGCACCAGGTCCACCAGCAGCACTGCCTCCAGCACCAGCACCACCCCCACCTGTCGTTGCAGCCCCAATGGTGCAAGCAAACACACCCTGTCTTATCGGCACGGCACCCAAATTATATGATGGCCAGGGAAACAAGGCATTAGCCTTCTGGAACATCCTCAAGAATTATTTCACAGTGAACAAAGACACGTTCAATACCAATCATAAGAAAGTAGTGTCCGCTTTGACCTACTTTAAACAAGACACCCCTGCCGGAGAATGGGCTAGCGATAGAATGGCCACCGCCATTGCAGCCCAACCTACCAACTATGGAATGTGGCAAGCCTTTAAAGATGCCTTTAAAGCGCAATTTATTCCACCTCAAATGGAGTTGGAAGCACTTTCCAAGTTACATGCTACTCCACAAGGGAGTAGAGAATTCAATGAATGGTACCAAGAATGGAGCCAACATGCACATTGTACCAATGTGGACAAGAACACCAAGATGTTCACCTTCTGCAATGCTCTCAATGGAGCTATCAGCAATAAAATTGCTTCCCAGTCACCTCAACCAGCCACCCTAGCCAAACTGGTTGAATGCACTTGAGACCTTGACAGAAATTGGCACATGTACGCCAAACCGCTGGGCAACCAAGGAAACCAACGTCAAGGATATAACCCTTATGTTCACGAATTATCTGTGGAAAACAGTAATGCAGAAATTAATGCTACCCAAGGACAACGCTGTACCCCATTTAAGAAATGTGGGAAACTCACCCCTGAGCAACGTCAATACTGCTTTGACAACAACCTCTGTATGTATTGTGGTAAACAAGGGCATAAAGCCATCAACTGTAAAGCACCTAGACAGAAAAGGCCTGGAACTTCCTTTATGCCAAAAGTCCGACAAATAGACACCATCCAGGAAGAAGACCTGGACAAACTTAGTCTGAGTGATAGTGGAAGCAGAGTTACTTGTGCTTTCCATAACTCTTTCACTCCTCTTGAAGATCTCAACACCACTGGTGACACAATTGCACCATCTTTTTCCGATTCTCTTCTGTAGTGGCATCTTATGGAAGAGATGTATTTGTATTCTGTTGTACTCCTAACAAGATTGAACATCTCCAATCTCCCAAGATTCTCCATGTACCACCACATACGATTTGGAATATAAAGTTCCCTGCTTTCCAATTGAAAGTCTGAATCAACCTCGATGGGAAACAATTTGATGCCCACATGTTACTGGACAGTGGAGCTGAAGGCATCTACTGTAACACCAGTTTTATCAAGAAATATTCAATACCCACTCATGCCATTGATTGCCCTATGTATCCAATTAATGTTGATGGAATATTAAACAAACAAGGAGTGATGCGCTATGCCACCATTCTGTGAATGGGGATGAGCATTGATCCAAATCACTGGGAAACTGTTGAAGTCGCCATTACAAATATTGGCCAAAACGAGATCCTCTTAGGCATGGACTGGCTAAGAGCACACAACCCAAGCATAGATTGGGGTGCAAAAACAATCAAATTTGATCATTGTCCCCCTTATTGTTACCCTAGTGACGTCAAAACATTAGATTGTCATAACTGAGACCCTCCCTTAAGACAAATACTCCCACAGGATCAATGGGAAGCCCAAGACGACGATATCCTGGATATTACAAGTCACAGTCTAGATGTGTCGCAGCACATTAGAGCCCATCTGGAACAATTCATGCCAGACCTTGATGTTACTATATCATGCCATAGGACAGTCAAGGAACAAGTTGGTCACAGTCTGACTACTCAAGACATATCCAGGTCTAAAGACTAAGTTGGTCACAGTCCAACAAGTTCAGAACCACTGCAAACACCCCATGGTTGCACGGACTACAGTGTCCACAAGCCTTGCTACAAAAGAGCAAGTTAAATCCAAGGAAATCCCTTTGGAATTTCAAAAATACACGAAAGTCTTCTCTGACAAAGAAGCACAACGACTCCCAAAGCACCGACCATGGGACCACAAGATTGACCTTATTCCAGGACAAACTATGAAGAAAACTTTGGTGTACAGATTGACACCCCCCAAAAAGGTCGCCCTACACAAGTACATTACTGATGGCCTGAAACGAGGCACTCTAAGAAGATCTGAAGCAGCTGATGCGTGCTCGTTCTTCTTCATCAATAAGAAAGATGGGAAACTACGACCTGTTCAAGACTATAGACTGCTGAATGCGATTACCAAAAAGAATGCGGCCCCAATCCCCTTGATCCCTGAACTTGTTGATAAACTTTTGGGAGTACAATTCTTTACCAAGCTTGACATACAATGGGGATACAACAATATTCGTATATGCGAAGGCAATGAATATAAAACAGCCTTCAAAACACCTATGGGCCTTTTCAAATCCCTTGTAATGATGTTTGGTCTCTGCAATGCTCCGGCCACTTTTCAAACCTTCATGGACACCAAACTTGCAGATCTAATTGATACAGGTCACATTGTCGTCTATCTTGACGACATTTTGATCTTTGCGCATACCATCGCCGAAGTCATCAAATACACATATATGGTATTACAGTGCCTTTTGGACCTGGATCTCTATCTGTGACCTGTGAAATGTTCTTTTAACCAGACATCCGTCGAATATCTGGGTTTGATCATTTCAGAAGGAGAATTACACATGGACCCCATCAAACTTAAGGCAGTTTCATCCTGGCCTACGCCAACCAAAGTTAAGAACATACAAGAATTCCTTGGCTTTTGTAAATTTTATCACAAATTCATCAAAAATTACTCCGCCCTTGCCCGTCTGTTGTTTGATCTCATGAAAAAGGACATGCCATTCCTATGGGGAACTGCCCAAGCCAAAGCTTTTGCTGCATTACAAAATGCACTCATGACATCGCCGGTGCTCCTCTTGCCTGATTACAACAGGCCCTTCACACTCATCATGGATGCAAGCAATTATGCGACAGGAGCCATTCTGGAACAAGACGATGCCTTTGGCCAGTCTCACCTGGTAGCTTACTACTTGAAATCTCTGCAACTGGCAGAACAAAACTACAAGATCCATGACAAGGAACTCTTAGCCATTGTCCAAGCCTTGAAACATTTTCACCATTACCTACAGGGTAATGTTCACCAGACAAAGATTTTTTTGGACCACATGAATCTCAAATATTTTACCACAAAGCAAACACTCACATGTTGCCAAGCATGGTGGTCCATCCTTTTGGGAACCTACAACTATGTCATCATTCCAAAGCCGGGCAAGCTTAATCAAGCAGATGGGCTGTCCAGGCATCTAGATCATAAAGAGAGGATAGCATCTGAGAATGTGGAACAGGTTCTGCTTGACCCCAGAAAATTCTTACTAAAACCAGAGCAATTCCACCTACAAGCCCTACATAACATGGCAATCCCCACAGGAATGGACGAAGAATTACAAGCAGCACTAGTCAAAGTTGTCGCCAAAGATAACTCCACGGGACTGGGACAAAAGCTCAAGGAGCTCATCACTAGTGGACCAAGACAGGTCACCAAAGGATTACAAGATTGGAACTACAAAAACAGATTGTTCCTTTACAAAGGACTGGTTTATGTACCAGACAACGAGAATGTGAGACACAAAATAGTGCAACAGTTCCATGACAGTATAATGGGACATCCAGGACAGTGGAAAACTATCAAACTTATCACACAAGAATATTGGTGGCCCAGAATCACGGAATTCATCAAAGTGTACATCAAAGGATGCGCTACTTGTCAAACCACCAAAATCAAGCCTCCAGTCAAGGTTCCACTGAAACCAAATGAAATCCCCTCAGGAATATGGGAAACAATTACTATGGATTTCATTGTCAATCTTCCAACATCGAATGGATATGATAGTATCCTTACAGTCGTCGACCGTCATAGCAAAGCTATCATCCTAGCCCCTTGTTACAAGACAATCACAGCTGAACAAACAAGTCAATTACTAATTGACTATGTATGGAAACGCATGGGTTTCCCCTTGACAATTATCTTGGACCAAGGACCACAATTTGCAGCACAAGTCACACAAGAACTTTGGAGAAAACTGGGAATTAAACAGAAATTGTTGACAGTGTTTCATCCACAGACAGATGGAGAATCTAAACATGTAAATCAAGAAATTGAGCAATACCTTTGCATTTGTGGAAACTTCCAACAAAATGATTGGGCCACATTACTTCCTATCATCAAATTCGCGCATAATGCATGGCTGCATTGCAGCACCCATAAATCCCCTTTCAAAGTTTGGTACGGAATACACCTGACCTTTAAACTGCCACTGCAGTTACAGACCAGACTGCAAAGTGCGGATGAATGCATCCAATATCTAGAAGAAATGCACAAAGAAGTTACAGCTGCATTACATCTTGCAGCATGAGAAATGAGAAGTGGAGGCCCCACTGAACCATTGCACACATTCCACAAGAATGACCTTGTCCTCTTGGAAGCCACCAACCTACAAACTACCCACCCAAAGGCAAAACTTGCACCATGTCGATATGGACCTTTCAAAGTCATTTGGGCTTCACCAATGAACTGCAAACTCAAGTTACCACCACAGATGAGAATCCACCCAGTATTTCACAATTCCCTGTTGAAACCCTATACAGAAACCGCTGCACATGGACCTAACTTTGCATGTCCCCCTCTGGAAGTAGTCGGAGAAAAAGAAGGTCATTACAAGATCGAGAAAATCCTCCAGTCACAACCTACAAGAAACTGCAAAAGCACATAGTACCTAGTCCACTGGAAAGGATACATGGAAGCCAACTGTACTTGGATCCCAGCCAAGGAGCTGACACACACCAAAGAACTTGTCGAACAATTCAAAGCTATGCAGAAAGCTGCACAGAAATCCAAAGAGGGGATACAAGCCTTGCAGGAGCAAGGGAAGCCTAAAGAGGGGATACTGTCATGGACAAAGTCCATGCCATCTAGAAACCCAGTCCAAACCCCTACAAGTCCCACAAGAACCGCCCCTAAACCAAGCTATAGCCAAGTGGCTATCTGATGTCCTCCAGGGCCCACGACAAAGCCTGGTCAACGACCAGCAACCAAAGAGAATCTTCGACCATGTGACCCTGGGAAATCCCCACCACATGACCTAGCACATGACTTATCACGTGACCTACAAGCCCTCAAGCAAGCATGTGACTTAACAGCATGTGACTGTGGGAACCTAACACATGACCTACCAAGGGATTGGTCATCTGCACGATCACCTGATTGTACACACTTTCTACGCGTGTCTCATCCGTTGATCAACATGTGGAAAACCATGGGAATGATCAATGGTTGATTGAGAATCAACAAAGTCACAAGACTTACTGCGGAACTGTGGCACAGTCCACAGTTCATCTATTATTAGTTCATGTCTATTCTTAGCTCAAGTCTCACCCGTCTCTTGTATTACTACCTACCCTAAAGGGGCACATGTCCACCCATCTCTCTAGATTATGCCTACCCTTAACTACACACAGACCACCCTGTATTAGTATATAAGACCTGCAAATTTGTACGAACAGTCCTCAGACTGTTCTCTTATCTACCCCCACACTGGAGCCTCACAAAGCTCCTTCATCGTTAGCAGCCCGCCCCCCTTTCTATACAGTCCTGCCTCTTCTTGCCTTTTGTCTCTTCCTCCTCAACATCTCCTTGCTGCTCCTTTGGATCAGTCACCTTCAACTTCGCACCGTCATCGAGTCTCACTACCCATAAGTAGTGAGTTCCTAACACCTGCCAACCACCATCCTCACCAGTACACAGTCCACTACAAGCAAGACCAACACATCTGGTTTTCATCTGAGGAGCTTATTAATAGTTGCTTCCTCAACATCATCCCCTGGGCCCAAGACCTCCACACTGCCACACCCCTGTTTTTTGTTACCCCCTTCTGTGCCAATGCCCACCACTCCATCCACATCCACTCCATCAGCATGCTCCCCCTGGCCCACATCTGCACCAAAGTAGGCAAGCACCCATGGTCCCCCAATTTCCCTTTTAGTTACATCAAGACCACCTTTTTGGACTTGATAACATTTGTCTTCTCTTGTTTCCCCCCTGTTTGGCTCTTACATTTTGAAGGAGCCCTTGTCCTCCTTGTTGCATACGATTTTCTAGACAGTCGTATGGCTATCCTTTGTGGCCACTTACATTTCACAGAGCAAGGGATTCTTTTTATTCATCAAAGCACATGCATTACAGACCTTCTTCATATGGACCCCCAGTTTTCTTGTTTCATACCCACTCCTTGTGTCTCTGCTAAACCTTTTGATTTTATTACACTCCCCTCTGAAAACCCTTTGTAATACTTTTAAGTAAGTTACAAAGGACTTATATTGGTGTAAATAAATCAGGAAGGTTTATTCAACTCCTTTTTGTGTTTTAAGTGGTGAACTTTTGTGAAGAAATTCTAAGACAAACCTATTCAAGAATTGCCAACCTCCAGGAACAAGTCCAACTTACCTATTGGAGCAAACATCACTTAGTTCCACAAGATCTTTTAGACATCCTCCCATTTGGTCACCCCTTTAGTGCAATCTGCTTTTATCACTACATTGACTACCAATTAGTCGATCTCTTGTCTGCTGCAAGATGTTGCACTACTCTCTGGTGCCCATAACTTCAACCAATCCCTGGCCACCCAGATCTCTTTGTTTTACAACAAAATCTTCTTCTGGCACTACTTTGTCCCATTGGTCTGGCCAGAAATCATCACACAAATCCAATCCAGACACAGAATTAGATTTCTATCTAGATTTTTCATGTCAGAAACCAAAGTTGAAATTGAGTTCAATGAAATTCAATTACAAATAGTTACAAGCAGAAACTTTACTTCAAACGAACTATACCAGTTTATCTACACCAACAACTGAATCCTCACCTATTTGTGGAATAACCGCATGTGGAACACCGAACTCCTTACACCCCATACCAGTCTTATCAATCCCCCTTCCCATTTTACTCTCCCCATCACCCAGCCAAACACCCAGGGTAGAGACACCAAGTACCTGGAATGTTTCCAATGTATCCTCTTGGAACCAGATCTTCTCAAGCTCAATTTATCCAATCACAACAGCATGGACAGTTCTTTACCCCCCACTCTGGTTAATACCCCTCAATCTAGTCCCCCAAGCACACCTGAGTTGGTATATCAGCATGCCTGAAAACTCACCTTTCTGGATGACCACCTGGATCTTTGTTTCTGTGGAATCGACATTTGTCATTGCAATAGCTGTCACCCCAGAACCCCACCCACCCCACTCGGAATCTACCTCTGGGACCCCCAATCCTTCAGAGCAGGGCCTATAGAAGGTCTCCATTACAACCGACATTCTGGCTGCCCCACATAGCAGAAGAAACCACTCAGCCCCAGCCCAGGAAAGAGGACAATTTGTACCCTCTAACGAAAGAGGAAGACCCAGATTACAAAGAATCCAGAACTTTATAGACTGTCAACCCTGTCAGGAACCCACTCCCCAGATCTACAGAGAACCATCCCCACCACTGCATCTCCCTACTCCTATAACACACCACCAACAGGAGTTTATACAAGGACCTTATGACTCGTTACCAAGGAACCAACAACCATTACCCCCTACTCCACATACCCCCCACACCAATGTCTCAGGGGACTCTGATCTAGTAGGAGCTACTTCCCCAGTCCCCAAGGAACCCCACTCCATCAAACAAGTATGCTTCCTGGAAGCTCCAAACTTTCAATACCAGAAGAAAGTTCACTTTCTACACCACCCATGTCCAAAGGAAAGGGAAAACAAGTCCCCCCACCCCAGACTCTTACCAACTCTTCAAGATCCTCGCAAACCACCCCAGTACCTACTGCAACCCAGCCAGAGACACCACAAGTACCAAAAGGAAACACCAAGGGAATACCACCACAGATCCCTCCTCACCAGCCTTATACAGGATAATTGGGACCCCCACAAAGACTGCCAAGTCCCCCACCCCCACCACCTAATCCCCCAGTCCCCATGTCAGGAAACGTTGCAACTCCCAAACTTTTGGGAAGTACCCCTGATCCCTATGATGGGAACCCAGCAAAGGCCCAAGCCTTTTGGAACACCTTGGCCAACTATTATACAATGAATAGTGCAGTCTATGCAACCAACAACAAGAAAGTACCAGCGGCTCTAACAAATTTTAAAACTGGTACTAGAGGAGGAGATTGGGCCAGCGACCATATCGCCAAAGCCCTAGGAGTCATTCCAGTAAATTATAGAACATGGGCCCAATTTAAAACCGCTTTTCAAAAGCAGTTCATCCCCCCTGAAGTCCAACAAGAAGCTATTAAGGGGATGCATAATACCTATATGGGCAACCGCAAATTTAATAACTGGTACCAAGATTGGACCCACCATGCTCAATGATCAGGTGTCGATGATAATACCAAGATGTATGCATTCAGACAATGCATCAACTTTGCACTCCAATAGAAACTAGTCGCCCTATCACCCCAGCCAGCCACACTCCCAGACCTCATCAATAAAGCTCAAGATCTGGATTGTTCCTTCTGCATGTTTGCACTGTGACCTTATCCCTCTAATAGAGGATGTAAAAGAGGTTGTTTTACCCCTCGAATTCAAGAACTTACAGGAGAAGAAAGTCCCACAGCAGAAATCAATGCAACTTGCAGTTGTGGTTAGTTTCAAGGATGTAGCCACAGATCCTTGTTCCAACAAGGAAAGCTCTCCCCAGAAGAAAGGGAATGCTGTTTCAAAGAGAAACTCAACATGTACTGTGGTGGCAAACCAGGACACATTGCCACCAATTGCAATTTAGGCAAACACCCCAGAACCTCTTTATATCAAATGGACTCCATCCTGGAAGATGACATGGATAAACCTAGTATCCATGATAACACAGAAATTAACAAGCTATCCAACAATCCTTTTGCGGTTCTTGCCCTGTAGAATATGGACGTTGATGAAACCAATGCCATCCCGACTTCTTTTTAGCTTACTCTCCTGCTGCATCATCAGTGAGAGTTGTACTACCATCCTGTTGTAATTCTAGAAACCTCAGAAATCTCCAAGTACCCAGAACTCCCCTTGTACCAGTAGATATGATTTGAAATATATGTGCCCTGTCTATTCAGGTTAAAGTTCAAATTGTATGCCATGGGAGAAAAATCAATGCCTATGCCATACTTGACAGTGGAGCCAAAGGAATCAACTGCAACACTACATTTATCAACACACATGGAATCCCCACAAATACCCTGGATACTCCTATATACCCAAGAAACATCAACAGAACTTTAAATAAATAAGGACCAATACGCCATACTGCCATACTGCAAATGGAGATGGGCAAACAACACAAAGAATCTACTGAAATGGCTATAACCAACATTGGACATCACAACATACTCCTAGGAACCAACTGGTTCAAAGCACACAACCCTAGTATCAATTGGGCAAAGAATCAACTATGCCTTGACCAATGCCCCCACACATGCTACCCTGATAAAGCCAACACTACACCAACATTAGGGCAACTTCTTCCAACAGAAGCTTGGGACAACCAATACAACAACTACATTGAATCTAAGTACCACAGCATAGATGCATTACAATGCATGATGGCCCACCTTCAAAGCACAATACAATGACTACACTGAATCCAAGTACCATGGCATGAATGCGTCACCACATATTATGGCCCAACGATGTGAACTGGTGGTTACAACCATGGTGTCCCCTACATCACAACAACACTATGAGAACTACAAGTACCAAGGCATAGTTGTGTCACAGCGCAATATGGCACAATATAAACCAGTGGTTGCACAGACCATGGTATCAACAACCCTAGCTAAAGCAGAGCAACCAAAAAGCATCGAAATACCCCCCAAATTCTGTCAATATGGCAAAGTCTTTTCAGATGAAGAAGTATAGTGACTACCCAAGCACCAGCTATGGGATCACAAGATAGACCTCATCCCAGGCATGGAAATAAAGAAAACCACAGTATATTGCCTAACACCTATCAAGAAAGTCGCTCTCAAAGAATACATTGAAGATGGCCTAACATGAGGCACACTACATTGATCCAAAGCCCCCCATGCATGCTCCTTCTTCTTTATTGACAAAAAGGATGGCAAATTATGACCAGTACAAGACTATCAACTGCTAAATGCGATTACATTTAAAAATGCAGCTCCAATCCCACTCATCCCTGAACTCATTGACAAATTATTGGAAGCACAATTTTTTACCAAACTGGATGTCTGATGGGGATATAATAATATCTGTGTATGCAAAGGTGATGAATGGAAAACGGCCTTCAAAACACCCATGGGACTCTACGAATCCACCGTCATGACCTTTGGACTATGCAATGCACCTGCTACTTTTCAAACATTTATGGATATAGAATTTGGTCCATTAATCAAAGACAGACATGTGGTTGTCTACCTTGATGACATCCTTATCTATGCAACCACTATCATGGAACTTATCTACTGGACTCACAAAGTCTTCCAACTTTTACTCAAGTTGGACCTCTACCTTTGACCTGCCAAATGCTCCTTCAACCAAATGTTGGTTGAATACTTAGGATTAATCATTTCTGAAAGGTGAATTATGCATGGACCCTGTCAAACTCAAGGCAGTGCAAGACTGGCCTAAACCAAAGAAAGTCAAAGATATACAGCAATTCCTTGGATTTTGCAACTTTTACCATCGTTTTGTGCAGGATTATTCCACATTGGCATGACCCCTATTCGACCTTACAAAGAAGGATACACCATGGGCATGGACCCAATCGCAAGAACATGCATTTATGGCATTATAGCATGCACTCACTTCTGCACTGGTCTTGATTCTACCAGACTACAACAAACCATTCACCTTGATTACCAATGCAAGCAACTATGCCATGGGCTCAATTTTGGAACAAGACAATGCGCTAGGATGGTCATACTCAGTTGCTTTTTACTCAAAGTCATTACAGCCAGTGGAGTGAAACTATGAACAAAGAACTCCTGGCTATCATTCATGCTCTCAAGCATTTCTGCCATTACCTCCAAGGCAGTGCCCACCAGACAAAGATATTTTTAGACCATGTGAATCTCAAGTACTTCACCACAAAACAAACACTCACATGTTGCCAAGCACGGTAGTCCCTATTCCTCAGCACTTTTGACTATATTATTATCCCCAAGCCTGGCAAAATTAACAAGGCAGATGCACTGTCCAGGTGTCCAGATTATAAAGAGGGGATAGCATCCAAGAATGCAGAAACAATTTTGCTCTTACCAGAAAAATTCCTACTCAAGCCAGAGCAATTCCATATACAAGCACTACATAACATGGCAATTCCTACAGGAATCAATGATGATCTCAAAGCAGCCATACAAGAAGCAATAATCACAGACAAGCCAATGGGCCAGAAACTCAAAGACATCCTTACTAGTGGCCCAAGACAAGTAACCAAAGGATTACAAGAATGGAACTACGAAAATGGCCTAATCCTTTACAAAGGATTAATATACATTCCAAACAACAAAGAACTAAAATGCAAAGTCATGCAACAATTTCATGATAACCTAATGGGACACCCAGGACAATAGAAAACCATTGAACTAATCTCAAGAGAATACTGGTGGCCAGGCATTACCGAATTTGTCAAAGCCTATATACAAGGATGTGCCACATGCCAAACCACAAAGATACGACTACCAACCAAAGTGTTACAGACTGTCATCTTAGGACTGGTGCAATGTTATGGAGACTACTATCTCAGTTATGTAAACCCTTACGATACAAAAAGGATTGAGGCTGTCTGATAACTGTTACTATACAATACCACCTTCTCCACTATGTTATCAATTGTTGATGACTGATTGTGCCTGTGATGTCAGTAGTAGTATATAAGGAAGGGGCTTCTGTGATGTCAAGCTCCAGACCTGACTTACAATAAAACAAGCAGTCTTACATCATATCATACTGGCCCATCTAAGATCTTCTCATAGATTAGATCTCTCTGCAGCATTACACAGCTTCTGGACACCCCTGTTCTATTTCAATTACCAACACTTGAATTTCTATTGTCCTACAGACATCTATGTGCAAGCCTCTAGGTTTGATCAGTGCACCAAGCATTACAGAAGGCTCTTCTCACTAGAGTCTTCTGTCCCCTTGCCCCTTACAGACAAAGGCAGCATAAATAAAACTAACATTAAGGAACTACTGCATCCTTACATTAAGTCAAGTCTCCCAAACACCAGCTTACACTGGCACACATACAAGTAAACTTCACTGGAGATTCAGACAACAAAGAAGTAATCAGCACAAGAAAAAAATCAAACCTTCCAAAAGAAATAAGAGGAAGGGCCCAGTGGATTGAACAAAACAAAGGAGTGGATAGTCACTACAAAATCTACGTTGAAGCCAAAGAAAGGGCACTTGTGGTAGAATACATAAACGGACATTGGTATTGGATCAACCACAACCAAGGATTCTGGTGGACCTATCAACGAGCTCAGATAAAAACACCACAGAAATACAAACTTGGAACCAAAGCTTGACCATTCATCAAGTCACCAGATCAAAAGAGAATCGAATTAGCTGGAATATTCTCAGAATCAGAATCAGATGAAAGGTCTCAGACACAAGTAACAGAAAGCGACTTACCAACAAACGACCTGCAAGAAGACGAAGCTTTTGAAGAAGCAACAAAAAGCCTAAAAATGCTACAGTTAGTAACAGAAGTTACAGAAGAACAAGACGAACCTATGAGCCAAATAGCAACAAAAACCAATGTTGCACAAATATCATTTTCAGGAATACCTCCAATGTCCCCTGCCCAAGCAACCACTTACACAGGAGGATGTGTTGGACTGCCAATGGCTGGCCCAAGCCATAGCACATTATCAGCAAGTGGAACACCTGCAGGACCAAGCCGCACTACACAGATGGCAAGCAGCATGGTTGGAACAGGAGGCCCAACAGGAGGAGTACTGAGCCAACAGACTGGTGTACCAAGCGGGCAAGGATCGGGCCCCAGCACCAGAGCACTGCCCACCGGAGGGTCGGTGCTGCAGGGGATGCAGCCAAGCAGAAGTGGCAGTGGCAGCAGCGGCAGAGGAACAGGTGGTAGAGGTAGTGGTAGCGGCAGCAGTGGTGGAGGCCCACTGGTGCCACCACTGCCACCAGGAGGACAAGCAGCGGTGCAAGGAGTCCCAATTGCAGGTCCGCTTCCAGCTGCCAATGGGGTGTTAAGAGGACATCCTCCCAAAATATTTGATGGTCAACAAAAGAATACCCAAAAATTTGTAAAAGAATTCACCTTATGGAAAATGTGCAACCTACAGAATGAGGCCATGACAAATCCATTCCAGTGGATTGCACTGGCCCTATCATACATCAAAGGACTGCACATTGATGATTGGGTCACCAAAACCAGTGACAACACTGTCTGAAAAGTATTTGGGAATCTGCAAGCAATTCCACCCATCATGCCGATCTATGCTGATAACAACGAAAATCTGTGGAACGAATTCATCAACAAGTTCAGCCAAGCATTTGCAGACACAGCTGCAGCAGAACAGGCTTATGCCAATCTCAGTGAACTAGAAATGAAAGGAGATGAGATCAACAAAGATATTGCCACATTTGAACACTTACTGGCCAGAGCAGGGTGGGATCGAGCCGCACATGGAAGCATTGAAATGTTTAAGCAAGGCCTGCAAAAAGGGATACACACCAGCATACTCCAAAAAGACCCCTTGCCAATAGGGATCGACCAATGGCAGTCCACCACATGAAAAGAAGTGCAGAGACAACACCTCATATTTGCCAGCCTCGGACCCTACAGGGGCGACTACTTGAGCACCCAACAAAACTGACAATGGGAAAAAGTAGTGAACTGAACATTGTGAAGGGATCCTGATGCAATGGATGTGGATACAATGGTGGTTGGAGAAGGATCCAACTTCTTGAATTGGTGCGAATGATGCGGAGGAATAACTGAAGACGAAAGGAAAAAGCATCAGCAAGAAGGGAGATGTTTTCAATGCGGATGACAAGGCCACATGCAATGAAACTGCCCAACGAAAGGAACAAACAATGGACAAAGAGATGGACAAGGAGGGAAAGGTCAACAAGGAGAAAGCGCAAGAACAGCTACAACCAAAGGAGATCAACAAGAAGAAACAAAGCCAGATGATGGCCACGCACCTATTCTCCCTCTGTATGCCCCAAATGACCTCATAAACAACATTTGGGCCCTTAATATGGATGAGCAAGATGAACTAATGGACCAGATGATGGATGAACCAGGTTTTTAATGCCGCTTGTAGAAATGGCTGACCTATGAGTGATAAAAAGAATTGATGTCATATATATTAGAAGTGTGTTAAAATCAATAAGAATCGGACTCACTTTTAAAACGATATCAACAGTGGCCAAAGACAAAGCCCTCCTTGACAGCAGAGCAACCGAAAACTTCCTGGATCTCCAAGCATGGAGAGAATTGAAAATAGGATGCTTTCAGCTAGAAAAACCAGTCCCCATATAAAATGTAGATGGGACTAGTAACAGTACTGGACACATCAAGTATTTCTGTTGGTTGAAAGTAAGAATAAAGAAACACAAAAGAAGAATGAAATTCTTCCTTACCAACTTAGGAAACAACCAATTTATCCTGGGATACCTGTTCCTCAAAGAATTTAACCCAAAAATTGATTGGGAGAAAGCTCAGTTGTTAGACAGGGAACTAGAAATCAAGACAATGGGGTTTTGACAAGCACAGGAAAAAGTGCAACGGTTCCAAAATGCGGCCATACAAAGGTGTGGGAAACCAATAGAAGGGCACACATTATACCTAAGGAAAACAACGACCTCTCAAAAAATGGCTCAGGAGGGACAAAAAACAAAGGAGCCAAATAAGATAGAACTCCTGAAGGAATACCAAAAACATTGGAAAGTATTTAGCAAATCACAAGCACAATGATTCCCCCCAGAAAGAGAAGAAAGCATGACGATTAAACTACTCCCAAATGTCCCAGCTTCTATCAATTGCAAGGTGTACCCATTGAACCAAAAAGAAATGGACATCCTAAGAAAATTCTTAGCTGAAGAAGAAGAAAGGGGGTACATTAAACAAGGGAGCTCACCTTACACCACCCCAGTATTCTTTGTGGGAAAGAAAGACTTGGAGGAATTACAACCAGTGATGGATTATCACAAACTAAACAAATAGACGGAAAGAGATAACAATCCTTTACCAAACATAAGGACAGTGCTTGAGAATCTGCAAGAAGAAGAACTATATTCAATGTTTGACCTTCGTTGGGGATATAAGAATCTGAGAATAAGAGAAGAAGATCAAACAAAAGCTGCTTTTAAAACAGCCTTTGGGACTTACATACCACAAGTCACTTACTTCAGCTTGACCAATGCACCCCTGACATTCCAGAGAGTGATCCACCAGGACCTTCGACCCATACTCCAAAAATACCTGCAAGAAGTCGGGAATTACCTAGATGATGTCTGGATAGTAACAAAGAAAGATAAAGAAGGGAGGATACAACATAAAAAAATAATGCACAAACTACTGGATCTATTAGAAGAAAAATCCTATTTTCTAAAATTAAGCAAAAGTCAGTTTGAAACGGAAGATATGGACTTACTGGGGTGGCGAGTAAAGAACAGAGAAATCAGGATAGACCCTGACAAAATCGCAGGTCTAAGAAACTGGCCTTGTGAACTCAAAAACATCAAGCAAGTACATAGCATCCTGGGAATATTAGGGTACCAAAGACCATTCATATGAGGATTTGCGAAGTTGGCAAGACCACTTACCAAGCTTACCAAAAAGGATAAAGACTTCGAATGGACAAAAGAATGCAGAAACGCACTTGATACACTAATCGACATGGTTATGTTGGAACCTATGTTGAAGTGCCCAAATCCAGAAAAACCATTCAAGTTGGAAGTAGATGCATCAGCTTTTGCAATAGGAGCCATCCTGTTCCAAAGAGATGAGAACAGAAAACGACAAGAGATTGGGTATTACTCAAAAGCCCTAAACGAGATGGAATGAAATTATGATATCTGGGATCAAGAATTCATGTCAGTAATCTTTGGATTAAGGAATTGGCGACACCTCCTGGTAGGAAGCCCTCACCAAGTAACCATATTCATGGGCCATGCAAATTTGCAATACTATTGACACCTGCAGAAGATAAACTGAAGGGTCACTAGATATATATCAATATTGGCAGACTATAATTTGGAATTAAAATACTTACCCAGGATAAAGAACTGCACTGACCCTTTGAGCAGGCAACCAGACCATGATGATGGGTCCAATGATAACAAGCAAGTAACAGTGCTGCCTGATGAACTTTTTACAAGGATGATTGAAACAACGGCACTGGATTAGCAGATCCAACGGAAACAGAATGACATCGTAATCAAGAAATGGAAGAAGGAAGGGTGGAACTTGCAGAAACGAGAAGGCGTTTGGTGGTAGGATGCAGCACTAGTAATAACAGAACCAGAAAACATCCAGAAAGGACTTCTAGAAACTTACCATGATAGCGAAACAGTGGGGCACCCAGGGGCGAACTGAACGTATCACCAGACCATGCAAGGTTACTGGTGGCCAGGTTTAAGGAAGTATGTGCGAGCCTATGTCAAGGGATGTGGAATATGCCAACAAAACAAGATAAATACACACCCAAACTGGCCAACATTACACCCTATTTCCCCACCAGAGGACCCAGATCCTTTCAAGGTAGTCAGTGTGGACCTGATCACTAAACTTCTGGATTCAAAAGGAAATGACACTATCCTAACTATAACTGATCAAGGATCGACAAAAGTGGTGATATTAATACTGTGTAATGAAACAATGGGAATGGAACAGCTGGCTTACCTTTATAAGAAATATGCGTTCCCATTTATCAGAATCCCCAGCAAACTAATTAGTGATTGAGATGTCTGGTTTACAAGCCAGCTATTTCAAGAAATCTGTAAACAACTGGGAATTCAACAAAACATGAGTTTGGTGTACCACCCCAAAACAGATGGGCAGAGCAAACGAACAAATCAAACCATGGAAACCGCATTGAGAATTTTTGGCAACTACTGGCAAAATGACTGGAGCGATTGGCTTCCAGTCGTCCAGTACCAACTCAACTCCCACATTTCAAATACCACCAGTTTTACTCCATTTGAAGTATGGATAGGATATACCCCTTGAGTGCATCAACCAGACAGACCCAGTATGATGCCCAAAGTCCAGAAACGGAAAGAACAACTCTGGGAAGTAAGGAGACAAGCCCAGGAATTGATGATGTGGGCACAACAATCTTGGGTAAAAGAAAAACGATCTCACAAACCATATGCCAAAGGGGAAAAGGTTTGGCTTGAAGGTAAAAATCTGAGAACATCACATCCCACCACAAAACTAAGGCCTAGAAGATTCAGACCCTTCAAGGTTACCAAGGTTCTAGGTCCCACCACCTATCGACTAGACCTTCCACTAACATGGAAAATACACAACACCTTCCATGGCACACTACTGTCACTGTATCAAGAAACTGAAGAATATGGGGCCAACTTTACAGAACCCCTCCCTGAGTTGATTGAAGGGGAACCAGAATACAAAGTGGAAAGAATCTTGGGGATGAGATGGCACGGACAAGGGCATAGACTCCAATTTCTGGTGCAATGGAAGGGATATGCCCCTGTGTATAACTCTTGGGAACTGCAAACTAACATCCACGTGCTGAAACTAATAAAAGAATTCTACCAGAGAGAGCCAATGGCTATAAAAAGGGCAACGATGAATACAGGATCTGAAGCAGATGAACCTCCGCCAATGGCCTCTCACCTCCCTAGCCCCCCATTGCTCCCCTCGCTTCGCTACCCAAGCGATTCCGATTCCGGTGGAAGTCATTACCCATATCAACCTGTGAGCAATGATCTGTTCATGTTTATTGGTGCGACCTGACCTTACTCTCAAAACCGTCTTACAAACGGCAACGGCACTGATGACATACCACTCCCTAGAACGACACTATCTCCAGAAGTCCCAATGACTATGCCACAACTAATTATATGCGATGAAGAATTGGGAAGGACCACTGTGGACTTTGACCTCCCCCTTTCACCTGATGTGACCTATCCCAGACCACTGTGGTTCTGCCTTGCCCATGTCCCTGGACACCTCTCCTTCCAAATCATTGTCAGGGACCAAATCATTACCCTACCATACCTCTGATATCAGGAGTGTAATGGTGAACCCTTTTTGATGGGAACTGAAGGCAAGGATCAACCAGTGCACTTCCAACCAGTCATCCTCAACCCGTCCAATAACATCGAAGGATCCCTGTACAACGATCGCAACCTTGACCTTCTGTTACAGGACCCAATGTTCAATACCAACTTGGCCCAAGCCTTTAACCAGGTCGACAACCCCTGTGTCACAGCAGAAGTCGCACAGTATCGCATACTCAATGCCCAACTCTTGGTGATTACCTCGTGCACCACCCTGTTTGACAAAATATGCAAGGCCTTAGTGGACATCCAGAAGGAATAGCAAGCCCTGGACTGGGAGTTCCTGTAGCACCTGGAGGGGAGCAAACAGAGATTAGTCACAGGGAGAGCTAAGTCATGGGTAGCGAGGGAGATGGATAAGATGAATCAGAATGGAGACCTCAGATTGAGGTTTTACTGAGTTCATGAGCACCAGCATCTGTATCTTCCTTGCCTCAACTCAAATATCATCAATAACGACAAGCTTTTGAAAGCGAATGAAGCCCAAGACAAAGTTGATGAGTATGCCCTTTATAAAGCCAAGATGGTAGAGAAGAGGCAGAAACAGCATACTTGTCGATGGTGTAACATACAAGGGCATTTTAACAAAGCATGCCCAATACCTCATTCGTGATGCCATGACATCTGCAATGTCCCCATTGAACACACTTACTATTCATCCAAAGCATGCCCATGGCCACCCAAGAGGACTAGAAAACCGGGGCACCCCCAAAAGTTCTACTCACCCCCTCCGATTACATCACTCAATGACAGTAGTATGATGGACATGTGAAGCTAAATGGAACAGCTTTCCTAGGAAGGGGGTCTTGTTACAGACTGTCATCTTAGGACTGGTGCAACATTACAGAGACTACTGTCTCAGTTATGTAAACCCTTACGATACAAAAAGGATTGAGGCTGTCTGATAACCATTACTGTACAATACCACCTTCTCCGCTATGTCATCAATTGTTGATGACTGATTGTGCCTGTGATGTCAGTAGTAGTATATAAGGAAGGGGCTTCTGTGACATCAAGCTCCAGACTTGACTTACAATAAAACAAGCAGTCTTACATCATATCACACTGGCCCATCTAAGATCTTCTCATAGATTAGATCTCTCTGCAGCATTACACAGCTTCTGGACAGCCCTGTTCTATTTCAATTACCAACACTCGAATTTCTATTGTCCTACAGATGTCTACATGCGAGCCTCTAGGTTTGATTAGTGGCACCAAGCATTACAGAAGGCTCTCCTCACTAGAGTCTTCTGTCCCCTTGCCCCTTACAGACAAAGGCAGCATAAATAAAACTAACATTAAGGAACTACTGTGTCCTTACACAAAGTACCAATCAAGCCCAACAAAATCCCTGAAGGGATATGGGAAACAATCACCATGGACTTCATCGTAGACCTCCCAGTATCACAAGGATATAATAGCATCCTCACAGTCATCGACCACCACAGCAAAGCAATCATCCTATCCCTCTGTCATAAAACCATCACTGCCGAACAAACAAGTCAACTACTAGTAGACAACATCTGGAAAAGAACCAGAGTACCCAAAGCCATTATCTTGGATCAAGGACCACAATTTGCTGCACAAGTAACACAAGAACTCTGGAGAAAACTAGGAATCAAGCAGAAATTGTCCACTGCGTTTCACCTGCAAACTGACGGCGAGTCAGAACAAGTTAACCAAGTCATCAAGCAATACCTTCGTATCTGTGGAAACTTCCAACAAGACAATTGGGTCTCGCTCCTCCCCATCATTGAATTTGCACATAACACTCAACCCTACCGCAGCACCCATAAATCTCCCTTCAAAGTCTGGTATGGCTTTCAGCCAACCTTTAAACCACCTTTGCAACTTCAAACCATACTTCAGAGCATGGATGAACACATCCAATACCTAGAACAAATACGCAAAGAAGTCATGGCAGCGCTTATTATCACTGCAAAGGAAATGCAAAGTAGAGGACCCAAGGAATTATCCTACACATTCCACAAAGACAACCTAGTACTCTTGGAAGCCACAAATTTACAAACAACACACCCAAAAGCAAAACTTGCTCCACAAAGATACAGACCTTTCAAGGTCATATGGGCTTCACCTACCAATTGCAAGTTACAACTACCCAAGACCATGAGGGTTCACCCCATATTCCACAACTCATTACTAAAACCCTACCACAAAATACAAGCACATGGACCTAATTTCAAGTGACCCCCCCTAGAAATTGTTGGAGAAGAAGAAGGACATTATGAAATAGACAAAGTCCTAGTGGCATGTCCTACAAGAAATCGCAAAAGCACACAGTATTTTGTCCACTGGAAAGGCTACACAGATGCCAACAACTCATGGATCCCAGCTGGAGAACTAACCCATGCCAAAGAACTAGTTGCAGAAATCCATGCCTGCCAATATCCTAAAGAGGGGATACGCATACAAGCCTTGCAGGCACAAGGAGATCCTAAAGAGGGGATACTGTTGCAAGCAGTACTCGCATCCCCTAATCCCAGCTACCACTGTCAACATACCTTGGTTTTTTCACCTAATAAACCGTAACATAAACTCAAAATTTTTTCACAATCTATATTTTGAAATTCTTCTGTTTATTCTATTTTTTTGTTGTGACAAAAACTGTGAAAATACTTTAAGTTTGACCACACTGAAAAAGATGATAAGGTTTTCTGAGTATTGTTTCTTCACAAAAACCATGCATAGATTTAGAGTCTATCCACACATTACAGTCACTCAAAAAACTGTCCCAATGTTTTGCCATTTTGGAAAGAGTGACTTGGAATAAATCAAATAAATTATCAAACATTGTGAAAATAATGTATGTTATATTACATCATCTTGGCTTTCGGAAATATTCTGGATCATGTGATTTGGATCAGAAATGATGTAATAATAAGTGAAATAAAATGCCCTATCATTGGGACAGTTTTT
>Ga0307510_10001949_pt1 | contig 23220 bp, 32 predicted proteins | sample 12_EM_MG_FD_207224 | JGI IMG/M metagenome (GOLD analysis project Ga0307510, IMG submission 207224) | Populus trichocarpa ectomycorrhiza microbial communities from riparian zone in the Pacific Northwest, United States - 12_EM | ecosystem: Host-associated > Plants > Roots > Unclassified | place...
TCAAAACACTTCCTTGCGAATATCCGAGGGTTCGCCATATGTTGGTTGCTTGATGTCAGCCAAACCACCTTCGCGATGATACAATTGCTCGTTCGGGCTGTGTAGAATTCTTGGACCTTCACCATCGGGAACACCCACGATCAATTTTGGACCTAAAGCAGTAAAGTCCAAGCAATTGCCGACTTTGAAACTATCCGTGCTCCAAATGCGTTGATAGATGAATCCGACAGTCGGCGATGACATTGACACCGCCTGAGCGGGTACACGAATCCAAAGGCGGATGCGGTGGGTGGCCCCTCGTGGGGTAGAGGTGACGGGGATAGTGCTGGAAACGAATTGGTTATCAAAGATAGACCGCATAATTTAAAATCGTACTAGATAACAAAAGCCAAGTCCTCGGGAGGGCAGTCCAGACCAATAATGAAGTCGTTGAGCAGTATGCGACCAACGCCACAACCGTCATATTCGAGGCTCAGACTATACACGCGTTCAAAGTTTTTTCGCCACCTGGGATGGGTGTTTAGATATAGCCGATGAGGCGAAATGAAGGGCACAAACCTGATAGTGAAGTCCATGAGGGCCGAGCCGACGGCAATTTTGTAAAGGAGCGTTTGCGTGGTGACGTTACGAAGCCTTGCAAATGCCGCATCTTCGACTGAACTGAAGTCTGGGTCCTTGCCTATCCACAATGCGTCTTCAGAGAATAGTCGATGATCGATTTCACCCGAGCGGAGCCAAACGCGTAGCGAATATAAACACCCCTGAGGAAGACATGCCCTGGGAGGGTAGGCACTGTCGGTCTGCCAATTCAGAACCCTGTTTCATCGCCAAATGCCACGTGTGCACCCACAAGACAACAAATTCCAAACTACGCGGGTCAACCGTCAACCGTAGGATCGCTGGCTCGGATATCGGACGTTCAAGTACGCCAGCTTTTAACGTGAGAAAGAAGTTGTGTTCACGGGACAGTTCGCGAACGGGTTCGATCCTATCAGTGGGCGACAAGTCAAGTGAGAGTTGTGTGGGAGGAGACAAATTAGACAAACGTGATGAACAGCCGAATATCAATTTCCCCGATAGTCAAACAATATGTATGGAGGACTTTGTTTATGCTTGGCACCGAGACACTAAAAATGGATTAGTCGCATTAGTTGGGATGTGAGGTGAGCCCAAGACTAGGGGAATACCCGTCAGGTGGCCGAGTGAATGAGAAACGGGGCAATGCCGGTAGCCGCCTGTTCACCGGTCTGTACAAAGGAGGGGAGGTTACGGTTAGTGGGTGGTCGAAAACGACAGATTGACGGTCTCTACGGGTTGACGTCGGGTGTTGTGAGGACGGCTGCGGATTCATGGGGGGTGTAGACAGGTGAAGGGTCGTCAGATGGCATGCGAACCATTTTCAGTAACAGTAAAATAAAATAAAGGAGTGGAGTGGGAAACCAGCCAGTGTCGAGTATCGTGAACGGCGAGCACAGGCCACGGCAGATGATGGCCCGCTGTTTCAACCAAAGCTCCCATGGTGCTGCTTCGATCACGGCCTTCATCATTACGGACGCTTCGCAGACTGTACGGCACCACTCAGGCGAATCTCGTCGGAAAGTCCGAGCAGGATGCCCGATGGCTGGGTTGGCAGGTCGTTATTGGCATCGAGGTCCACGCGCAGATAAAATCGCGCGAGAAATTGTTCTCCCGTGAGTGCTGAACGGCTGGTCACGTCGACGCTCTCATATCGCATTTTTTGTCAGAGACGTGGACCCCCGACCTCGCGAGCACGCCGAACTCACATGTGTCCCCCTACGATGCTGCCTTTCCAGGTACCCTCCCCGTATGCGACCTTTCATCCAGGTTTTGTACTGCATAACACAACGTTGAGCACGACCGGTTCTTAGCGTCTCAATCCCGTATGCGTAAACCTCGCTCTCAGAACCGCAATTGCACTTCAATCAGACATCCAAGAGCGGTCGACGTTTGACAGGAAGCATTACTTCTACGCAGACCTACCAGCAGGCTATCAGATTACCCAGCGCTATAGTAGGGACAGATCATGGATTTTTCGATATTCGCGGCTCAACTCATACACTTTAGATCCAATAGCGCGAGGAGGACACCTGTTTCTTCCTCAGAGCAACGCTTCCGTTCGTATCGAACAGATACAACTTGAGCAGGTAATTTCTGGCTCCTTCCATTTACGCCAAGCGGTAACCCATAAGGATATCAGGATACCGGCAAATCAACGTTCGAACCTCGTCGCCAACTTTCATCGATAGATTTGAATAGAGCAGGCGTGGGTCTCATGGAAATTGTATCAAAACCAGATATGCGGTGGGCATCAACGCTATACTTTGACAGTGCTCCACCCACGCCACCTACCTAGATCACCAGAAGAAGCCAGCGAATACGTTCGGACCTTGCAGGCTGTGCTCAGATCCGTTGCTGCCAGTGATGGAAACATGGAGCGGGTAAGTAAAACCCCTTGATGGAATATCAATGAGGAGTGCTCATTTCGTTAGGGATCTTTGCGCTGTGATGTGAACGTGTCTGTCAACCGCCAAGGCAAAGTGCCTGGGACACGGTGTGAAATCAAGAATCTCAATAGTGTCCGCTTTATGATAGCGGCAATAAGTAAGGCCGCATTTTCATCAATCTGATTCTTTCCGAAGTCTCACACCCCGCCTCAGGGTCAGAGGTTCATCGCCAAATTGGGATTTTAGATAGTGGCAGAGCAGTACCACAAGAGACTCGTGGCTTCAATGAGGATACGGGAGAAACCTTCACGTTACGAAGCAAAGAAGACGCGCCAGACTATCGTTACATGCCCGATCCCAACATACCCCCCTTGCTTTTAACACCGGTAAGAAGCCACACCCACGTCTATCCGCTCACTTATCGCTTGGTAGGAGTACATCACATCAGTTCGCAATGAAATGCCTGCGCTTGCCAACGAGATAAGAGAACGCCTAAAACGTCATGGCCTCGGTCAACAAGATATTGATGTGTTGATGGCGGTCGATTCAGGAAATGAAGTTGGCTTTGATGGTCAGCTGAACCCTGGAGCCGTGATGTACTTCGAGGCACTGACTAAGGGCCGCAATTCGAAGATGGTAGTAAACTGGTACGTAGTCAAATACTGATGGACCGTGATTCGGACCTTGGCTTACCTGTACAACCCAAAGGATTATACATGAACTTTTAGGTCAGCTCGCACTACGAAAAAAACCGTTTCACGACAACCCCATCTCCGTGGAACAGATGGGCGGCTTAATTGACATCATCCAAAATGGCATGGTGACTGGTGAGGCGGGGATCTGAAATCTGATGGCATGTTTCTGGGCTTCTGACAGCATTCTAGGATCATCAGGAAAATTGTTGTTACGACATATGCTGGATCACCCATCCTCCGACTTTCCGTCGCAACTGGCGGAGCGTCTAGGAATCGTAGCTAATCGGGGGGACAAATTTCTCGAACATTTGTGTACGCAGGCCATAGTTGCCATGCCGGAAGAGGCTGATGCGATGCGTCGGGGGGTACCTAACGTTATCAACAAGCTCTTGGGTCATGTTATGAAATCCAGCAAAGGTACAGCGGACCCCCGATCAATTCGAAGTACGCTCCAGAAACTGCTTTCTCCATAAGATTCAATTGCGATGTCATTGCTATTGTTACATTTAATTCAGGCACATTGGACTATCAGTTTCCTTTCCTTTCTTTTGGTACCCTTCCTTCCAATCTCTTACACTGTGACTTTCTGCGCAAAGAATTGCGACCACTCAGCTTCGCCCCACGAGCTCGACACTTCATTGACAAGAATCCCGTCCCACAGCACCGAAGGTGAAACGTGGACTCCGTTCTGTCGGGTGAATTTTACTGCAAGACAAAATTGTCAGGCTACGCGTTAATCAGCCGCGATGGAACTTACTTGTGTACTTGAGTTCATCAGTAACAGATACGCCGCCATTCGGTGTGCTCTTGTTTCTCAAGAGGTCCCTGAATCCTTCAACCTGATCACTCGTGACACCTGTCTCTGCGTATAAAGACGCTAGCTTCTCGCGAATCTGTATAGGTGTCAGAGTCGAAGTGGGGATATCGTAGTATTCCTCCTGTCTTTGTAGCAGCTATTCGCATCTTCTCAGCAAAGGGCAGGCAGGTCAAGCTCTCAATCGCTCTTACGAGTAGAGAAAAGGGCCAGAATTTCGTCGGTGTGACGCGCGCCACCTGTACATCATATGTACATCAGGGTCATCAAAAAATTGAATCTCAGGAACAGTTTACTGCAAGGCCAGCCTCATGTGTCAGTGTCGAACTAGCATGCCAGGGCTGAACTTGATTTCGGAAAATTATCTTGATCTTGCCTTCGTATGGCCCACCGACTTCCACCCATGGCTTCACGATCTTGTCGACGGTTAACGCAATCTTTCGGCTGACAGAGAATGTTCAAGACAGGGGATCGCCGGTAATGTATCAGGGTCACCTGAATGGACAGACATAATCCACTGTATACAGAACGTGTTATAATAACTACGAAATCACCGCATGAAAGAATCGCTTACAGAATATGTCGAGGGTGTGAGGGGCATCTACCCTACCAACGATAAGGAGAGGTCGAAGAGACGGTTGAAGAGCCATATGTTACGTAATTGGTCGAATGTCGTCATTTCTTTCATTTTGTCGACACAACACAACCCACTCGCAATTTCCAAGTCCAACATAAATTACATTTTTAGAGACAGGGTACATATTACACCATTTCCATGTACCTTTGGGTTACGACCAACTTGTACGTTTGAAATCGGGGACAGACGTCTTCCGCTATGAACCAAACCTAACTCTCTCCAGCTCTGTAGTATTGGCAAGAATATCCCCGAACCCTTCTTTGGAAAATATCGATGCCCAGCCGCCTTCAAGGAGATCGCGGGAGAGATTAATGACGTCAAGCCTGGACGATTTGTCAAGCCGGGCTCAAGTTCGCCACTAGCGACATGACCGACATATACGCGAAGGGAGGTGCGAGGGAGAGGGCAATCGTAAGTATGGCGATATACCGCTCATGCATTCGATCGTGTGTTAAGAAACCTGTGTAAGCTCTATCAACCCAACTTTGATTTCTGCTATGAGTATGGGACGATGACTAGATATATGTGTAATCGACAGTGTCCTTGGCGGGAAATTTTTAAGTGGAGGGTCTTTGGGAGCAACGAAGAAGTGACGAATGGATCTGGGCCAAGGCAGTATGCCAGTGATTTCAGAATAGCGGTGTTCTGGTAGCGTCTGGAGCTTTTGACGACAACTGTCGAAGATCGGTTTCAGGCCAGCAGGCCAAGTAGCATCAGTTAGAAATAGCATGCCTAGTTTCTAGTGGCCGTGGATTGGATACAGTTCTGTATGGTGTGATAGCAATGAGGCTCTAACTCTAACAAACGAAGAGATTCAAAGTCCGTCCGAATACAGGTGTACGAGTCTCGTCTCGTGACTATCGATTCTGGTTGCTTGTCCTCGCACGCACACCATTCTACCCGGTCTCATGGCCGTAACTTACACCCAATTCCTCACTCTGATAGCCACAGCCTTGCGTGACGAGAATGGCCTTGACCTGGCCTACCTTATTCGCCCTGTTAACCCCCACAGCAAAGATCTTATAAAAGAATTTCGCAATCCAACGGTGCGTTGAATCCCGATTCATTATCTTTGTTAATGCAACATCTATGCACAGCGCCAATCTCTCTCTCGGTATGAAGGCGCGATAGAGGGTCCCTGGGACGAAATAGCAATTCAATATGTCCTGATTATTACACATGTTACAAAACAACGCTATGCTGACGCATTCAAAGAGCACACGCAACTGGTCAAGTGAGCGCACAACAACTCTCTGGTTTTATTTTCTTCAAAACGCGAGTCTCACGAGTTTTTGTTTGCTAGTTTGTTTCTCCGGTTCTTTACCAACAACAGCGGCTGGACTCTACCTGCACTGTTTGCCACCCTCCGCGACCTACGCGATCTGGCCTTCGACGTGAGGGTCCTCTCCCGTAGCCGAATCACAGCTGATATATCTGCAGGCCGACGTGCAAGCACGGGACGTGAGTCAGAAGAGTGACTGCATGGAGGAAGCTGCTAGGATCATATCAAAGGCCTTTTCCAGTTGTGTCACGGACAGGTTGAGACCTTTTTTTCCACGAGTAGATGCCCCAGTCAACGCGGTCGTAGAACATCCTCTTATCAGATGTCAAGGAAGTGGGGCGTATACTATGTCGTTGGCCTAGTTCTCAAAAGTTATTTTCGGGTAAGCCAGTGCATCGTTACATAACTTCAATGCGAACAATTCTCCCAAGGTTCGACGGATCTCGCTCGCGAAGAACGTCCTCAGGGCGTTAGAGGCGAACCGAGATATCCCCCCGTTACATGAATATCCAAGATCTCATCAGGTAAGAAGTCAATCTTTCCCTCCTCGCCAGAATCTGACCTGATATCAGGTGACATATAGGTATTACTTGGGCATGCTGAATTTTCTAAACGAAGACTACACCAAAGTAAGATACGTCATCTATGATCATGACGTTAGTTGAAACTGCAGGTAGTCGGAGCAAGAATTGACTGTCGCATTCTACAATTGCCACTTAGAGGCTAAAAACAATCAAGAGTGCGCATCGTAACTACTTACTGCTGGGAGCGTGGCCCTGCCTTACATCTTGTTTTTCAGGCGTATACTAACATACCTCATCCCACTGCGTATCCTACGTGGCCATCTACCTTCCTCGGACCTTTTGAGTCGATTTCCGGTTTTAGATGAACTCTATGCGCCTTTCATTTCTGCGATACGAAAAGGGGACATCCAAGGTTTCGACAGTGCCTTGGACAAGTGTGAACGTCGCCTAGTTGATCTGAATCTCTGGCTCACAGTCGAGAAAGCTCGAGAGATTTGCATCAGAGGCTTGTTCCGACGAGTGTACGCCACTTCCTGCCCCATTCTTCGTCAGTTCGGTTGACAAAGCTACCCAAGCTGGGTGGTGTCGGAGCAGGGTACCCGTATTCCTGTGGCAATGTTCCACAGTTCGCTGCGGGTATCAGGCATGGATGTTTCGTCTGAAGAGGCGGAATGCCTTGTAGCGAATATGATCTACAAGGGCTACATGCGAGGATATATTTCGCACGAGAAGCAAATGGTCGTCTTGGCGAATACCAATGCCTTTCCCCGACTTTCAGATCGTCCAACTCCTTTTATGTTGTACTGATCGTGCTGGTGCAGCATTCGTTTATTTCCTCCCAGGAGACCCGGCCAATGAGGCACTGGACCAAAGGCCGGCAACAACTTACACAGTAGTCTCGCTCATCTGGCGCCATTACTTATGCTTCACGCGATCAGTCTGATCGTATTGACATACCAGACCCCTTTTCCCATTGTCATCATACAGAGCGCACATCGTAAGCTATGTTGTCACTACATTCCCCAGTTATACTGGATACACTGTCATATCATAATGTGAAGCGCGTTCCGGGGTTGTCCCGATGCTAATGCCACCCGAGTAGCTATCCTATCTATTCTAGTCTTCGAGAACAAGACGGCTGTATGATGAAATGGGTTCGAAGCGGTATTGAAGTAATGTATTGTATGGCCCATACTGTGGGCCATACAATACGTTACTTCAGTAATAGTGCTTTTCGAGAGACTGGAACCCTTGGCGAAATATGTCCTAAGTCGTTAGCAGTCCAGTAGGGCCAGTGGTGTCCGTCAGAATCGACATGCTTATCTATAGCGATGTTAGTGGCTGCGGGTATACGATGATGGAGAATACTATTGAAAGACGAGACGCAAATAGACTACAGCGGGTGCGGAGGTGAGGCAACACGAAGGTGGGGCTGTACTATGATGTCGTAGTCAGCGGCCACTTGGAATGCGGACTCAATCTTGGACTGGTATTCTAGGTAACTGTACTGCACTATTTAGGTGAATCTATGCGGATACCAACATCGACTATAAGCAATGTACTTTCTTCGTATGGGATGGGTCACTAGCATATGATTACTTATCTTTCGGGCTGTGAGCCCGACTCGGTTGTCCGAGGCAGACCTCCTGGGAGGGCGCAGTTGTGTAGCTGGACACATAAGGCTTTGGGAATAGGACCGAGGTTCTTACATTCAAAGAATCATGCACTACATACTACTGTACAACAGGATAAACCGATCAAAGGGAATCACCAAAGGTCATCAGTGAAAGGGACAATGCATCAAAGGGATGGATAGGGAGAATGGGATACAAAAGGCAGCATAAGTGCTGGCCACGATGAAATGCCTCGAGGCGTATTGTGCAATTGGGGTCAGCATTCGAACTTACGCACGCTTGCCCTTTTGTTGCAGTAAGTCTATCTATATCTAATCGTCAGTGGGGGGCTAAGAGTCATCAAAGGATCAAGGAGGGGGAAAAAGAGAAAATTTTCCTTCACTCCACTGCTAGTCTGGCCATGGATGGGATTACGTTCCTAGACGTGGAGATAGAATGGAATAAATCCCACTCAATACTGAGTCAGAAACAAAAGGGTATCCTTAACCGGTCTAGGGACCGCCGGTCAAGTCTACCCTTCTAAAATCATCCGCAAGGCTACTCAGAACTGCTTCGCTTTGGGTGCCATTCGCGACAGCAACGCTCTCGCTAAAAGGAGCTTGGGATGGCTTCATGTTGACTGGGTCTTTGTGATCAACAGGATACATGGACGCCGGGGCCGCCGCAGGCGCGACAGCAGTTTGAGGGGCGCGAGGGACGGTTGAAACTCCATTCTCATTGGGCTTCACTACCTGCGTAGTTGTTGTCGACTCTAAGTCTCCATTGTAGGACAACGGCCTTTCGAAGCTGCATCAAAACAAGACTAGGTCATGACAGAGTCCCACTGTGGGGCGTACCGCGGCTTCTTAGTGACAGGGAGGTCTGGTGACACATTGTTGCTCGTCTCTGCGGGCTGAGATGGGGGGGTGCGCGTGGGATAAGAAAAGCTGAACCGTCCTCTCGCATGTCACGCACCTTAGCTTGCTTTGGCCTCTTCTTCACAACTGGTTTCGGTTGACGCTCTCCGGGATCGAACACATTATCCGGAAGGCCAGAGCTGCTCTGGTGGTGAATCTCAAGCCAAGAGTGTGACTCTCCACCTACCTTTTAATGTGTCGCACGATGATCCCCATCTTGACTTCGTCAAATTTATCCCAGCTCTTCACCATCTTGGTGAACTCAGTCGTTGGCCAAGATATGTCAAGTCTTCGGGGACCAGTTGACCCGGCTTTATTCAAAAAGAGTGGAACCATGAGCAATATGTTTGGCCCCAGCACCCGCCAATCCACGCACGTTGCTTGGCTTCAATTCCGAGCCCAACGTAAAATGTTGTCGAATATACTGGCCGTGCACCTTCTATGCCTTCGATGTCTTCAGCTTTCCGCTTTGAAATGACTGGTGTCGTTTCACCATGGGCAACAAGGCGAATCTCATCGTCCGATACACAATATGCAACTTGGTCAAAACCTTTGATGAAGGGGTGAGCAAGGGTCAGTGTTTCGACAAGTTCGAGCTTCATGACCAGTTGTCGTAATCGGGACTCAACGGTACCAGCCCTAGAAGGTTACGACGTATTAAGGTGAGGGTAGTCAGAGAGCGTTGGAGGAATATATACCACTTGATTTGGAGTTCATGATCACCAGTAGATGCAATGATTTGCAGATAATATCGGTATTTATGAAAGAAATCGTGCTTTTCAAAAAGTTCAGACCAATCCGCTGTTCCGACGATGACCTTGTCCACGATATCCGCCCCTGAAACAATGGCATCAGGGTCATAACCACGCAGAAAGACTCAAGGCAAACCTTTTTTAAATTCCTCAGTCATGACCATTTGCGTCGTGGCAGTTACACTGTGGGTGGCGCACATAGAGGGATATGCGGGCGTGATGATAGGCATTCGATGCGCTAGATCGCTAGGGTACAACTAGAAGATGAATCAGAATAAGCTCGAGAAGCCAATGTAGAGGCCGTACCTTGGGATTCCACACTCGAACTTGTAAGGGCCCATCCTCAATATGTTTAAGAAGTACAGGTTGTGGCCATGACCTGACGGATGTGAAGTGAGAATCTCGACAGATGAGAATTTGAAGCGTACCATTGATACAGAATGATAAAAAAACGGCTAACAATTGCGCCAGCGACGGCATTGGGATATAGCTGACATATGCGTGCAACGAGCATAGCCCAGGCAACGCCGCCGAGGAATCCGTTCACGTTGGAGTAGATCGCCCGCCCTGAAACAAAAAACATCAGGCTGGAGGGCACAACACATGCGTGTAAGATACGGACGGGAAGCCCAGAGCTTGATGCATCGAAGAGCACCACGAAAAACATTGACATTGGGAACGAGGCGCAGTATCTGGTCCGTAACACGGGAAGCTATCATATGTCAATAATCGATATCACTTTGGAAATTGGGCAGGACAATGAAGATACCTCCTAGACTCCGGATGCACCTGTCGTCCAAATTGCGGAGTAGATTGTCGTCCTGTAATGTTAGGTCGTCCGGTATCGACGATAGCGCAAGGCGAGCCATGAGAAAATCGATCGAGATGCCCGAGATTTTCAACTTGATGATGGGAACGTATGCATCGGGAACACCCTACGACGAAAGGCTCAGCCGGCGAGTATTGCAGAAAATTTTAGATAGCTCACCGAAACCTCTGTCACACCTTCTGTGTTCCTGAGCATGCCTTCGAAGACGTCGAAGAAATCTTCTCGAGAGACGTGTTTTGGTACGACACATAACGTGTCTATTTCAGAACCAGGCCCGTGTACACCCAGACGGTACGACCCAAATGTAAAGATTTTCCCCCCGGCGGTCTCCGCCGCAGCTTTCGAGAGACCGCGGGCCAGTGACACAGTTTTGATGAAAATTTTGACAAGGGCCGCGAGGCGACCAACAACGAATTCTCTGGTAGGAAGCGATGTAAGCAAAACGTGCTCGATGCGAAATGAAAAGCGTCTACGGCTGAGACCATAGTCAATAAACTCGGGGGAGAATGCTAGGGAGTGACAGAAAGTCCGCATAGACAAAAGCCCGGATGACGAAGAAACCAAAGTATGTGCCACTGGCAGAGGAGGAAGTACCTTGTTCTAGTTTCCTCTTCGCTCTCAATCGTGTTTTGTCTGCGGAGTTCATCCATGAGGCTGGCAGTCACCACCTTTTCTCTTTCGCTTGATTCACTAGCTGAAATTGGAGGCGTGACCCCAAGATACCTGAACCAAGACACGTTATTATGAGGTAGATACAGGGTATCATCAAACTTACCCTCGATTGTTATCCATCTGTGGTGTAATCTAAATAGGTGACAGGTATGAAGAAGCCCTCGCCTGGGGTTGTCAATCGTTTGTTTGAGGGGTGATTTGAACTGGGCAAGAACTGGGTCAAGTTACAGTTGCAGCGAGCGCGGATGGTCAGTTGCGTCTCCTTATGTCATCATCCACCAAGGAACGAGGAACAAGGAACGACTCGGAGGAACAAACTTTTCTCGGACCGCTATGGGGTACTGTATATCAATCTATCCATCTATCACTGGGATAGAAAACGTACCCGATAAAATTAATCTAGCACTGCTAGACTACAAGCATTCAGGCTGGTCCTTGACTCAAGAGTCCTGTCTGGAGGACAACTTGAAGACGAGCAGCGGGATGGTCGAGAAGTCGCGAGACTCGTGACTGCCATTATTCGATACGGAGCGTAGCCACAGCCCCAGATGTTAAGGGGCCCTTAGTCCTTTGCATGGCCGAATGGTCTGCCCTGGGGACAGAATTCCCCAGCTCGCGCTTTAGCGCCCATCTCCAGACAAGGTCGATCATTAGGATGAGAGCAACAATGGTGATGATGATGCCAATGGCCAAAGCAGCTTTACTCGAAGGGCTGAGCTCTGAGAGAGGACGAGGGCGATGACATCATGGATGTAGGTCGTATGAAGTTGCCTGCAGTAACCGCCTTTCGGACGCTGGAAACTTGATCCTTGGGTCCGGGGACCATTGAAGGGAGCGTTTCCCAAGAGGTCCCCAGACCACGCCTGGCCCAATGGCTATGGCCCAGTCCGTGCGGCCCTGAGAAGAAGTGACTTCTTGTTGTCCACCCAGTCGCCCTCATCGTTCAATGAGCTTGGGGACGAGGGATCGACTGTTGGTGGCTTGCAGAGTGATCTCAACTGAGTGATTCTCAGCAACTTCAATCGAAGGGCTCCAGACAGCAAGTTGAAGCGAGATTGAGCGAGACGATGTGGACACAAACAGCAAGAACACCGCTAACACATACTACCCGGTGGCGTTGGAGTCCAGTGAGATAAATGACTGAGGGTTAAAGTTTAATGCTTCAAGTATCATCGTGGAAGGGCATGTTTTGTTCTCCAGGTTCAAATGCTAAAGGGACGGCGGGCGTACAAGTGGCGGGCTGGAATATGACGTCAAATCGTTGAATGCCACAGACCGAGAATTTGATCATGTCAAATGGGAAGGTCTCGAGGTTGGGCAAGGTCGGGAATGCAGTAGTGAAGAGGCACGATCATGCTCAATGCTCAATGGAAAAATAAGGAAGCATTCCCGCCGAAGAGCAAAAGTGGTGGCTTGAACCGTATCCCGCTTGTACTATATGCTGCGGATGCTTGCAGAGCACTTGCTACTTTCTTACGTATGTCGGAAACAAATGTCAAGGCCAACCCAGCAGCTCCCGTCACGGTGTGAAGCACGCGCGATTACAGTACAATTTTAAAGACAGACGAGGAGTACATATTACAAGATTCAAGTTGTTAGGTGCGCTCTAAGTTGAATAATGAAAATCCGTATACTTTGAATAAGTGACAACTAGGCCCTCTCCAACGCTCTTGTATTGGCAATAATATCTCCAACAATTCCCTTTATCTTGGTGAATGCCCCTTGAGAAAAAATGTCAATGTCCCAAGCTCCTTCAAGAAAATCATCGGGGAGAGTATGGACAGGGCTCGGGCGGTTTGTGAAAGTGGGTTCGATTTCGCCAGTTGTGACATCGCGAACATAAACGCGTAATGAGGCCTATGAGGTTCCAAGCAAGCTCAACCCGTAAAAGCGAGGAAGAGGGCAGTCAGCAGCCATGGCGTTGTGGTGCTGACGCATTTGATCGTCTGCTTTGAAACGTGCGCGAGCTTCATTAATCCAGGATTCCAGGTATCATCCCTGATTTCAACTATGAGCACGGGACGAGCTGGATAACAGTGAGCGTCAAAGACGATAAAAAGATAATACGAAATCGTCGGTGTCGTGAGGGATGGATTCAGGATTCAAGTGGAGGGGCATCCAGAGATACAACGAAGTCGAAAAGATTAGGGCCAAAGCAGTATGCGAGTAACGTGGTGTATGGACCATGATAGCGTTTTTCGCGCGGCTGGAATTCTCCGAGTCGGCGATATATGTCGAAGATCCTTCGCAGACCAGCAGGCCAACTCGCGTCAGTTAAAATTGACATGTTTGGTTACGGTAATGTTGACGACTGATGACTGCAGATATGAATGTGATAGATCAAGTCAGCAGATGGGTGGTGGTGATGGTAGAAAAAAAGAATATTTAAAATCTGGCCCGAGTGCCAAAGTGCTGTCGTCAGTGTCGTCGTCACCGTCACCCTTGTAGTAGAAGCCGCACCCCAGATAGGCCACAACCAGCATAACATAGGCCTTATACTATGAGACTTTGTGAATCCCGTGTTGATATGTGGTGGCCAGATCGACACCATAATCCACAAGTCACCGGGGAAATCCATTGGTCTTTTCACAATTGACCTACCTATCCCTACGAATCAGATCGTGTAAACACCTAAATTTCTCTACCATCACAGCCGTACAGAGTGCACATTGCAGGTGCGCTACCAACCATTACATCCACCAGATAAGTTATATACACCATATTGTTTTGGGCTACAATAGCGTGAAGCTCGTTCAAAGTTATCCCGATATCACCTGAGTAGCTGTCCTATCTGTCCCAGTCTTCAAGAGCGAATGCCAGGACGCTGAATGCGGATGCTGCCCCTGATGTGCTGTCTGCAAGATCCTCGACTTCTCTGTGAACGAACCGCACGAGCTTATCCAATTCATCTTGCATCTCGTAAATGTCCCCGAAGAGTCGCTGATCATCGTGCGATATCGGCCACATGGGATAGTAATTTGGACCAAAGGTTCCGTAATCCAATGCTTCCTCCTCCTCGGGGTCAGACTCACTGTCAGAGGCAAGGACGACCTCCCGTGGTGTCAGTGCGTATCCAGTCGCGCCTTCTCTTCCTTTCTGTTCCCGCCGGTTGCGATAGAGTCGTGCCCCAATCCTTGGTGGTGCCCGTGTGGTCGTGGGAGCCTGGCCCACATCTCCGGTGAGGGCGTCGCGAAAGCGCACGGTCATGTCAAGTATGGAGAGGATGGCTTGACGCAAGGGGGCTGTCTATTTGGCAAATTAAATGCGCGCATTGCATTATACAAATTGAACGACAGACATTGTCCTGCAAGAGACACTCGTTTTCCAACCTTTGAAGACTACAATTTTGTGTTCAGAAATCAATTCCAGGAGCGTCTCAGAAAGACTCACTGCGAGTTGTGTAGGCTTATCATCTCATCAAGAGATGCAGAGAGCTTTAAGGCCGCGTGGAAACGGAGTAGTTGCCGATACAAGACCTGCAGATGACATTGAGACGAAGGAAGGGAAGGAAGGGAATCACTGACGTGAGTCGCTATGAAATCAAGCAGAGTACTTCCACAGCAGATTGTCAGAACATGGGGAAATAGAAAACGGGAGAACACACTTTATGAACCAGATCAACTTGCTGCGCATTGAGAGTATAATCTTATTGCTATCTTCTTTCGATTTCTGGCGACTGGCAATGTCCCGCATGTGCGCGCCTTCTAGTACATTCTTGGCGCGACGTATCTGTAATAGAAATATGAGGATAGACTGATAAACGCCGGAAGTGTGCAAGCCAAAGATGTAAGTGAGGGGGAACGGTGCAACATATTCCACGCGCAGGTCCTCCAGGGCATCGATTGTCCCCTTTAAGGCCTTGTCCCTGGGTCCAGAATACGAGAAACGGACTAATGTTGGTTCGATCCGGTTGACGGGGAACTTTTTCAGGGTGTCGCGAAATGTATTATTTAGGAAGTGAAAATCGTTCCATGTTTGTCCTAAATCCATCTTCGTACGTACACGTTAGCATTGCGTGCCAATACTATGAGTCGGAGTGCTGACCAACCTTGGCAAAGAGGGTGTCTGAGAAGTACAATATGGCATCGCCCTGCCTCATAAAGTACAGTTCCTCAATCGCAGTGAGGTGCAACCAGAGATCACATTCGCTAGTTGCCATTTGTGCCAGCAGTTTCTGAGGGATCTGACACCGGGGCAAAATAAAATCGTGAACAAAACGGGCCAGATGCTCCTTTGAAGTCTCGACTAGCGCGGCACCATGATGTTCTTGCAGCAAAGCAGTGAAAGTGGGCCAGTTTGCCACCCACATAGGTTCGGGCATCGTGTCACTAATAAGTGGCATGTCAAGCATACGAAGAAGACCGACAGCCTTCCCTGCACGAAGGATGTGATTGGCCATAAGATCCAGAAGTAAGGGTGTGGAGTCATATGAGAGAGCCTCTGGGTTTGCCTCGCGCATTGTAAAACATTCAGTCCAAAAGTCCGGGTCAAGCATCGAAAGGCCGTTGTCTTGAATAAAAAATTCGTCATCTAAAGTGGTAAGACTGTCTACGTGCCTAAGTGCTGGGTCTTGTGTTGGCATGCCATGTTTCAACCACAAGCCGATCATGGCCCATAGGGGCTCTGCTGATGCCGCAAATACACGCACCAGGACTTCAGAAGTTTTCGTGTCGCCATTCGAGGAGCTACTGTCCGCAGCGGTGAGAAGCGCGTCCAGGAGCAATGTGGACATGGTAAACGGTGATAAACGTATTGGAAGGTCGAGAAGCATCCATACTTCCATATTCTTGTCCTGCGACCCGAAGGATTTACTCATCGCTTTCCTAAGAACTTCTAGTAGAGCATCAAAAATGCAAGAGAACGAGTCGTGCACAGTCTTCTCTAAGTCGAGAAGGCTAACAGTTGATGGAGGGGCATTTCCAGCCAAGGAAAGGACTATGTCACGTTCTCGAGTTGCACACCAAGAGTCGAATAGGCCAATCTGGACCCCCACGGCTTCAGAAAAAGCTTCTACTGTACGGGTGACGCGACGCGAGCGACCAGTAACATGAGAACCAAGTTTTGCCGTTCTTCCAGATACGCAAGTGACAAATCTTCTCAGATGCTCCACTGTTGATGCGGTTTGCGCGAAGGACTTGATGACAGATAGCTGTCCACCGTTCGTCAGGTGAATGATCCGCGGTGCGTCTAGGGCTGACTGTGATCTAATTTGAACAAGAAAACGGAAAGGACAATGTCGGCACACACCTCAAATGAAAACCTTCCGTCATCAGATTGAGCCCATCTTAAAAAGGAATTCTTATACCCTTGACATGCCATTAAGATTCCACGCACAGCGTCGTGCTCGTGGATGTATCTCTGAGTCGTTCCGGTGATGTAAATACTCGTAACTGGCTCGGGGAAGGGTATTTACTGACAACTTTATGCGGGGCACCTGGCTTTGACGAATTCCGTTCACTCAATATGAGATCGGCTAAAGGTCCTATACAGAAAAATCTGCAAATAGCTCCGAACACGGGGATAGAACAACTTACCAAGTGAGGAAGCATTCTCGATTGCAAATGAAGGCGTCAACGAGGCGTCAGTCTGCCATTCGGTTCTCCAATACTGCCGCCGTTGTAAATCTTCAATCGACTGCCGGTAACCAAAACTCGACGTGTTAGCCATATTGGGAAAATCTACGTCCGGGTTCAGGGAGAGTTCAGCTTGAATGGCCAGAGGCGAATCTATCGAAGAAGGTGAAGGGGTGAGATCACCAAGGTCTTCAAGAAGCAAAGGGGAATATGGCGGTGTGCTGTCGAGACTCTTCGATTCCCAGCCTTCTACAGTGCTACCAGGTGGTAGGCCATAAACACCTTCCCAATGTTGCCCTTCGAACGGCTCCTCATCCAGGATATCCTTCCAACTGATGGATACTGGGTCCCTGTGAGGGGTCCTGCTACACTCTAAATAGGTTTCTGCGCGTTCCACAGTCAATGACGTCGGAGGGACCGAAAGGAGTATCTAAGGAAATGAATCAGTTGACGTTGGACCACGGTAAATGTGGATTACCAAGAACATCAGATGATTGGGAAGATGTGTTGGCTAAGTGAGATAGTCAACCAAAATGCACCGCGTTCATATTAAGGATAATCACAGTGATTTCCGAGTCAATGTCATGTATTTTCTCTACTTGTGACTTCACTAAAGAGAAAAAATTCTCAAGGGCATCAGCCCAAGGCTCCTGTGAGTTGATTCGTGCCCTTTCGGTACGACTAGACCTGGATCAGCAACGAGCAGCGCGCAAGATAGAGAAACAGACCCATGAAGAAGCTTTGTGATGTCGTTCATGCTGGAGCTCGGGGCAGCCTTTACGTTATAGTCCAGACTTTTTGTGGTGAAATCCACCAAGGCGCGAAAGGCACCCTCTTCGTCGTCGGGTTGCAAATCGGTTATTTGAGAAACCAAAGTGTGGCTTAGGGAAATGACACGAGACATCTGTCTTGATGGCAGACGTTGAGAAAACTTGGAAGGTGGCCTATGTCCTGTGCGAGATGTTGGTCTGGTTGATGCTCTAGATACAGGTCGGCTCGTCGTTCGTGAAGGTGGCTGATGGGTGCTAGCGCTGCTTGTGGGCCGCGGGGATTCATTATATAGAGGCCGATTAAACGAATTAGATGGTGACATTGACAGAGCCACGCCATCTTGGTGGTAACCTGCTACGGTGGCCGGCCTGGATGGGGGCATACTATTGAAGTCAATGTTAAGTTGCTGGTCTCATGTCATGTAGCGACCGCGACCTGATACATGGTCACGTGCTGCATGGATCCACATGTCCATGTCGATGTGTCGCGTCGCAACCAGTGCTTGTCTCACTGTACATGTACTGATAGTTCGCACAACAACAATGTCCTCAATTCATCTTCACGATGAACTTGCTCAAACGCATGAAAGGGTGGTAGTTAAGACACGGTTTGGCCCAGTAACTGGTGGCCGATTAAGGAACGGCGCTGCGGTATTCCTCGGTAAGGGGTTGATCACTGGCATCATTCGATTTGTATCCGACGCGATATTATCCGGATGTTCAGAAGTACCTTATGCCCTTCCACCTGGTAGATTTGAGAATCCAGTTCCTCTCCCTTCGGACTTTCGCTATCAAGACAGAGACTACATCACAGAGAGTTATTGTCAGTTCGATCAGTTCCGTCCACTTCAATGCTGTTTGTCAACACTGACTTCGAACCAGATGCGGTACAGCCCACGAACGACGGCCAAGCAGCTGGTATGCACGAACAGTTCCGAGCAGTGATCTAGAGATATCTGAGCGGCGTTTGAACTTACTAGGTATAAAGTTCGAGGACAAGGTTGGACTAGGACGGCCAACAGAAAACCCGTACGATGGTCGTGATAGTTTTAATTAATTGTGCGCTTACACTCATGATCAATCAGCCTCTTTTTGAATATCGTTGCACCTCCGTCGTTCCCCGTGAAATCCGGTTTCACGGTCAAGGTTTATATCCACGGCGGGTTCGCCCTGTCACCCTTATGATCTGAGAAGGCGCTGATAGATAAGTTTGTATGGTAGTTTCCTCCAGTTCGGATCACCACACCACTTGGAAAGCCAAGCTCAGTACATAGCCGCCGAGCGCTCTGAAGTCTGGGTTAATATCGGCTATCGTCTTTCCGTGTTCGGGTTTCTCGCCTGTGACAGGCCCAGGATCGAGGGTAATTTCGGGTTCAAAGATCAATGGATGGCGTTGGAATGGGTCCACGACAATATCGGTGCGTTTGGAGGTGAGACATCTTTATTTGGCGCACTGCGTTCTCGTTCTGCTACTGTGTTTCCTTTTTCAACATGACAGGGGACCCAGAGACCGTTCGAATCACTGGTTTATCAGCAGGCGGGTCTTATTTTCTTTTTACCAAGATGGGGGATCCGTCTGAGTAAAGTTTGGAAATTGTAGGCGCGCACTCCGTTCATCAGTTATTACACCACGCTTCGAGGCTGCCACCTGGTGTGAAGGCGCCATTCACGTCTGCTATGTTGCAGTCAAACGCTATGGTGTAAGGCGTTGTGCCCCCCTCTGGCGTATTTTGGAGCTCAGATTGTGCCGGGTCTAGGATGAACCCTAAGACACCGGCCGAATTACGCCCTCAATTTACGGCGCTCTCTCGTGCCCTGGGATTAGATCCGGATGGCGCAGACACGCTCTCTGTCTTACGCGACCCCGAGAGGACGAGCTGGCGGTCCATTATTGAGCTCATCGATAACGAGCGATTGGGTCCGTACGGAACATTCAGAGGATGTTTAGATGGTACCTGGTTATCAGACGTGCCAGACCCCATGGCTTGGCAACGTACTGGAGGTCTGGCCCGTGGCCTTCTTGAACACGGGGTGCACAACGTTATTGTTGGGGACCTTTCCGAGGAGTGGTACCTCTACTCCATTGCGCACCCAATTAGGCATGAAGCGGACGTCCAGGAGAACCTGGAAAGATACTACCCGCTTATAGTACAACACATGATCGATCTTTACGGAAGACCTCCACTGGCAGATGCCAAGGTCGAAGAACTTGAAAAGCTATTTGGTGTAATCGCCAGTGCAGGCCAAGTGTACTTGCCGGTTCGGCTTCTCCATAGAGATCTCCTGCAAGCAGGATTTCCAACGTTCAGATATACAATCAAGTGGACACCGGAGAAGGCACGACCGAACGGTAAACAGATGTTTCTGATGGGTTTACTCTGCTCAGCCGTCCAAATAGGCTACGTAACGCACGCCACAGATAGGGTCTTGTGGGCGTTTCGTATTCCCGAACTGACCGATCCCCAGGTGGATGTAGCACGTGCCTGGCTTGATGCAATTGACCAGGCAACACAAGAGCTGGACCTTTCACATCCGGGCAGACGCAATTTGAAGGAAGTGTTGGCGCTGCAAGCCGACAAGCAGGTTGAATGGACTGTGGATGAGAATTGGGACGAGGCTACGAAGATGAGGAAGTTGCTTCCTGGGGAACTATGAGGCAAGCAAGGTATCTGTAAAGTACGAAGATCCATGGCTTATTACTACGCCATGGGAATGGGACCCTCATTACATGCGCTATCCTACATGTGGACCTCTATTTATCATCCCCAAAAGATACCTCTTCGGTGACGGTCCGGACCGGGCCAGTGAACCATTTTCGGGCGGAAAAGACCCATGACAGGGAGGCATAAATGAACACGGCCATGATGATGACAACCGCATAGTCTGGATGACAAGGGTCACGCACAGACGACGGAGAATGATCATAGAACTCACTCATGTTCTTTGCAGTCGTAGGCCGAACAGTCGGGAACATCAACACAATGTTGACAAAGGTTACCCAAGCGACTGCAAGGGCACCGATGGGGAGATACCAGCTTCCCAAAGTGAACGACCCAGGTACAAATCTATCGCGCCCTGTCGTGATACGGAGGAAGATAGGCGTAGCATAAGATGTGTAAAGCCCGATAACTGACGCGCTAGAACGACGATTGTCAGTATCAGAACGAGGTATCAAGGTCAACAACGAGATAATACCCAGCCAAAGAACTCAACGCGGCAGCACTGAAACCGAAAAGGCCGCAAATACCCGCACCGAGCATGACAAGCCAGACTGCGTTCACGGGTGTCTGAGTGTACGGATTGACCTGTTTCCACCATCGAGAGCCAGGTAGCGCGTTATCACGGGCGAACGCAAAGACAACGCGAGAGGCATCCACACCCTGCGCTGCGCCTGTAGCGAGCTGGGCAACTTGAGTTTGACACGCTGACATCAGCAGCGAGATTCTCTCACCTGCACGACGATAATACAGCTCCATATCGCAAGCATTCCCCGCTTGCCGGCGACGGTTAAGAACAGTTGGCCCATTGGCAACGGGAGGGTGGTGAGCAGGAGATCCGGAACAGACGTCGTCGCAAACGAAGCGGCGATGTAAAGCATCCAGCCTAGGAACTGCGTCCCGGCGACGGCGACCATGATGGCGATTGGCGCTGCTCGAGCTGCCCCAGTAACCTCTTCAGAGACATGGGCCGCCGAATCGTCTGTCATGAGATGCCCATCAAGTAACGTTCCCTTCTTTAAGTCATGAATAGCTCACATCCTGTTAGCGTCCACATTATGGAAGTAAAGGCTAAGAGGAACGCCCAGCCATCTTCTCATAGTCAGATAAAGTCAAAAATGATAGGAAGAGCTCACCGTCGGCCCATCCAGTGTTGTTCTCATACTTAGTAAATGCGTCCTTCCCTGAGGCCCGGTCTGGCCCTACGCAAACAACCAAGACGATAATAGCAGCGATGGTCGTCCCAACTATGTGAAATGAGTAAGAAGGTGTTGTTTTGTTAGGAAGAGAGGAAGGGGGTCGCTCACCATTTATAACCACGTAAGCCAAGTTCAGCCTAGCCAGGATACGAGTCGCAGCAGAGCAAACGATGCCATGAAACACAAGGATAGCCACGAGAATTCCATATGTCGCCCCAGAGCTGAGTACAATAGTCCCGTCGGAGCCGACCGTGATTGCGGTAGTGATCATTTGTGCACTGAGTTCATATTGAATCAGAAAGTCAGATTAGCGAACAAAGAATAATACTAACCAGGTATAGTCAATAGAACTGACAAGGGCGACTTGACCGGTCACATTCGCCCATCCAGTGATCCAGCTCGCCAAGGGAGCGTGCTTTGGTGAGGCCAATTTGGCAGAAAAATAGTATAGTCCAGCGCTTGTTCTTTGCGGGATTCAGTTATTAAAGATAGCAAATGCAAGGTGACATCACTTACGGCATGGAGGAAGTCATCTCAGCGAGACATGCCGCGACGCACAGAACAAATGGGCAAGGGATGAGCCAGCCCCACACCATCCCAACATGACCACCTTGTGAAAGAAAGGAACCAATTATAAATCGCGCCATGCCTTTTCACCAAGGAACCATTACCTGCTAATAGGGGGAAAGAAAGGGTGGAAGACACCGAGGCAACGACACCCATGATGGAGAACGAGAATGCCACAGTTTCTATAAGCTATCTGGCATCAGGATCAATTGTTCATAAGTCGTAGAACACACTCACAGAGAACTCCCGCTTAAACTCGCTTTTATAGCCCAGTTTTGCGAGTAAAACATTGTCATCTCGTCGAATGCTTTCAGTCCCCTTTACATCGTGATGCACCGAAGTGACATCGTTCGAGATGGAGAGCTTCTCGTTATCCGCAGACATGGGGAATAGCCTATGGGTGGTAAGACGACGGGGCTACAACGCAAACGGGGAAATGAGCTTGGCGGGCAGACTAAATATGCGGGGGTAAATCAAATCTAAAGACTGCTTTTCCCATCAGGGAGCAATCTGAAGAGATAACGTCCTCGAATTGACGACGAAAGTACGCCAAAGAGCAGCCGGTTACGAGAAGTCGTCTAGTCCAAAAACGGCACCAATGGTCCCAAGCAGACATGCCGTGATTTACGTGTTCCCGGACCGCCTGAGTGACGGGGGGCATTGTAAGTAGGAACTAATGTGGTGGTCGTGTAACGCCCTGTTAGAAGGCCTGTGGGGACAGGCATCGTAAACCGACACCGAATGATACGGTGACCTGACCGGGACGTGGGAATTGCAGCAATGCTCGTGCCAGTTTGGTGCCTTGCCGTGTGAAAAGATAAGGGGCCGAAAGCTTGACCTTGACAAACTCGAACACCCAGGGCCCAGGGAGGGGACTAGACCCAAAAGCGGGAAAGTTCAACAATTCGATACTGTACTGTAGGTAGATTTCGGGTGACACGGCAACGCGATGGCAGTTTCAAGGCCCACAACCGCACCAAACCTGTAAGCGAGTGAATGAGATATGCTCAAGAAATACCGGGATGTGGAACATTTCGGTACCAAGTCTAGTGTTGAAGAGATAACATTCGTGATCACTGTCTACAAAAAGCGATCCCAGAAAAATATCAATGGCTACAGCCACAACCTCGGTTTATGGTCGAGCACTGTAGGGCGCTGTTACTCATCCCGGCCACGGCATTTCACCGGAGGCCA
>Ga0307510_10001950_pt1 | contig 23220 bp, 23 predicted proteins | sample 12_EM_MG_FD_207224 | JGI IMG/M metagenome (GOLD analysis project Ga0307510, IMG submission 207224) | Populus trichocarpa ectomycorrhiza microbial communities from riparian zone in the Pacific Northwest, United States - 12_EM | ecosystem: Host-associated > Plants > Roots > Unclassified | place...
CAGACGCCGGCGTCCTTGCCGTAGGTGCGCTCGAACAGCGGCCACAGCGCGCTGCGGTTGTCGTCCATGTTGCGCAGCCAGGCTTCGGACGTGCGCTGGTAGTGCGTGCCGTCCCAGCGCCAGCGGTTGAGCATGCGCAGGTCGTCCTGGCAGTGCAGCGCGAGGTCGTCGCTGGGCATCATGCCGCCGGAGAAGAAGTGCTTGCTCATCCAGTCGCTCGCGTCGCGTTCGACGAACGGATACGGCGCGCCGCGGTGCGCGAACACATGCATGAAGAAGCGGCCTTGCGGATTGAGCCAGCGCGCCACCCGCGCGAAGGCCTGCGGCCAGTTGCGCAGGTGCTCGAACATCTCGACCGAGACGATGCGGTCGAAGCGCTCGGCGGTGTCGAACTCGTTCACGTCGCGGGTGATCACGCGCACGTTGGTCAGGCCGCGCTGCGCGGCCTGCGCCTCGATGTACTGGCGCTGCGAGTTGGAGTTGGACAGCGCGGTGATGTGGCTTTGCCGGTAGCGCTCGGCCATCCACAGCGTCAGCGAGCCCCAGCCGCAGCCGAGTTCGAGCACATGCTGGCCGTCGACCAGGCCGGCGCGTTCGCAGGTGGCCTGCAGCGAGGCCGCCTCGGCCTGCGCCAGCGTGTCGGTGCCGTCGTCCCAGACGCAGCTGCTGTATTTGCGGTGCGGCCCGAGCACCGCGCCGAAGAACGCGGCCGGGACTTCGTAATGCTGCTCGTTGGCCTTCTCGGGCAGCAGGGCGAGCGGCGCGTTGCGCAGTTCGTCGAGGAAGGTCTGAGTGAGCGCGGCAGTGGCCTGCGCGTCGCCATCCTGCATCTCGACCAGCCGCGCCTTCAGCAGGCGGCGGATGCCGAGCCGCACGACGCGGTCGGGCACCAGCCCTTGTTCGACCCAATGGACGGCGGCGGCGGTGTTGTCGGCCATGTCAGCGTTTCCTGTTCAGCAGGGCAGAGGCTGCCCGGTCGAGGTGGTTACGCGGACTTTAAGTCATCGGATGCACTGATCGGTCACAAAATGACCCTGTTGGTAATCTGGCGGCGGTCAGGCCGCGCGGGCCAGCTCGTCTGCCGCGTAGGCACGGCCGAAGCGGTTGCCCAGGAAAGCCGCCAGCGGCACCTCTTCCTGGCGCACGAAGCCGGCCTGCGGCAGCACGCCGGAGGCCAGCAGGTCGAGCATCGCGCACAGGCTGGAAGCGGTCGTGATCTGGATCGCGCTGCGCATCTGGCCGGCCAGCACATGGCTGTAGATCTTGCGGGCGTAGGTCTCCTGTTGCAGCCGCCCGCCGCGCAGGCCGGCGACCGTGACGAAGACGATGACGACGTCCTGCATGGTCGCGGGCAGCGCTTGCTCGAGGATGTCCTTGAGCACATCGCGGCGGTCGCGCAGCCGCAGGTCGTGCAGCAGCGCCTTCATGATCGCCGCGTGACCGGGGTAGCGAATGGTGCGGTAGTTCAGCGTGCGCACCTTGCCGGCGAGGGTTTCGCACAGCGTGCCCAGGCCGCCGGAGGTGTTGAAGGCCTCGTAGAGCACGCCGTCGAGCGAGAACTCCTCGCGTTCTTCCAATGCCGGCACTTCGCGCTGCTGGCCGTCGACGATGGCCTCGCAGGGCTCGCAGTATTCGTTGATGACGCCCTCGGTGGACCAGGTGAGGTTGTAGTTCAGCGCATTGCTCGGGTAGGCCGGCAGCGCGCCGACGCGCATGCGCACCGAGTCGAGCGAATCGAAGCTGCGCGCCAGATCGGCCGCGACGATGGAGATGAAGCCCGGCGCCAGGCCGCACTGCGGGATGAAGGCGGTGTTCGCACCCTCGGCCAGCGCGCGGATCGCGCGCGTGCTGGCCACGTCTTCGGTGAGGTCGAGGTAGTGCACGCCGGCGTCGCGCGCGGCTTGCGCCACTTGCAGCGTGAGGTGATAGGGCGCGGCGCTCAGCACCGCGAAGCGGCCTTGCAGCGCATCGCGCAGCGCGATCGGGTCGGTCACATCCAGCACCAGCGTGTTCAGGCGCGGGTTGCCGCCGGGCGTGAGTTGCGCCAGCAGCGGAGCCGAACGGTCGGCCACGGTGACGCGGTAGCCGTTGTCGCTCGGCGTGTTAACGAGCAATGCCGCGACGACCGAACCGATCTTGCCGCCGCCGATGACGAGGATGTCTTTCATGAGGTGCTCCGGTGCTGTTCGCTGCGATTCTTGCGGCGGATGCTGCAAAACGCATCTTCAAGTCAGACGAAACGAAGTCCATACTTCGGCATATTGCCAATACGGAATACGCAGAATGGCCGATTCAGCCCTCGACGCCACCGACCGCGCCCTGCTCGCGCTGCTGCGCGACGACGCCCGCGCCCCCACCGCGGAGCTCGCGCGCAAGTTGAAGCTCTCGCGCACCACGGTGCAAAGCCGCATGGAGCGGCTGCAGCGTCAGCGCGTGATCTCCGGCTTCACGATCACCGTGCCCGACGAGCTCGAGGCCAATCTCGTGCGCGCCCACGTGCTGATCACGCTCGCGCCCAAGCGCAGCGGCGCGATCGAGACGGCGCTGCGCCGCATCCCCGAGGTGCGCGTGCTGCACTCGGTCAGCGGGCCGTTCGACCTGATCGCCATCGTCGCGGCGGCGTCCATCGGCGAGCTCGATGCGCTGATCGACCGCATCGGCGTGCTCGACGGCGTCGAGCGCACGACCTCGGCCATCGTGTTGTCGACGCGCATCCAGCGCTGAGGCCGGCGCGGCGGGCCAGAATCAGGGCTTGTCCGCCCAACCATCCGTGAGGTTTGTCATGCGCCGCCCCTTCCTGATTGCCGCGATCGCGTTCGCCGCGCCGCCCGTGTTCAGCGCGGCGCAGAGCGCCCCCAAGCCGACGCGCGTCGTCGTCCAGGTCAGCGAGGCCGACCCGGCGCGCTGGAACCTCGTGCTCAACAACGTCAAGAACCTGCAGGACGACCTGGGCGCGGCCAACGTGCAGATCGAGATCGTCGCCTACGGCCCCGGCATCGGCATGCTCAAGTTCGACGCGGTGACCAACTCCCGCGTGTCCGAGGCGATCAAGAGCGGCGTGGCCGTCCAGGCCTGCGAAAACACCATGCGCAACCAGTCGCTGGCCAAGGCCGACATGCACCCGGCTGTCAGCTACGTGCCTGCCGGCGTCGTGCAGATCATCAAGCGCCAGCAGGAGGGCTGGGCCTACCTGCGCCCCTGAACGGGGCGCGGATTCAAGTCGGGAGGCGCCCGGCCGATATTCACTGCAAGCCGCGCCCGGCCTTTTCCGGCGCGTCGACCTCGGGATGAATTCAGCAGTGATCAGCAAAGAATGGGTGGATGTCGCGGACTTGCGCGTCGGCATGTTCGTGCACCTCGACATGGGCTGGATGTCGCACCCGTTTCCGCTCGGCAGCTTCAAGATACTGAACGCCGAACAGATCGCCACGATCCGCTCGCTCGGCGTGAAGCGCCTGCGCTGGAGCCCGACGCAGAGCGACCCGGCGACCCCGGCAGCGGCTGCGGCCAATGGCCTTGACGACTCGGCCGCCGCCGACGCGACGGCGTCGCCGGCAGACGCCGTGCCGACCACCATCACCCCGGTTGGCGTCGCCGCACCGGACACGCCCGAAGCCCTCGCCCGGCGCCAGCGCCGGCGCGACCTCGCCGACCAGCGCGCCGCGCAGCAGCTGTGCGAGCGCCAGTTCGCCGAGGCCGCGCGCGATTGCCGCCAGCTCACCGAACTGGTCTCGCACAAGCCGCAGGATGCGCGCATGCAGGCCGAGCAGCTGTCGAAGGCGCTGGTCGACAAGATGCTGGGCGAGAAGGAACTCTGCATCCGGCTGCTGTCGGACGCCGCCGGCGACAAGGCCGCGATGCACGCGCTCAACGTCACCGTGATCTCGCTGCTGATGGGCCGCACCTTCGGCCTGTCGGAAACCGACATGATGGATCTGGGCGTCGGCGCGATGCTGCACGACATCGGCAAGATCGACCTGCCCGACCGCGTGCGCCACCGCGACGACCAGTTCACCGGCGCCGAAGTGCGCTTCTATGAAGAGCACGTGGCCCACGGTGTCGGCCACGCACGCAAGATGGGGCTGTCGGGCGGCGCGACGCTGGTGATCGCGCAGCACCACGAACACGCCGACGGCAGCGGCTTCCCGCAGCGCCTCAATACCGACCGCATGACCGCCGCCTCGCGCATCGTATCGCTGGTCAACCGCTACGACAACCTGTGCAATCCGCACATGGCCTCGAAGGCGCTGACGCCGCACGAGTCGCTCTCGCTGCTGTTCGCTCAGGGCAAGACCAAGTTCGACACCGCCATCCTCGGCGCCTTCATCCGCATGATGGGCGTGTACCCGGCGGGCTCGACGGTGCAGCTCACCGACGACCGCTATGCGATGGTCGTCGGCGTCAACTCCACCCGCCCGCTGAAGCCGCGCGTGCTGGTGCACGAGGCCGGCGTGCCGCGCGACGAGGCGCTCGTCGTCGATCTCGAAAGCTGCCCCGGCCTGGGCATACGCCGCAGCATCAAGCCGCTGCAGCTGCCGGTGCCGTCGCTCGAATACCTGGCGCCGCGGCCGCGCGTCGCCTACTTCTTCGAGGCGATCGAGCTGCCCGAAGAGGACGCGGTGGCGGCCTGACCATGAGAACCCTGGACGCTGCGGCGCCATCCCAGCCGCTCGCGGCCTGGAGCAGCCTGATCGAGGCCATGCTCGACGCCGTCTGGCTGGTCGATGCCGGCTCGCTCGCGATCGTCAGCGCGAACCGCGCGGCCGGCGCGCTGATGGCGGTGGAGCCGGGCGAACTGCTCGACCGCACGATGACCGAACTCGCGACCACGCCCGAAGACCTGTGCTTCTGGAGCGAGGTGGAAGACGGCCTGGGCGACCGCATCGAATCCGACACGCTGATCTCGCGCCCCGACGGCAGCCTGGTGGCGGTGACGCGCCGCGTCAGCCGCGTGCTCGCGGCCGACGGCTCTGCGCTGTACGTGGTGGTTCTGCACGACCGCAGCGAGCACGTGCGCATCGCGCGCGAGCTCGAAGGCACGACGGCCGATCTGCGCGCCACGCTGGAGTCGACGCACGACGGCATCCTCGTCACCGACCTGGCCGGCCGCATCCGCAACTTCAACCAGCGCTTCGCCAAGCTCTGGCAGATTCCCGAGGGCATGCTGCGCCAGCGCGAGGACGACGCGATCCTCGAATGGATGCGCCGCAGCGTCGTCGACCCGGCCACCTACATGCGCCGCCTCGCGACGATGGACGACGCGACCATGCTGCAGGCCACCGACGAGCTGCGCCTGCACTCCGGCAAGATCCTCGAGCGCGTGACGATGCCGCAGTGCATGCACGGCCGCCCGATCGGCCGCGTGTTCTCGTTCCGCGACATCACCGACAAGCTCGAGGCCGATCAGCGCATCGAGACGCTGTCGTACACCGACGCGCTCACCGGCCTGCCGAACCGGCGCCTGCTGGCCGACCGCACCGAGGTCGCGTTGGCCGCGGCCAAGCGCGACGGCAGCACGTTCGCGGTGCTGTTCCTGAACCTGGACCGCTTCAACCACATCAACGAAACGCTGGGCCGTGCGTTCGGCGACCGCGTGCTGCTCGACGTGGCCGAGCGCATCAAGGGCTGCGTGCGCCAGGTCGACACGATCGCGCGACTCGGCGGCGACGAGTTCGTCGTGCTCGCGCACCAGGCCGACGACGTCGGCGCGCAGGCCACCGCGACGCGCCTGCTCGATGCGCTGAAGCGCCCGTTCGAGCAGGGCGGCATGAGCTTCACCGTGACCGCCAGCATCGGCGGCGCGATGTTCCCGAACGACGGCACGACGATGGACGACCTGCTGCGTCGCGCCGACGCCGCGATGCGCGAAGTCAAGCGCGCCGGCCGCGCCGGCCAGCGCTTCCACCGCTCGCGCAACACCGCGGCCGACACGCGCTCGCGCTCGCGCATGCGGCTCGATCACGCGATGCGCCTGGCGCTCGCGCAGGGCCGCTTCCGCCTGCACTACCAGCCGCAGGTCGACCTCGTGAACGGCGAGGTCGTGGGCGCCGAGGCGCTGATCCGCTGGCGCGATCCCGAGCTCGGCGAGATCTCGCCCGGCGAATTCATTCCGGTGGCCGAGGAGAGCGGCTTCATCGTCGCGATCGGCGACTGGGTGCTTCGGCGTGCCGTGGCGCAAGCCGTGGTGTGGCGTGCCGCGGGCGCGCAGCTCACGGTGTCGGTCAATGTGTCGGCGGTGCAGTTCCAGCAACCGGGCTTCGTCGACGGCGTGGCCGACGTGCTGCGCGATGCAGGCCTGCCGCCGCAATGGCTGGAGCTGGAGCTGACCGAGTCCATCCTGATCCAGGACGCGAAGGACGCGATGCAGCGCCTGCAGGCGCTCGCGCAACTCGGCGTCAAGCTCGCGATCGACGATTTCGGCACCGGCTATTCGAGCCTGGCCTACCTGAAGCGCTTCCCGATCCGGCGCCTGAAGATCGACCGCACCTTCATCAGCGGCCTGCCCAGCGAAGAGAGCGACGTGGCGATCGTGCAGGCGATCGTTCACATGGGCCGCGCGCTGCGGCTGGAGATCATCGCCGAGGGCGTGGAGAACGACGCGCAGCGCCTGTTCCTGCAGCAGGCGGGCTGCGACCTGTACCAGGGCTATCTGTTCGCGCCCGCGCTCGACGTGGCCGCGTTCGAGGCGCGCCTTGGCCTCGTCACGCACGACGCGCGCGCCGATGCGCCCGCGGGGGCCGTCGTGATCGCGCTCGCCGCGAAGCGCTGATCGCCGACGACAAGCGCCGGCAGACGCTGACAGACCCGCGCGCCAGTCTGGCGCAGAATCGACGCCTCGTTGTTCAAGAGGCTCGCATGATCTACAAGTTCAAATCCAAGGCCGCCGGCGACGTCATCATGATGGGCCCGGCCGGCGACGAGGTGCTGCGCACCATCGGCAAGTCGGCTGCGGCGCAGGGCATCATCGAAGTGGGCGCGATGGCCGGCGCCATCAGCGCGATCGAGCAGGCCGTGGCCGCCGACGACGCGGCGCGCGCGCAGGCCGAGAAGGAAGCCGCCGCCGATGGCCGCAAGCTGTCGCCGCGCGACGGCGTCACGCTGCGCCAGCGCGCCTGGCCGCTGGTCGAGATGATGAAGCGCTCGATGGCCGAGAATGCCGATATCGTCTGGGGTGTGTGAGGAGCCGACACGATGAAACTGTGGAGCGACAGCTGGGTCAACGGTGAGCGCATCCCGACGCGCTTTGCGGCTGGCAAGCCCGATGCCAACGGCGTCACCTTCTCCGACAACCTCAGCCCGCACCTGGCCTGGAGCGAGGTGCCCGCCGGCACGAAATCCTTCGCGCTGATCTGCCACGATTTCGACGTGCCCAGCCGCGGCGACGACGTGAACCAGACCGACCGCGAAGTGCCCGCCGATCTGCCCCGCGTCGACTTCTTTCACTGGGTCATGGTCGACCTGCCCGGCACCACCGCCGAATTGAAGGAAGGCGAGTTCAGCCGCGGGTTCACCGCGCACGGCAAGCCCGGCCCGCAGGTCGGCGTGCCCGCTGCGGCCGCCGCCCGCCACGGTCTGAACGACTACACCGGCTGGTTCGCGAACAACCCCGACATGGCCGGCGAGTACTTCGGCTACGACGGTCCGTTCCCGCCGTTCAACGATTCGCTGATCCACCATTACGTGTTCACCGTCTATGCGCTGGCCATCGAACGTGCGCCGGTCGAAGGGAACTTCACCGGCCCGCAGGTGCGCGAGGCGATCTACCCGCACATCCTGGCCGAAGCCACGCACTCTGGCACCTACACCTTGAACAAGCGCTTGATCTGATGACGGCCCCCGCGTCACTTGTCGGCTGACATGACAGAAGATCAGCAAGCCACGCGCGTCCTCGCGATCCGCCACGGCGAGACCGAATGGAATGTCGACGGCCGCATCCAGGGTCAGCTCGACGTGCCGCTCAACGCCACCGGCCAATGGCAGGTGCACCGGCTCGCGCTCGCGGTGTCGGACGAAGGCATAGACGCCATCTACTCGAGCGACCTGCTGCGCGCCTTCGAGACCGCGCAGGCGGTGGCGCGCGGCTGCGGCCGGCCGATCGTCACCGACATCGGCCTGCGCGAACGCGGCTTCGGCGTCTTCGAAGGCCTGAGCTATGCCGAGATCAACGAGCGCTGGCCCGAGCTGGCCGAGCGCTGGCGTCGCCGCGATCCGGACTTCGGTGCCGAAGGCGGCGAGACGCTGCGCGAGTTCTCCGCGCGCAGCGTCGCCACCGTGTCGCGCCTGGCGGCGCTGCACCCGGGCCAGACCATCGCGGTGGTCTCGCACGGCGGCGTGATGGACTGCCTCTACCGCGCCGCCGCGCATGTGGCGCTCGATGCGCCGCGCTCATGGCAGCTCGGCAACGCCGCGATCAACCGGCTGCTGTACACGCCGCAGGGCTTCACGCTCGTGGGCTGGAGCGACACGCACCACCTCGACGACGAGGTGCTCGACGAGTTCACCGACACCGACACCGACGCCGCACCCGCGCCGGTGCAGCGCAGCGCGTGACGGTCATGCGCGCGCCCGCCGCTGCGGTCGGAGACGCCGTCGACGCGATCGACACGCCGGCGCTGGTGATCGATCTCGACGCGATGGAACGCAACCTCGCGGCGATGGCAGCCTACGCGCGCGAACACCGCGTCGCGCTGCGGCCGCACGCCAAGCTGCACAAGTGCGCCGCGATTGCGCAACTGCAGATCGCGGCCGGCGCGGTCGGCGTCTGCGTGCAAAAGCTCGGCGAGGCCGAAGCGCTGGCCGAGGCCGGCGTGACCGACATCTACATCAGCAACGAGGTGATCGCCGAGGCCAAGCTCGCGCGGCTCGCGGCGCTGGCGGGCCGCATCAAGCTCGCGATCGCGGTCGACTCGGCGCTGGGCATCGCGCGCCTGGCGAATGCGCTGAAAGCGGCCGACGCGATGGTCGACGTGTTCGTCGAGATCGATGTCGGCCAGGGCCGCTGCGGCGTGGCGCCAACCGCCGCGGGCGCGCTCGCGCACCAGGTCGTCTCGCACGGGCTGCGCTTCGCCGGCTTGCAGGCCTATCACGGCGGCGCGCAGCACCTGCGCAGCGCGGAGGCGCGCGAAGCGGCGATCCGCCATGTGGTCGCGTTGGTGCGCGCGGCGCAGGCCGGCATCACCGCATCGGGCCTGCGCTGCGCGCTCGTCACCGGCGCCGGCACCGGCAGCTTTGCGTACGAGGCCGCGAGCGGCGTCTACGGCGAGCTGCAGTGCGGGAGCTACCTCTTCATGGACCGCGACTACGCCGACAACGAGCCGCTGCCGCACGCGCCGCGCTTCGAGCACGCGCTGTTCGTCAAGTCGCAGGTCGTGAGCCGCGGCACCTCGCACGCGGTGGTCGATGCCGGCCACAAATCGCATGCGGTCGATTCCGGCCTGCCGGCGGTGTGGCAGCGGCTGCTCGCGTTCGTCAACGGCGGCGACGAGCACGGCATTCTTCGGCCACGCGCGGGCGACACCGCCGCGGCCTTGCCGGCACTTGGCGAAACCGTGTGGCTGGTGCCCGGCCACTGCGACCCGACCGTGAACCTGCACGACCACTACATCGCGCTGCGCGGCGGCCTGGAGCGCGGCGTGGTCGAGGCCGTGTGGACCATCGACGCGCGCGGCGCGGTGCGCTGAACGGAACGCGGAGCGCATCGCGATGACCGGCCCGCAGATCATCGTCCTGGCCACGCCGGTGTTCCTGCTGCTGATCGGCATCGAGTTCCTGGTCGGCCTCAGGCGCGGGCGCAACACCTACCGGCTCAACGACGCGCTGAACAGCATCGGCCTGGGCGTGATGAGCCAGATCGTCGGTGTGTTCAGCGCGCTGCTCACGGTCGCGATCTATGTCTTCGCGTTCGAGCATGCGTCGCTGTGGCAGCTGTCGGTGCGCGAGCCGTGGGTGTGGGTCGTCGGCCTCGTGTTCTACGACTTCTGCTACTACTGGGTGCACCGCTTCGGCCACACGGTGGCGCTGTTGTGGGCGGCGCACGTGGTGCACCACCAGAGCGAGGACTACAACCTCTCGACCGCGCTGCGCCAGACCAGCAGCGGCTGGATCGCATCGTGGATCTTCTATCTGCCGATGGCGGTGCTGGGCTTTCCGCCGCTCGTGTTCGGCGTCGTCGCGCTCGTCGACCTGCTCTACCAGTATTGGGTGCACACGCAGCAGATCGGCAAGCTCGGCTGGTTCGACCGCTGGTTCTGCGCGCCCAGCAACCACCGCGTGCACCACGCCGTCAACGACAAGTACCTCGACAAGAACTACGGCGGCATCTTCATCGTCTGGGATCGCCTGTTCGGCAGCTACATCGCGGAGGACGACGCCGAGCCCTGCATCTACGGCACGCGCGGTCCGCTGCGCAGCTGGAACCCGCTGTGGGCCAATCTGCACAACTACGCCGACATGGCGCGCGACAGCTGGCATGCGCGCGCGTGGGGCGACAAGCTGCGCGTGTGGTTCAAGCCACCCGGCTGGCGCCCACCCGACGTGGCGCAACGCTGGCCCAAGCCGCCGTTCGAGATCGCGCGCGTAGAGCGCTTCGACCCGGTGATGTCGCGCGGCGCGCAGTGGCTCGCGATCGCGCTGTTCATCGTCGTGCTCACCGCGACGACACTGTTCCTGTGGTTCTCGCACCGCATGACGCTGGTGGAACAAGGCCTGGCCGCAGCCGCGATCCTGGCGCTGCTGTGGGCGGTCGGCCGCGTGTGCGCCGGCAGCCGGGCCGCCGCGCCGGGCCGCCCCAAGCAAGGCCCAACCCTCTCGGAGGGTCGTCCTCTGTATCCGGAGGACGGGGTGTCGTCATAGCCGGGCCGCCGCGCCGGGCCGCCCCAAGCAAGGCCCGACCCTCTCGGAGGGTCGTCCTCTGTATCCGGAGGACGGGGTGTCGTCATGACCTCGGTGTTTTCCCGCAAACAGGTAGTTCCCGGCTTGCGGACAGAGCAGGACTGAATAGACTCCGCGGCTGATCCACTGAACGGTGTTCAACAGGCTGAACGCGCGGAGGATCACCCGGAGACAGTCCTGCACGCCATTCCCTCCTCGCTGCGAAGCGCGCCTGCAGCGCGCCGCGCCAGTCCCGCCGCCGCACCGCTGGTGCCGGCCGTGACGCGTGCGCTCGCGCTGCTGGATCGGCTCGCCGCCCAGCGCGAGCCGATGAGCCTGGCGCAGCTGACCAGCGAACTCGCGCTGCCCAAGAGCAGCGTGCACGGGCTGTGCAACACGCTGATGTCGTTCGGCTACCTGCGCCGCCAACCCGATGGCGCGTTCCTGATCGGGCCGCGCGTGATGAGCCTGGCCGAGGCCTTCGTGTCGGGCACCGACGTGGCGCAGGAATTCAACGCGCTGTGGGTCGATGCCGGTGCCGCGCCCGAAGAGACGGTCGTGCTGTCGGTGCTGAACGGCACCGATGCGCTGTACGTGGCGGTGCGCAACAGCGCGCGGCCGCTGGGCCTGGCGTTCAACGTCGGCATGCGGCTGCCGGCCTATCTGTCGGGCAGCGGCAAGGCCATGCTCGCGCACCGCGCGCCCGACGATGTGCGCAAGCTGTTCGCGGCCGGGCTGCACACGCACCTCACGCGCAAGGGCCCGCGCGAGATCGACGGGCTGCTGAAGGAACTCGCGCAGACGCGCAAGCGCGGCTACAGCGTCGACGACGAGACCGTGCGCGAAGGCGTCTACTCGTTCGGCGCGCCGGTGTTCGATGCGTCGGGCCAGGTCGTCGCCGGTGTCGCGGTGTGTATCAACAAGGCGCTGCTCGGCGCGGACCGTGGCGAGCGGCACCGCGAGGCGGTGCTGAAGGTCGCGCGCACGTTGTCGACGCGCTTGGGGGCGAGGGCGGCATGAGCGCTGGTGACTACATACTCGAGACGCGCGAGCTCACGAAGGAGTTCAAGGGTTTTGTTGCCGTCAGCAAGGTCGACCTGAAGGTCAGGCGCGGCAGCATCCATGCGCTGATCGGTCCGAACGGCGCGGGCAAGACGACCTGCTTCAACCTGCTGACGAAGTTCCTGATCCCGACGCGCGGCCAGATCCTGTTCGACGGCACCGACATCACCTTCGAGCAGCCCGCGGTGATCGCGCGGCGCGGCGTGATCCGCTCGTTCCAGATCTCGGCGGTGTTCCCGCACCTCACCGTGCTGGAGAACGTGCGTGTCGCGCTGCAGCGCAAGCTCGGCACCTCGTTCCACTTCTGGAAGTCGGAGAAGTCGTTGTCGTCGCTCGATGCGCGCGCGCTCGAGCTGCTGCGCGAGGTCGACCTCGAAGCGTATGCGCCGCTGAAGGCGGTCGAACTCAGCTACGGCCGCAAGCGCGCGCTCGAGATCGCGACGACGCTGGCGATGGACCCCAAACTGATGCTGCTCGACGAGCCCACACAAGGCATGGGACTGGAAGACGTGGACCGCATCCGCCAGCTGATCAAGAAGGTCGCGGCCAGCCGCACCGTGCTGATGGTGGAGCACAACATGAGCGTCGTCTCCAGCATCGCCGACACCATCACCGTGCTGCAGCGCGGCGCCACGCTGGCCGAAGGGCCGTATTCGGAGGTGTCGAAGAACCCCGCGGTGATCGAGGCCTACATGGGCAGCGCCAAGGTCGAGTTGAAGGGCGCTCACTGATATGTCAACGCCATTTCTCGAAGTGAAGGACCTGCACGGCTGGTACGGCGAATCGCATGTGCTGCACGGCGTGAACTTCCATGTGAACGAAGGCGAGGTCGTCACGCTGCTCGGGCGCAACGGCGCCGGCCGCACGAGCACGATGCGCGCGATCATGGGCCTGATCGGCGCGCGCAAGGGCTCGATCCGCGTGCGCGGCGCCGAGACGATCGCGATGGCCACGCACCGCATCGCGCGGCTCGGCCTCGGCTACTGCCCCGAGGAGCGCGGCATCTTCTCCAGCCTGTCGTGCGAAGAGAACCTGATGCTGCCGCCCACGCTGGCCGAAGGCGGCATGAGCGTCGAGCAGATCTACGCGATGTTCCCGAACCTGAAGGAACGCGCCGCGAGCCAGGGCACGCGCCTCTCGGGCGGCGAGCAGCAGATGCTGGCGGTCGCGCGCATCCTGCGCACCGGCGCGAAGCTGCTGCTGCTCGACGAGATCTCCGAAGGCCTCGCCCCGGTGATCGTGCAAAAGCTCGCCGAGATGGTGATCGCGCTGCGCAAGCAGGGCTACACCATCCTGATGGTCGAACAGAACTTCGTCTTCGCCGCGCCGCTGGCCGACCGCTTCATGGTGATGGAGCACGGCCAGGTCATCCAGGAATTCACGCAGGCCGAACTGCCGTCGCGCATGGAGCGGCTGCACGAATACCTCGGCGTCTGAACTTTTTTTGCTCCGCTCCGCTCTCGCTCCACTCAACGACTGATCCACAGGAGACCCTGACATGAAACTCACGAAACTCACCGCCGCCTGCGCTGTCGCAGCCACCACGATGTTCGGCGCCAGCGCGCAGGCGCAGATCTCGGGCGACGTCATCAAGATCGGCTTCATCACCGACCTGTCCGGCCTGTACGCCGACATCGACGGCCCGGCCGGCGCCGAGGCCATCAAGATGGCGATCGCCGACCTCGGCGGCGCGGTCGCCGGCAAGAAGATCGAACTGCTGGTCGCCGACCACCAGAACAAGCCCGATGTGGCCGCCGCGAAGGCACGCGAATGGTTCGACCAGCAAGGCATGGACATGCTGATCGGCGGCACCAACTCCGGCACCGGCCTGGCGATGGCCAAGGTCGCGCTCGAGAAGAAGAAGCCCTACCTGTCGATCGGCGCCGGCTCGTCCGCGCTGACCAACGACCAGTGCTCGCCCTACACCATCCACTACGCCTACGACACCGTCGCGCTGGCCAAGGGCACGGCGCCTGCAGTCGTGAAGGCCGGCGGCAAGAGCTGGTACTTCCTGACCGCCGACTACGCGTTCGGCACCGCACTGCAGGCCGACGCCACCACCGCGGTGACCAAGTCCGGCGGCAGCGTCGTCGGTTCGGTGCGCGCGCCGCTGGCGGCCAGCGATTTCTCGTCCTTCCTGCTGCAGGCGCAGTCGAGCAAGGCGCAGATCCTGGGCCTGGCCAACGCCGGCGGCGACACCATCAACGCCGTCAAGGCCGCGAACGAGTTCGGCCTGACCAAGACGATGAAGCTGGCCGGCCTGCTGATGTTCATCAACGACGTGCACTCGCTCGGCCTGAAGGCGACGCAGGGCATGTACCTGACCGACAGCTGGTACTGGAACCAGAACGCCGAGACGCGCGCCTGGAGCAAGCGCTTCTTCGACAAGTTCAAGCGGATGCCTTCGTCGCTGCAGGCAGCCGACTACTCCGCCGCGCAGTTCTACCTGGCCGCGGTGAAGGCGATCAACTCCGACGATGGCGAGAAGACCATGGAGCAGATGCGCAAGTCCAAGGTGAACGACATGTACGCCAAGGGCGGCTACATCCGCGCCGACGGCAGCATGATCCACGACATGTACCTGATGCAGGTCAAGACGCCCGAGCAGTCGACCACGCCGTGGGACTACTACAACGTGGTGGCCACGACCAAGGGCGAGGACGCGTTCCTCACCAAGGCCGAGTCCAAGTGCGCACTCTGGAAGTGATGTGATGGCCTGCCGCGGCCCGTGCGCCGCGGCGCGCCGAACAGACTGACTCGACATGGACATCTTCGGCATCCCGATCCAGGCCTTCATGGGCCAGCTGATGCTCGGCCTCGTGAACGGCTCGTTCTACGCGATGCTGAGCCTGGGCCTGGCGGTCATCTTCGGCTTGCTGGGGATCGTCAACTTCGCGCACGGCGCGCTGTACATGATCGGCGCCTATGTCGCCTATGTGCTGCTCGACCGCTTCGGCATCAACTACTGGTTCGCGCTGGTGCTGTCGCCGATCGCGGTCGGCGCGCTCGGCGTCGTGATCGAGCGCACGCTGCTCAAGCGGCTGTACAAGATCGACCCGATCTACGGCCTGCTGCTGACCTTCGGGCTGGCGCTGATCGCCGAGGGCGTGTTCCGCTACTGGTTCGATGTGTCGGGCCAGTCCTATCCGGTGCCCGATCTGCTGCAGGGCGCGACCAACCTCGGCTTCATGGTGCTGCCCAACTACCGCGCGTGGGTCGTGGTGGCCTCGCTCACGGTGTGCCTGGGCACCTGGTTCGTGATCGAGCGCACCCGCCTGGGCGCCTACCTGCGCGCCGGCACCGAGAACCCGGCGCTGGTGCAGGCCTTCGGCATCAACGTGCCGGTGATGGTGATGCTCACCTACGGCGCCGGCGCGGGGCTGGCGGCGCTCGCCGGCGTGCTCGCCGCGCCGGTGATCCAGGTCACGCCGCTGATGGGCAGCAACCTCATCATCGTCGTGTTCGCGGTGGTGGTGATCGGCGGCATGGGCTCGATCCTGGGCTCCATCCTGACCGGCCTCGCGCTCGGCCTGATCGAAGGCCTGACCAAGGTGTTCTACCCCGAAGCCTCGAGCATCGTGGTGTTCGTGATCATGGCCATCGTGCTGATGATCCGGCCCGCGGGCCTGTTCGGGAAGGAGAAGTAGACGATGAACGCCGCCGCCGACAAGCTCTCGCACTACAGCCGCATCGGCCTGTGGGTGGGCCTGGCGATCCTGCTCGCCGCGCCCTTCATCGGGCTGTACCCGATCTTCATGATGACGGCGCTGTGCTTCGCGATCTTCGCGTGCGCCTTCAACCTGCTGCTGGGCTTCACCGGGCTGCTCTCGTTCGGCCACGCGGCCTACCTCGGCGCCGCGGCCTACGCGACCGGCTGGCTGGTGCGCTCGGCGCACCTGTCGCCTGAGCTCGGCGTGCTCGCCGGCACGCTGGTCGCCGCGCTGTGCGGCCTCGTGGTCGGGCTGATCGCGATCCGGCGCCAGGGCATCTACTTCGCGATGGTCACGCTCGCGATGGCGCAGATGATCTACTTCGTCTTCCTGCAGGCCTCGTTCACCGGCGGCGAGGACGGCCTGCAGGGCGTGCCGCGCGGCGCGCTGTTCGGGCTGCTGCCGCTGGCCAACGACAAGGTCATGTACTACGTCGTGCTGGCGGTGTTCGTCGCGGTCTTCCTGTTCATCATCCGCATCGTGCATTCGCCCTACGGCCAGGTGCTGAAGGCGATCCGCGAGAACGAGGCGCGCGCCGTCTCGCTCGGCTACGACGTCGACCGCTACAAGCTGCTCGCCTTCGTGCTGTCGACCGCGCTGGCCGGGCTGGCCGGGTCGATGAAGACGCTGGTGGTCGGCTTCGCCAGCCTCACCGACGCGCACTGGAGCCTGTCGGGCGAGGTGGTGCTGATGACGCTGCTCGGCGGCATGGGCACCTTCGCCGGGCCGGTGATCGGCGCGTTCACCATCATCGGGCTGCAGAACTTCCTCGCCGACCAGGTCGGCTCGTGGATCAACGTCATCATCGGCGTGATCTTCGTCGTCTGCGTGGTCGCGTTCCGCAAGGGCTTCGTCGGCGAACTGATCGCCTGGCTGCAACGCCGACAGGGCCACTGAGCGGGGGCTTGTCAACGCCGCGTCGCGGTGTCCCAATGAGATGGCGGGCCATTTCAGGAGACAACGAGATGAGCATCAAGCGCCTCACGAAGGAAGACATCCGCCGCACCACCGGCACGCTGAACCCGGTCGGGCACGTCGTGCTCGCGTTCAAGGACGACGCGCTCACCGCCGACGCCGTCACCGCGCTGCACGCCGCCGGCCTGGCCGACGAAGACATCCTGCACTACCTCGCCGTCGACGCCACGCCGCGCCTGCGCGAACGCGTGCGCACCGCGAGCGGGGCCGCCGGCTTCGGCTACGAGATCACGCTGATGCGGCGCTACCTGGCGTTCGCCGAAAGCGGCGCGGGCTGGCTGATCGTCTACGCGCCGACCGACGCCGCGGTGCACAAGATCACCGAGGTGGCGACGCGCTTTCACGCGCTGTGCGCGGTGCGCTATCACCGGCTCGCGAACGAAGATCTGGTCTAGCGGATTCGATCGACCTTCGACCTCAGGTCGATCGGCGGTCGGTCAGAGCTCGAACAGATCGGCCGCGCCCGACGGCTTGGGCGGCGTGACGCCGAGGTGCCGGTAGGCCGCCGCGGTGGCGATGCGCCCGCGCGGCGTGCGCTGCAGGTAGCCCTGCTGGATCAGGTAGGGCTCGATCACGTCCTCGATGGTCTCGCGCTCCTCGCCGATCGCCGCGGCGACGTTGTCCAGCCCGACCGGCCCGCCATCGAAACGGTGCACCACCGCTTCGAGCAGCTTGCGGTCCATCACGTCCAGGCCGTGCGGATCGACATCGAGCATCTTCAGCGCCTTGTCGGCCAGCGCGCGGTCGATGCGGCCGTCGGCCTTGACGTCGGCGTAGTCGCGCACGCGGCGCAGCAGGCGGTTCGCGATGCGCGGCGTGCCGCGCGAGCGGCGCGCGATCTCGAACGCGCCTTCGGCATCGGTCGGCACCTTCAGCAGGCCGGCCGAGCGCGTCACGATGCGCGCGAGTTCGTCCGGCGTGTAGAACTCCAGCCGCGCGACGATGCCGAAGCGGTCGCGCAGCGGGTTGGTCAGCATGCCGGCGCGCGTGGTCGCGCCGATCAGCGTGAAGGGTTGCAGGTCGAGCTTGATCGAGCGCGCGGCGGGGCCGTCGCCGATCATGATGTCGATCTGGTAATCCTCCAGCGCGGGGTAGAGGATTTCCTCGACGACCGGCGAGAGCCGGTGGATCTCGTCGATGAAGAGCACATCGTTGGGCTCGAGGTTGGTCAGGATCGCGGCCAGGTCCTTGGGCTTTTCGAGCACCGGGCCGGAGGTCTGGCGCAGGTTCACGCCGAGCTCGTTCGCGATGATGTGGCTGAGCGTCGTCTTGCCCAGGCCAGGCGGGCCGAACAGCAGCACATGGTCCATCGCCTCGCTGCGCATCTTGGCCGCGCCGATGAAGATCTCGAGCTGTTCGCGCGCCTTGGTCTGGCCCACGTATTCGGCCAGGCCCTTGGGGCGCAACGCGCGTTCGATGGCTTCTTCGTTGGGCGACGCGGGCGCCGCGCTCACCATGCGCCGCGCCGGCTCGAACTCGTCGGTCTGGATGCTCATACCGGATTATGGGCACGGTCGCGGTCACATCCGGTTGCACCAAGAAGCTCAATCCCGTGAGGTCTTGACCGACAACCGAAGTGCCGCTCCCATTACACTCCCGCCCGTGCTGCAACTCCGCCGTCGCCTTCGCATGTTCACCTGGCTCGCGCTCGTCGCGATGCTGGGGCTCGCGCTCGCGCCCTCGGTGTCGCACGCGCTGAGCGCGTCGAACGCGGCCAACCCGTTCACCGAGATCTGCTCGGCATCGCCGAACAGCAACCCGGCGTCCGGCAACACCGGCAGCGCGGCGATGCACCTGGAGCATTGCGCGCTGTGCTGCATCGCGGCGCAGCCGCTGGGCATGCCGCCGGCGCCGATGGTGCTGCCGGCCGTTCCCGATGGCGCCGATTTCATCGCGGCGCGCTTCCTCGATGCGTCGCACACGCTGTTCGCGTGGACCACGGCGCAGGCGCGCGCGCCACCTCTCGTCTCCTGACCGCCCCTTGACCGCCCGGCGCGCATGACGTTTCATGCGCGACTCGGGTGTCGTTCTGCGTTGCACTCAGGAGACCGCCATGCGTCATGGCTTTGCATCATCGTCATCATCGATCGCCCTCGCGGCCATCGTCACCCTCGCGCCGTTCGGCGCCGCCCGCGCGCACGTCGTGCTCGAACAAGGCCAGGCGGAAGCCGGCGCCACCTACAAGGCCGTGCTGCGCGTCGGCCACGGCTGCGGCGATTCGCCGGTCACCGAACTCGTCGTGCAGATCCCGCCCGGCGTGCAGGGCGCGCGGCCGATGGCCAAGCCCGGCTGGCAGATCACGGTCACGCGCGCGCCGCTCGCCGCACCCATCACCAGCCACGGCCGCACGGTCAGCGAGGATGTCTCGCAGATCCGCTGGAGCGGCGGCCGGCTCGACGCCGCGCAGTACGACGACTTCGTGCTGCTCGCGCGCCTGCCGGATCAGCCGGGCCCGCTGTACTGGAAGATTTCGCAGATCTGCGAGAGCGGCCGCGCCGATTGGGTCGAGGTGCCCGCTGCGGGCCAGACGCTGCGCGACCTGAAGTCGCCGGCCGCGCTGCTCGACGTGCGCCCCGCCGCGCCCGCCGCGGCACCCGTGCATCAGCACTGAAGGGGCACATGATGACCCTGCCCCATCGCCGCACGGCGTTGTGCGTTGCGCTGCTCGCCGCGTTCGCGCCGGCCATCGCCACGGCCGACGAGCAACTCGCTGCCGCCGCCGACATCCACACGCTGGACCGCGTCACCGTCACCGCGGGCCGGCCGGCCTCGCTGCCGGTGGAGATCCCGACCACGCTCGAGACCATCACCGGCGAGGCCATCGCGAAGTCCATCAACGCGACCGACGCCGAAGACGCGCTCAAGTATTTCCCCAGCCTCAATGTGCGCAAGCGCTACATCGGCGACTACGACCACGCGGTGCTCGCATCGCGCGCGTCCGGGACCGGCAACAGCGCGCGCTCGCTGGTCTATGCCGACGGCATCCTGTTGTCGAACCTGCTCGGCAACGGCGCGAGCTACACGCCGCGCTGGGGGCTCGTCACGCCCGAGGAGATCGAGCGCGTCGACGTGCTCTACGGCCCGTTCTCGGCCGCGTATTCGGGCAACTCGGCCGGCGCGGTGGTCGACTTCGTGACGCGCATGCCGACGCGGTTCGAGGCCCACGCCAAGCTGCAGGGCTTCACGCAGCGCTTCAGGCACGACGGCACCGATGACCGCTTCAGCGGCGGCTCGGGCAGCGCCTCGCTCGGCAGCCGCAGCGGTGATTGGTCATGGTGGGTCAATGTGAACCGGCTCGACAGCGAAGGCCAGCCGATCGCGTTCGCGACCAAGCTGGTCTCGGCCGGCGTGGTCGGCAGCGCGGGCACGCCGGTGACCGGCGCGGTCGCCGGCAAGAACCCGAGCAACGCCGACTGGCTCATCCTCGGCGACACCAACCGCATCCACACCGTGCAGGACCACGCCAAGCTCAAGCTGGCCTACGACTTCACGCCGACGCTGCGCGCCTCGTACACGCTGGGCGTGTGGGACAACACCAACGAGCGCCACGTGAGCACCTATCTGCGCGACGCGGCGGGCAACCCGGTGTACGGCAGCGCGGCCAACCCCAAGGTCAACATCGGCGGGCGCGACTACACGCTCGCCGGCAGCGACCTTGCAGAAAGCCGCGGCAAGCTGGAGCACATCACGCACGGCCTGAGCCTGAAGAGCAACACGCGCGGCACCTGGGATTGGGAAGCCGCGTTCAGCCTCTACGACTACGCGAAGGACGAGGTGCGTTCGCCGGCGGCGGGCAGCTTCATGCCCGATGCCGCAGCCGGCGGCGCGGGCCGCATCACCGACATGAAGGGCACGGGCTGGAACACGTTCGCGCTGAAGGGCATCTGGCGGCCCGAGGGCGTGGGCGGTACGCACACCGTGGAAGGCGGCGTGCAGCGCGATGCGTTCAAGCTGCGCACGCTGGTGTCCGACACGCCCGATTGGCTGGGCGGCGCGGCCGGTGCGCGCTTCTCGGCCTTCGACGGCAACACCACGCTGCAGAGCGTGTGGGCGCAGGACGCGTGGCGCATCACGCCGGCTTGGCGCGCGGTGCTCGGCGCGCGCGTGGAGGACTGGCGCGCGTTCAACGGCGCGATCTCGAACGCGACCAGCACGCAGGCGTTCGCCGAGCGCAGCGAGATGCATGTCTCGCCGAAGGCCGCGCTGTCGTTCGCGGTGAGCCCGGAGTGGACGCTGAAAGCATCGGTCGGCCGCGCGGTGCGCATGCCCACCGTCGCCGAGCTCTACCAGGGGTCGATCTCGGCGAACACGGTCGTCAACAACGACCCGAACCTGAAGCCGGAGAAATCGGTGACGACCGAATGGACCGCCGAGCGCGACCTGGGCAACGGTACGCTGCGCGCGACGCTGTTCCACGAACGCACGACGGACGCCCTCTATTCGCAGACCAATGTCAGCGTCACGCCGAACGTCACCAACATCCAGAACGTCGACGCGATCCGCACCACCGGGCTGGAGCTGGCGCTGCAGGTGAGCGACGTGGGCGTGAAGGGGCTGGACCTGTCGAGCAGCGTGACGTTTGCCGATTCCATCATCACGAAGAACGACCAGTTCCCGGCCAGCGTCGGCCAGTGGCAGCCGCGGGTTCCGCGCTGGCGCGGCGCGCTGCTCGCCACCTGGAGCCCCGACGACGTGTGGAGCATCAGCGGCGGCATCCGTTACAGCGGCAAGCAATACGGTACGCTGGACAACAGCGACCCGAATGGCGCAACCTACACCGGCGTGAGCGACTACCTGCTCGCCGACCTGCGGGTGCAGTACCGCTTCAGCAAGCAATGGAAGGCGTCGTTCGGCATCGACAACATCGGCAACGCCACCTACTGGGCCTTCCATCCCTATCCGCAGCGGACCTTCCACGCCGAACTCGCGTTCGACCTTTGATCCACCACCCACTCTCGGGAGACACACGATGAAAAGACACCACGCATCCACGCTGGCCGGCCTCGCGCTCGGCCTGGCCGCCCTCGTCGCGCAGGCGCATGAATACAAGCTCGGCGGATTGACCATCGAGCACCCCTGGGCGCGGCCCACCGCGGCCGGCCAGGCGGCAGGCGGCGCCTACATGAAGATCGTCAACGCCGGCGCCGACGACAAGCTGGTGTCGATCAGCAGCGATGCAGCCAAGAGCGTCGAACTGCACGAGATGAAGATGGAAGGCGACGTGATGAAGATGCGCCAGGTCGACGGCATCGCGCTGAAGGCCGGCCAGACCGTCGAGCTCAAGCCCGGCGGCTACCACGTGATGCTGCTCGGGCTGAAGGCGCCGCTCAAGGTCGGCGACAAGATTCCCGCCAAGCTCAAGTTCGAGAAGGCCGGTGAAGTGGACGTGACCTTGAATGTCGACGCACCGGGTGCCGCGGCCCCCGAGCACAAACACTGACCTGGCAGCCGGGTGCTTGCGGCGAGGCGACTACTTCGCCAGCGCCCGCAACGCCAGCTTGATCCCGTCGCTGACACCCACATCGGCCGGCAAGGCCTTCAGCGCGGCCGCGGCTTCGCGGTCGCTGTAGCCGAGCGAGACCAGCGCCTGCAGGATGTCGCCCTGCGCGTCGCTGGCGATGTTGGCCGGCGCGGCGAGCGAGTCGCCGAGCTTGCCCTTGAGTTCGAGCAGCAGCCGCTCGGCCGTCTTCTTGCCGATGCCCGGCACCTTCACAAGCCGGCCGGCCTCCTGCAGGCTCACGGCCTGCGCGAGTTCGTTGACGCTCAGGCCCGAGAGAATGGACAGCGCGGTGCGCGGGCCCACGCCGGATATCTTGACGAGCAGTCGAAAGGTCGCGCGCTCGTCGTGCGTCAGGAAGCCGAACAGCACCTGCGCGTCCTCGCGCACCACGAAGTGGGTCAGCAGCGTGACGCGCTCGCCCAGGCCGGGCAGGTTGTAGAAGCTGCTCATCGGCACGTCGACCTCGTAGCCGACGCCGTTGACGTCGATGAGCAATTGCGGGGGCGATTTTTCCGCGAGCGTGCCGGTGATGCGTCCGATCATCTGGGGATTATCGCGACGATGATGGCCACTGGCGCGCGACTTGCTCGGCGGGATGCCGAAGTCCCGGATTCGAGGGCATCATTCGCACTTGATCAAAAGAAGTCCGGACGGGGAGAGGCAGTACATGGGTGGCGAGGTGAAGGTCGACGTGGTGTGCGTGGCGAGCTGGAACGCCGACCTGGTGTCGCGCGTGCCGCGGCCGATCGCGCGCGGCGAGACCGTGATGGCGCATTCGTTCTCGATCAGCCCGGGCGGCAAGGGCTCGAACGCCGCGGTGGCGTGCGCGCGGCAGGGCGCGCGCACCGCGGTGATCGCGCGCATCGGCCGCGACGATTTCGGCCGCATGGCGATGGACCTGTGGCAGCGCGAAGGCGTGGCCGTGCAGCATGTGGAACAGACCGACGCGCAGCCCAGCGGCGTCGCGCAGATCCTGGTGTTCGACGACGGCGACAACAGCATCGCGGTGGCGACCGGCGCCGGCGCCGGGCTGAACGCGCAGCACATCGAGGCCGCGCGCGCCACCATCGCCGGCTGCCGCGTCGTGATGGCCTCGAACGAGGT